>Ga0209723_1001668_pt1 | contig 33311 bp, 25 predicted proteins | sample BiotimSIPDNA_2_FD_185750 | JGI IMG/M metagenome (GOLD analysis project Ga0209723, IMG submission 185750) | Anaerobic biogas reactor microbial communites from Washington, USA - Biogas_R2 time_0 SIP DNA (SPAdes) (version 2) | ecosystem: Engineered > Bioreactor > Anaerobic > Unclassified | place... | reverse complement strand
CGTCGGGTCCCGGCAACTCCCGATAGCGCCCTCCAGGATTGCCCCCGGACCATGTTGCTGGGTGCCCTCTCGACCTTCTTTTAGCTCCAAATCCTGCTAAACAGCACAAACGTCTCCCTGCCCCCTGTCCCCCCCACCCCCGCCCCTGCCCCCAAACTTGGGTCTTCCCTCACTTACCTGTAGAATATAACGAGCTGTTTGAGGTTAAAGCCAAATTGTCCAGTGACGCTCCAGGTGGCCCCCCAAAACCGGAAAACTACCTTCAGCTTGTCCGAGGCATCGCAGCTAGCATCATCGGTAAGCTACCGCCAAACTATACCCTGGACGAGTTGGTCAGCGCTGGCATGATTGGCCTAATGGATGCCTGCCGCCAGTTCGATCCCACAAGGGGTGTCCCCTTTGAGCGATTCGCAGAACATCGGATTAAAGGGGCTATCCAGGATGAACTTAGGGCCCGAGATGAAACCTCTAGGGCCGCCCGCAGACTGGCTAATCGGGTTGATCAGGCCAAGCACCACCTTTCCAATCAGTTGGGACGCGTGCCATCGTCTGAAGAAATTGCCAAGGAAATGGGCATGACCCTTGAACATTATCAAAGGCTTGAGGCCCAAATGAACCAAGTGGTTGTCCTTGGTTTTGACGATATGCTAAAAGCCCACGACACCACGAGGCAGCAAGAAACCGTTTATCCGGTGGATCCTGATGCAACCGACCCTGAGGAACACTCGCTGAGAAAACAGGAGATGCTTAGGATTATTGAAGCGTTAGAACAATTGACCCCAAAGGAAAAAACGGTCGTTGTCTTATACTACTTCAAAGGTGTTTTGTTTAAGGATATTGCCACGTTACTTGATGTCACAGAGGGACGAATCTCGCAGCTTCATACAGCGGCCATGGGACGTCTTAAAAAGCTGATGGATAAAAGGATCTAGAGGTTTTCAACGGTTACACAATTTTGCTTAGGGAGTTAGATCATGCCTGAACAAAAAGGTAAATTGACACAGTTAATAAATGATTATCTGGCCACAGCCCCACAAAACGAGTCAGATGCCTACCAATGGCTTGTTGAAAATGGAATGCAAGGCTGTTTGGCCAAGTACCTGGCAAACGCTGGGGCACCTGAAATTCAGACTTTTTTGAACGACGTCTTTAAAATTGACCGCAAGTGGCTAAAGCGGCATCAAGAAGCCAAGTCAGCTTTGACCAAACCAGCGATTACTTCGTTGTCAGTACTTCCCCCCTTTCTTTTAGATAAAGAAAACAAGGAGCGACTGGAACTAATAGGCAAAACTTCGCTGAAAGATGGCCGTTGGGGAGTTTTAATCTTTTCAGGTGGCGCCGCAACCAGATTTTTTTCAGATAGCGCACTTAAAGACAAGGTTAAAAGCTTAAAAGGGCCAATTCCTAAAGGGCTTTTTCCACTAACACCTGTCCTAGGGTTGCCTTTTTTAGACTTTTTTGCCGCCCAGATGCTGGAAATTGGAATTGAGACCGGAACCTTGCCGCCTCTTATCCTGATGGTCAGCAGTGAAACAGCCGACGCGATTAAGGCGTGGAGGCCGCGCTATCCAGCTGAGGCGTTAATCATCATAGAGCAGGCCCGCCATCCGCGTCTTGATGAGGACGGAGATTTGGTAGCACACCCAGATGGCAGGCTGGTGCAGACTGGAGACGGTCATGGAGGGGTGTTCAAGGCGCTGCAGCAGCCGCGAGCAGGGGACGGAGGCAGGGACGGGGGTGCTGAAGGCAAGTCCGTATGGGACGGGGAGCCTCAGCCAGGAGACAGTGCTATGGACAAGCTTTTGTCGATGGGTGTTGATTCCATAGTCATGCACAACGTCGATAATGCCGGGGCAAACGCGCTTGAGGCCGGTCGCTTGGGATGGTTCATTGATTCGAACGTTTCCTTTGGAATGACTGCAGTTGAAAGGACCAAGGTTGCAGAAAAAGTTGGAATTATCGCAGTTGATGACAGCGCGGATCGTGTGGACGTCGTTGAGTATTCAGTATGCCCTCCAGAACTGGCCACAGCAGCCGATTCTCAAGGACAACCTATCTTCAAATTGGCCCACATCAACACCAATCTTGTAAAGCTTGATTCGATAAATGCTGACCTGCCACCCACCTTGTACAGTGGAAAAAAGGTATCAGTCGGCGGCCAAACCATAGTCACAAGTTCCCTAGAAATGCTTAATCAGCATCTGGCAAAGACCCTACCAAAACAAAAGGTTGGCGTGATTTTAATGAAGCGTGACGAAAGCTTTATGCCAACCAAGAGCATTTCCGGAGAAGATTCGTTAGAAAGCACTCAAGCAACTATGGCCCGCTTGTGGAAAGAGCGCCTAATCCAAGCCGGCGGCCAGGTAAGCCACGACGCCATGATCGAGCTTTACCCATCTTTTGCACCGCCTGGTCTTTGGGCGAAAGGCTGGCAAATTGGTGATGGAGCAACGTTAGCATTGGCCATAAAGCATGGAACTGAAAACCATTTTTTAGGAACAAACCTAGTTTTGGAGTCAGGCGCCAAACTAAGCATCACGGCGCAAAACCCTTACGGAGAAATAAGATACGCTGCCAAAACCAGAAAAATATCAGCCGACCCCAAAACCGCAGCGAAAGTAAGCCTTGGTAACAACGTCAAATTACTTTGCAATGTGTCCATAAAGGTGCACATAAATGGAAACGGAGTTTTGGTAATAAAAGACGGCCATATCTTCGATCAATCACAGACTTTGATCATAAATTCGGGCGAAGTTTACCAGATAGGTTAAATTAGCGTGTTTTCAGATCAAATTTGGTCTGAATATTTTTGTTACTTAGTCGTCAAAGGTTAGGTTTTACGCGTGGAAGTATTAGAACGCGACTTAGTGCTGGCTGCCAAAAAGGGTGATAGGGCGGCTTTTAAAGTGTTGGTGGAACGGTATTACGGGAGGATTCACCGAATGTTGACGGTGATGACTAGAAACCAAGATGTTGCTTTGGATTTAACCCAAGAAACATTTGCTAAGGCGATTGAGGCGCTTCCAAACTTTAACATGACCTCATCGTTTTACACTTGGATTTACCGGATCGCCCGTAATCTCGCTCTCGATAGATTTCGTCGTTATAAGACCGCAGGCGGTCAAAGCGAGTACGACGACAGCAGGGAGGCGCAGGTGGCTTGGGGGTTAGGACAAACAGTTCCTCTTGAACCTTCCCGAGCGGTGGCAGCACAACAGTCATTGAATATAGTTGCAGAGGCACTTGATGAATTAAAGCCACAGTTCAAGGAAATCATCATCTTGCGAGAAATCGAAGAGATGAGCTATGAAGAGATTTCCCAAACCTTGAATCTGAAAATGGGAACTGTGATGTCTAGGCTCTTTCAGGCGAGGATGGCTTTGAGAGAGTTGCTTGAGCCTCGTCTTGGCGCTAATGCGGCCAAGCTTTAAAAAGGCGGTGATGTTATGTCTGAAATTAGAAAGAAACGTTTATCAAAAAGGGAATTAATGGCCGCCATGTTGGACGCTGATGCTGGAAGACGCAGCGACGATGCTGAGGTTTCAGCCTTTGCAAATCTTAGCCAGCAGATCCGACAATCGGTGGCCGACACCTCTCCTCCACCTTTTGAGCTGATGTGGCAAGGGGTTGAGGCCAGAATCGAGGCAAATGCTAGGGAAGCGGCTACTGAAAAATCAGCCAAATCTTGGTCCTTTGGTTGGTTTTTGGCCCCCGTTGGCGCCTTGGTTATTGCCGCAGTTGTTGGTTATTTTGTATTTTCAGGGCAAGAGGGCTTGGATAATCGCTGTTATGTCGATTCTTATGATGTTGAGTCAGGGATTATTTTGGTTCAGCAAGATTTAAACGACAAAGACGGGGCTACCGTAATCTGGCACCTTGATGAAGGCTAGAAAATGGGGGGTGGCGATATGAAAAAGTATCTGAAAAAGACTTCAATTCTTAGTGCTTTTGTCTTCTTGTTCACCTTTTTTGCCTTAAGTGTCGCCCAGGCGCAAACTTCTGAAGCCGAGCTGAAAATCACGGTGATTCATGCTAAGTCTGGAGAGCCTTACTTAAGCCCAGAGCTAAGGCCACTGTGGAGAACTATTCGCAAAACCTTTGGAGACCAGTTTTCGAGTTATCGGCAGATCACCTCTAAAGCTGGGGTGGTCCAAGAGGGTAAGCAAGTCACCGTTGACCTTCCAGATGGCACCACTTTTGAGGCTATGTACAATGGCATCACAAAAAAGGCCGGACTTTTAAGGGTGCATTTGGCCTTTGGTGAGTTTAGGACCAAGGTGCGAATTCACAGTGGTGGAACCTTTTTTCAAGCTGGTCGCAAGTACGACAAGGGCACGTTAATCATCGCCGTCAGTGCTACTTTAAAGGACTAACCCCTCCACAGAATCTTGCTTAAACCCAATGATCACTACCTAATTGATGTCAAAAGCTGGAGTCTCGGGACCACAATGAAATATAGGGTTGTGCCTTGACCATCTAAAAAAAATCTTCACAATCGCTAGTGGTGTTGCAGGAGCTAAACTGTGATTAAGATGCGATGGTTTTTTAGCTTTGGACTAGCACTGTTTTTGGCTGCGAGTGTTGGCTGTGGTGAAGCAGAACAAAAAACAGACGATGGGGCACCGGAACGTGACGCAGTCGCTGACGACAATGCCCAACCGCCAGACGCAGATGCCCCAGATGTTGATGACGCTGAGGATTCAGTGGATATAGAGGAGGTTGATGTCTGTGTTCCGAACTGTGACGGTCGTCTATGTGGCGATGATGGCTGTGGCAACAGCTGTGGGCAGTGCGCGACTGGCCAGGAATGCGAGGATGGCACGTGCGTTAAACAGTGCCTGAAACTAAATCGCACTGAAGTTACAGCCAGTTGGAAGCCCATCCATGGGCCAGATGACCCAAGAGGTGAATTCTACTATCAGGAAGTGGAGGAAAACGGGGACGTGGTTAGTGCCCTGCGCTTGGAAATCCGCCAGTTTCACCCCTTCAATGGACCTCAAGGACCTGGGGAATATGACATTGCCTTCAAAGAGGAGAATGGTTTTGGCGCCTGTACTATCTGTGTCAGCTTTTTTGATAGCTGTGGCCAGACTGGCTGTAACAGGCGGCTGCTTGCAACCTCGGGAACACTTGTGATTGAAAGCCTTGATGAAGCTGATGCCTCGTTTAAGGCCACGCTCAAGGACTTGATACTTAAGGAAGTTTCCATCGACAAGGATTACAACACTTATTACCTGAAGAATAAGGAAACGGCTTGCATTGATGAATACGTGATCGAATCTGAAGAGGTCAGGCTGGCTGTACCACAACCTCAGTGTGTGGCCGAGGGTACTGGCATATTCTTAGACGACAACATCGCAGATTTCGAGCTTACCAACTGCCTTGATGAAAAGCGCAATCTGCATGAAATGTGCAATCAAACCAAGGCCATGTGGTTGGTGCTGGGTGCAATGTGGTGCCCATACTGCAGCCAGTATATACCCATGTTTGATGAGATTAGGGCGAATAACGCAGATGACATCGAATTGTGGGTTGTGATGGGAGAAAACAAAAATCGCCAAGCACCAACGGCTGCTGACTGCCTTGAATATGCGCAAAAAGTCGGAGTTGACCCCTCAAGAGTCTTTTATGATTACCACTATGAAACGGTCACGGAATATATTTATCCGTACGTGTTTCAGGGGATCCCATTTAGCATCATCCTGGACGGCAGTAACATGGCTTACATATGGTCTGATGGCACTTATGGGTCCCTTAATTCTGCTTTAAGTGGGCTGCTGTAACGATACATATCTTATAACGAGGAAAAGTGATGGATTTACAACAGATTCTGACCAAGGAAAACCTGGTTTATCGTGGAAAATCAAAAGAGGTTTACTCGATACCATGTGGTAAGTACGCTGGTAAATATGCGCTGCTTTTTACTGACCGGGCGACTGGTTACATTGGACCGGATGGTGAGCCTGTCTTTGACCCTGGAAGGGACGTTGTGGTGGGCTCAATCCCTGGTAAGGGCGCGATAGCGTGCAAGTTTGCTACTTGGTTTTTTGAACTTTTGGATAAAAAGGGGATCAAATCCCACTTTATAGATAGCCCTGCGGACAACGTGATGATTGTAAAACCTGCCAAGCCGCTGGGATTGGCCCCACAGTCGCCTGAATTTGAAGGGGCAGCTCCACTGGAAAATCTTGAATTCACTTGGCGCAATCAGGCTACGGGTAGTTTTTGGCGGCGTTATCCCTTTATGAGGCCGTGTGCTAGGCTTGATATTTTGGTGGAGGCTTGGACCAAGGGCGACTCTGACACGTTGATTACATTGGAATCTTTGGAACAAGTTGGTGTCATGACCAAGGCCGAAATCTCGTATGCGGTTGAGATGGTAAAGGAAATTGCCGCTACGGTGACTCAGGCTTTTGCAGACAAGGGGTTACACTGTCTTGATGGAAAATTTGAGCTTGGACGACTTAACGATGGGCAAATAGTGCTAATTGACGAGATTTCACCTGACGTTTTGAGGGTGTGCAAAGGCTATTTGCCTGATGAAAACGGCCATTGCACTGTCTATCACGAATGTATCAAGACGCGCTTGAAGGATGGGCAAAGAAGCATCAAGGCAAAAAATCAGCAAAGTGCCGATGAGCTAAGACGAATTTTTGTTGAGGTCTAATCAGGTTGTTACTAATGAAACGTTTGGCTCTTTTAGCGATTTTACTTTTGCTGCCAAGCCACGCTTTTGCCCACGCTGGTATTATTTCGGGAGTCGAGAGACAAAAACTGACTGTTTCCAGGAGTACCTGGAGGTCTGAGGGACGAACACTCACGGCAAATCTGCTTTTTGTGCGCCACCAGTTGGAACATATCGGAGTTAATGTCCCTGAATCGGTAGATTTCGAAGGTGGGGTTAACGAAGAGGCGGTCAAAAAGGCGTTAATCGACAAGATTGAGGTAACGCGCCAAGGAAAAGCCTGTGACGCAGTGACGATTGTATCTGGAGACACCAAGGACCAAGTGACAACCCAAATACAGTGGCAGTGTCCTGGTGGCAGTGAGCCTATTTTGGTAACCTTGGGATTTTTTGATATTTTCGATCCAGATCATCGACATCTGGCTTCGATTTCTGATGAGTCAGGGGCCAGAACCGAGGTGCTTGGCGCTGCAAACCCTGTCGTCAAGATTACGGCTGCTCCCGGGGTTTCAAGCTGGCTTTCATGGTCATTTTTTAAGTTGGGAATCGAGCACATCCTGATTGGATGGGACCATCTTTTGTTCCTTTTTGCTTTGATCCTGCTAGGTGGAACTTTTAAATCACTTTTTGGAACGATTACCGCCTTTACTATTGCCCACTCGATTACCCTTGCCCTTGCCGCGTTGGAGATTTGGACGCCTGGGCCAGCAATCGTGGAGCCGATGATTGGTGCGACTATCGCCTATGTGGGTTTTGAAAACCTGTTTTTGAAGCAGCCTAAAGGTCGCTGGCGGATTACATTCCTGCTGGGACTAATCCACGGGTTTGGGTTTGCTGGAGCGCTTATAGAGGTTGGAATTGCTCAAACCCAGTTGGCCACAACCCTGCTTATGTTCAACTTGGGTGTTGAGGTCGGCCAACTGATGGTTTTGGCGGTGTTTTTGCCGCTTGTTTTACTTGCGCGTCGTAGTAAATGGGTTGTGAATAGAGCTGTTCCTGTACTGTCGGCCGGGATCGGGGTCACTGGCTTGGTCTTGGCGATCATGAGGATCGTTGAGGCAGTTGGTGGGGGGTAGTGGGGCAGGGGCAGGGACAGGGGGCAGGGAACGGGATCTACGAAGGTAATTTTTGATTCAAATTTTTTCCTTGAACTTTTGTTTGTAATCAGACATATTGTAGCCACTTATTGACAAGTGGAGTCGATTTGTCAGGAACCAGGAATGCAGAAAAAGGCTAAAGACATTTTCCGCTCATGTGGTGGCCAACTACGGATGAGCGAGGCTATTAGGTGCGGTATCAGCCGTTACATGCTCTATACCCTTAGAGATAAAGGGATAATTGAGCAAGTCAGCAGGGGGGTGTACCGCCTAGCAAAACTTCCTCCTGTCAGCAATCCAGACCTAGTAACCGTAGCACTTCGTTACCCTAATGCAGTCATCTGCCTCGTATCGGCACTGGCATATCATGAAATCACAACACAGATTCCACACAGTGTTTCGGTAGCCGTGGCAAGGGAGTCACGGCTACCCTCCCTAGATTATCCACCAATCACTGTTCACCGGTTCTCTGCCCAAGCATTCCACGCAGGCATCGAAGAGCACCAAATCGACGGAGCAACCGTCAGAATATACAGCCCAGAAAAGACACTTGCTGACTGTTTCAAGTTCAGAAACCAGCTAGGCATGGATGTAGTACTAGAGGCACTAAAACTTTACAAATCTCGCAGAAAATTCAATATCGAGGCACTGCTCAAATACGCGAAAACCTGCCGAGTTGAAAACGTTATGCGTCCTTATTTGGAGGTAAGCGTATGAAAAACAAAAAGAATATACCTGCCTCTGTTCGTCAACGTCTCCTAAACCGCGCCAAGAGGGATCAAAGGCCCTTCAACGAACTGGTTCAGTACTATGCGATGGAGCGGTTTCTGTTTCGTCTGTCCCAGTCAGCACACGCTGGCAATTTTATTCTAAAAGGCGCTTTGATGTTAAGAGTTTGGCGCTCACCGGAATTCCGGTCAACTATGGACATAGATATGCTGGGAAGAACCAGCAACGAAGAAGCCAGTATTGTCGCTCAGATTCGCGAGATCATAGCCGTAGATGTAGAGCCAGATGGGCTCACGTTTGAACCAGAATCAATCCAGTCCGAACGAATTACTGAGGATGCCGACTACAAAGGGGTCAGGGTTAGATTTCGTGGACGGCTGGATTCTACGAGGGTCAATGTGCAGGTGGATTTAGGATTTGGCGACATCATTTATCCCGGGCCGGAAGAATTGGATCTGCCAACCATGCTTGATTCTCCAGTACCAAGACTGCTTTGCTACAGCCGTGAAAGCGCAATTGCTGAGAAGTTCGAGGCCATGGTGAGACATGGCAAATTGAACAGCCGCATGAAGGATTTTTATGACATATGGCTACTTTCTCGGCGTTTCAATTTCGATGGGATTAGACTGGCGGAGGCCATTCGTCTGACCTTCCAAAGAAGAGGAACTGCGGTTCCCTTGATAATTGAAGCGTTCGAACAACCGTTCATTGATGCCAAACAGGTTCAGTGGTCTGCTTTTTGCAAGAGGCTTCGGCAAGATCATGTGCCCGAATCCTTTAAGGATGTTGTGTCTGTAATTGAGAGGTTTCTTGCACCACTCACGACTCTACTGCTATCACAAGACACCCCAAAAGCCATGACTTGGCGTGCTTCAGGCCCATGGACTTAGCTGCAAAGTTTATCGGTTACCGACCAAGGCTGAGTGGGAGAACGACTGGTACGACGCCAGCCATTACCGTACTTGTTCATCCGGTTGCACAGATCCAACAGGGGCAGGGACAGGGGCGGGGACAGGGGCGGGAGGTAGGGGCGCGGAGTAGGGTGGTTGGTTTGGGCGGGATTTTGGGCTAGGTAATCTGTGTGCCGCCGTTTCCTTTTAGGGCTTGTTCTAGGGTCTCAGGGTTTGTGATGATCGCCTTGGCTCCACCTTTGTTCAGAAATTCACAGGCAGCTAGTACCTTTGGTCCCATGCTTCCAGGGGGAAAATAGCCTTCTTCGTATAATTCCATCAATTTGTTTTTAGAAACCTTGGAAAGTGCCTCCTGGTCAGGCTTTTTAAAGTTTATGTACACTTGGGGAACTTCAGTCAGGATGACAAAAAGTCTTGCGCCTATCTGATTTGCCAGGATAGCTGATGATAGGTCCTTATCGATTACTGCTTCGATACCTTCATAAGTGCCATCCTCAGCTTGTTTGACCGGGATTCCACCACCACCACAGGCAATCACAATGTGGCCTTTTCTTGCGGCCTCAATAATCAAATCCCCTTGCAGGATCTGCTTTGGTTTTGGGGATGGAACCACCCGTCTAAAGCCTCGTCCACTGTCATCAACGATGCTCCAACCCCTTTCAACCTTACACTTTTCAGCATCTTCTTGGCTCATGAAGGGGCCAACTGGTTTTGTAGGGTTTTGAAAGGCAGAATCTGCCGGGTCAACCAGCACTTGGGTAACTATTGTAAATACTTCTCTTTTTATCTGCTGGCGAGCCAGTTCGTTCATCATCGCCTGCTGCAGAAAATAACCAAGGCTCCCCTCTGTCTGGGCCACCAGCACATCCATTGGCATCGGTGGAACAGTTGCGGCCTCATTTTGCAAAAGCAGGTTGCCCACCTGTGGCCCATTACCATGAGTTATGACCAACTGGTAATCCCCTTGGACCAACATCTGCAGCTGTCGACTAATCTTTGCGGCATTGGACTGATGATCCCTAAAGGTGCCTTTTTGGCCATGCTCAATAAAGGCATGACCACCCAAAGCTACTAATACAGTTTGCTTAGCGCTTTCCAAGGTGTCCTCCAAAATGTCCTAAAAGTGGCAAAAGTCACTTAGGTCAAGCTAGTTGCAGATAATGCCACCATCGCATCTGAGATCAAGTAAAAAATGCGCGAACCTGTATCAACTGGCGGCTTGCAATCAGAAGGTGGGAGTTTTGAATAAAGTCAATTGGATTGGGATTTTGGGTCAGATAAATATCTCTTTAACAAGAAGGCGCAAAAGTAAGGAAAGGTGTAAATATCATCGCTGTAGCCAATATTTCGACCAGCAAATTTAATCCCATAATGAATGTCGGGGTATCTGTCACTATCGATCAAAGTTCTCATCGATTTGGAGGTTCCTCTTTGTGCCTTCACCTCAATGGGGATGAGCGATTTTGCGGTTCTAACAAAGAAATCCTGCTCAAGCGATGAGTCGCCACGCTTATAGTAATAAAGCTTGTACCCGCCTTTGGCTAAAGCTTCTGAAACGATATTTTCGTACAGTGCGCCTTTGTAAACACCCAAGTTTTGGTTGGCCCTCAAATCGTCTTGAGCCTCTTCATCAAGCATGGCTACAAGCATCCCAGTATCCGCAAAGTAGATCTTGTATTTCGAATCGTCGTAGTTTCCACCAAGCGGTAATTCAGGAAAGTTTAAGCAATAGCAAAGATTTACAATCCCAGCTTCATCCAACCACTCTATGCAACCACGATAATCACGAAAACGTGCTCCAGGCGCTACCTTGGAGATCTGAAACTTTTTGTTGTCCTTGGCAAGCTGGACAGGGATGTGATTGAACACATTGAGTATTCTTGCTTGATCCATGCCTTCAGCGTATTTTCGAATGTCTTCCTTGTAGTCAACAACTAGCTGTCTTTGAAGCTCAAGCGAGCCCTCGAAATGACCCTTTTCGATGAACTCACGAACAACTGCAGGCATTCCTCCCAAGACACAGTAATCCAGAAAAAGTTTACTAAAAACCGACATTTCCACTTCATTAAAGGGTGTCAGGCTCAGCATATGTTCAAGCATGTCATCAACAAAGGAGTCGCTGTAGCCCTTTGCCCAAAGAAATTCCTCGAAGTCCATAGAGTACATTTCACAGTCTGTTTTATATCCGACGCTGTTGCTTTCAATTTTCCGATAGTTGATGCCCAGCATTGAACCACTGCAGATTATGTCAAACCTACCATCGATTTTGAAAAACTTGAGTGCCGTTGCTATATCTGGAAACTCCTGCAGTTCGTCAAAGATTATTACTGTCTTACCAGCGATGAACTGTTTTGATGGGTCGATTCTGGACAGGTTTTTGACGATGTCAGCAGTACCATATCCATCGGATGTAATCAGTTTGTACTTTGGCTCTTCAACAAAGTTTATATAGATTACGTTTTCGTAATTCGTATTAGCGAACCTTTTGATCGATTCAGTCTTTCCAACCTGGCGGGGACCTTTAACTATCAAAGGCTTTCTGTCTGGATTCGCCTTCCAATTAGTCAAAAAGACGTCAATTTTCCTTTTTAAGTAAAGCATAAGGTGTGCCTCCCTCGAACGAACTATAGCGATAGGAGGGAACGGAATCAATTGGTTGCACAAAAAATGAGCGAGTTTTTTGTTTGTCTGCACATTTTTAGAGCGAGTTTTTGCTCCATTTGCACAAAAAACGAGCGAGTTTTGTGATGCAGGGGCACTTTTGGGGTTGTACAAAGGCAGAGTCAGCAAGTGCTTGGTAGATTTGAACATTAAATCATTGGAGGCGCCACCCGGACTCGAACCGGGGATAAAGGTTTTGCAGACCTCTGCCTTACCACTTGGCCATGGCGCCACAGCCACAAAGCCCGAGGATCTTGCTATAGCTGGCCCAACAAGTCAAGTCTAAAAACAGGAGGCAGGGACAGGGGCGGGGACAGGGCCAAAGTATACAAACCGGGGTTTTGAGCTATACTGCGGCGGGCATTTGGGCTAGGAGGTTAATGATGCCGAGATTTTCGTATCGAGACGGACGCTTTTATAAGGATGATGAACCATTTTTCTTTTTGGGCGCTGAATACCAATACTACCGCGACAAACGATCCAACTGGGCCGCCAGATTAGACCAGCTCAAGGCCGCAAATGTAAATGTAGTCTGCTTTTACACCCCCTGGCGTCATCACATCGTCCACGACCCAGTAACAGGTGCCATAAGCTATGATTTTGATGGCACCACCCTGGATTCAAGAGACCTAAAAACCTTCTTGCGCTTAATTCAGGAACGCGGCCTGTACATGCTAGCAAAACCAGGGCCATTTGTGCACTCAGAGCTAAATATTGGTGGCCTACCAGACATTACTTCGCCCTCTTTCAACCCCGGCATCGAGCCAGTCAGAATTCACGACGGCAACCCCTTGTTTTGGGAATATGACTACACCTTGATGCCAAGCCCATATGACCAGGCCTTTGATGACTTGGCCAAGGAATGGCTCATAGCTGTAGGCAATATTTTGCGCCCATACGCTGCCCCAAACGGCAACATCATTGCCTTGCAACTGCTGGATGAAACTATCTATTGCTCATCCAATGACGCTCCATGGCACTTTGGCTATGATGCCCCTGACGTCAGGGCCTTCCATCAGTTCTTGGCCGAAAAATATGGTTCCGTGGAAAAATACAACGCCGCACACGGAAGCGAAATCAAATCATTTTCCTTTGTGAAGCCACCTGTTTTGGATCCAAAAACTCCAGTCGCAAGAACCAGAGGCCAAACACTTGACCTAGTCGATTGGGGCGAATTTCAGTGGCGAATCAGGCGCGATATCTATGTCAGATACATTGAATATCTAAATATTGATCTGCCATATCTGACCAACTATGCCGGAATCACACCGCCAATCGATGAAAACGTCCCAGACAAACAGGAAAGCTCCACCAAAAACACCCCCCACGAGTACATCAAGCTCTATCCCGAATGGTGGTTTGCCCACAATCGGATTGACCAGGACCTAGATGTCTATGAATACGGCATGATTAGCTGGCTTGGAGTGGCGGCTTATAACGTACCTGACGCCTCAACCCCACCAAAGGACGACGTTAAAGACAACGAGGTCTTTAACCGCTATATAAACACATCCAGGCGTCGCAGAGGTATCAATATTGAAGAAAACTGGGGCTTTGCAACTTTGTATCATCCGATGTCAAAGTATCCAATGATCCCATTTTTCCAAACGCTGGCGTGTGTCGCAGGCGGATGCACAGGCTACGTTGTGTTTACTGCTGTCTCGCACGGTTACTGGCTGGATGACTTGGACAGAACCACGCAAAAGCAGTACCGCACGTTCCCGTCTGATGCTCCAATTGGTGAAAACGGTGAAACTGGGGCGCTTTATGACTCCATGAGCAGCTTAAATCAATGGTTTGCGAAGGAAGGCACCAATTTCCTTAAGGCAGAGCTTGATATGGACGTCTGCTTGATGGTAGTTCCGGAATATGCCGCGATTTCATCGTGGGTCCCAGAAGACGCCGACCCTTACTGGGTGCTGCCACATGCTGTGCCACGGACTGGCTACAATGTGATTGAACCTGCCACCATGATTTGTAACAACAATGGTATTAACTACGCCATTCGTGAGCTTCCAGCACTGTCGATTGAAGAAATGGTCGATTATCCGGCTATCACAGTGCACCTTGGGTTTTTCCTGCCAAAGGCCGATCAGCAAAAACTGATTGATGCTGTAAAGGCTGGTGCAACCCTTATCGCCGGTGGTGAACTGCCAGCCTTTGATGAGAACATGAAGCCATGCACTTTACTGGCTGATTTCATTACCAATCCTGGTGAAACTAAAGGCAGAGTGTTTTACAGCACTGGCAACATCTTTAACGATGAGCGTGCATTTTTGGGTAACCTGACTTTGGCTGGTTGGGAAAAACGCGTCGACTATGATGACGGTCTAAAGGTGTTTGTATACCGTCATGAGGCCGATTACTACCTGTTTTTCTTTAACTTTGACCGCCATGGAAGCCATGATAAGACTGTAACATTCTACGGTCACAGACTTGACCTGACGGTAGGTTCAAAAACCTGCGGAATAGTCCATGTAAACGCCCCAAAAGACGGCAAGGGCAGATTAGTTTCTTACTTGGTAAAAGGCGTCAACGAATATGAAATGGAAACTGCCGAAGTAGTGTTAAAGTTTGAAGACCAAAAACACATTATCCACGGCGACAATTCCGGATACGATCTGTAGTCCCTGTCCTTGCCACTGATCCCGCCCCCAGTCCCTGCCCCCCGCCTACTTCACCAAGGTGAACCACCTTCCAGGTGGCCACCAGCGCACTACAGCTCTGCCCTTGGAGTACGAGACCGGCACAAAGCCCCAATAACGCCCATCACTAGAGTTATCCCGGTTGTCACCCATCGCCAATATATGTCCTGGCGGGACCACCACTTCTGGATAATCTGGATTACCTGCAGAACTACCCATCATGGCAGGCTCGGAATCTGATGGCCAAGTTGACGCGTTTCTGCAATACCTGTCACCTTGCGCAGAGGGCGGAGCTACGTGCTGCGCTATGTACGTGACGCCACCCAACGTTTCTTGTTGTTTGACACACTTACAATGAGTTCCATCTGCGCAGTCCACACTAGTTTCAATTATCTTGGTAGGAATCGGCTTTCCATTTATATGGATGACGTTGTCGATGATTGAAACTCTATCACCTTCAACTCCAATAACTCGTTTTATAAAGTCCTTCCCAGCATCAGGACCATCACCAGGAAATTCAAATACAAAAACTTCACCAGGTTTTGGAACGCCAACTTCGACAAAGCGCCAGTGGGTAAATGGCATCCTTAGGCCGTAGGCATACTTGTTTACAAAAATATGATCTGAAATCAAAAGGGTAGGAATCATAGAACCAGTCGGAATTTTAAAGGCTTCAAACCAAAAGGCTCTGATTATCAGCGCTATTAAAACTGCAGTTCCAAGAGACCTGAAAGTCTCTAAAAAGCTTGCTTTTTTCAACAGTTTGTTATGCTTGACCAAGATGCCTCTTAAAGCCTCAACCGCCATTGCTACGGTTGTTTCGTCATTTTCTTTTAAGGCATCGTCCAATTCCAAAATCTTTTTCTCAAACTGCGATCTGACTTCCGGAGATAGTCTGTTACCACGATAACGAATTATTTTAGTCGTATCGTCTAAAAACTTTTTCGCATCTTTTTTAAGCTTAACAGAGGCTGGTTTTGACACAAAGTAACCCTTTTACAAAACTAAAAACATCTTTTAAAGACCAAAAGAACCGAGTCGGAAGGATAGTTACGCAAGCAAAGCCTGTCAAACAAAAGCCACCAAAACATTTTCAATCTTTGTTTCTACATTTGTGTGTAGAAAAGTTAACTAAAGCCATGTCTACAACTGTCCAAAAATAGTTTGTCTGCATTCTTTCGACCAACGAATTTGAATTGTGACCTGATACTCAACATTTTATTAACAAGGTTGTTTAATATATATGCAATAGAAACAATGACTTAATTACGTTCTCTACTTTTAAACAGCCCCCACCATCTTTAGCTCCTAAAAATTAAAAATATAAAAACAAAGAAACACCTGTTGAAAGTTGGTGCTTATTGTCGAAGCTTGAATCGAAAGCTAGAATCCCAGGTACTTTGGGTGAAGGAAAATAGCTTTGTCGGCTGTTGATCAAAAACTGGTTTTAGCATCGGAACCTAAAAGGGCTATCTGGTCACTGGAAATGGACAGGGCTGGAATCCAGTTGAAGCTGGAATCAGCAATGTTTGACAGCTTTTTGCTTGTTTCAAACCTGAAAGTGCTAGTTCCATATGCTGGAAAATCCTTTGATTACACGGCTGGACCAAAGGTTTTACAGTCGTCGCTTACTTTTTTGGAAAGCGTTGAAATCCACTTGTCTTTACCTGATTTGGTTAAAAGAAATAGGGTTGAACGTGACTGGAATATAAATCAGATCAGGGCGTTACACCAAGGTTTAAGCCTAGCTGGTACTGGGATGGGTGTGCCATTTACGCTGGGCGTTCAGATTGCATCAGGGGCTTTTCCTGGCTCTGTAAAACTTGAATTTGTAAAACCAAGGTTTTGGGGTTTTGTACCTGATGATTGGGATTACCTGCCAACCAGAATCATTGCGGGAATAAACCCAGCTTTGAGGTTGGATTTTGGTGATGATTGGGTTGAAATTGGGTTGCTCAGACCGTTACTGATCCGCCTGATTACTGGGTTGGGATACAAAATGCCAATCTTGGATGGCATTGGCTTGACTAGCTGGCGCCACGAGGATGGCAGATTGATTTTGTCCTTTGGTAGGTTGGTCCAAGATGAAAGCGCTTCAAAGCAGCCTGATCGCAAACCCCTTCAAAACACACCTGAATCCACTGCAAGGGCCTGTCTGCAGGAGTTGACAACTGGTGGTCATAATCAGGCTGTTGTCGAAAGGTTCCTTAGATCCGGAGTTGCGGCGCCTAGATTTGCGACCGAGGTCATATCCAGAGCCTTGATTTTAGGTCAGGACAGACCTGAATCGGTTTTACCACACTTGGTAATAATGGTTTTGGCTGATGCTGGAAAACAGTCGCATTCATTATTAAACAATCTTTCGAAGAATCAGATACTTCACAACACCAAGCGATTATTGGCTGCTGTAGAACTGGAAGGGGACCCATCTCAACTATTTTTGGCCGCGCAGTTGGTGGCAAAAGTAAGTTTGGGCATAGATCCCGACTATGCCTTGAAAATGCTTGAAGAAGTCAGATATCGTGGGATTGAAACAACTTTGGTGTTGCAATCCTTAAGTTTGGCTCTCGATAGAACCGGTCAGCATGAAGAGGCTCGGGTGGTCAGATCAAGAGCTTTGGCGCTGGTTCCAACAGGTCAGACTGCTAAGACGCTGGTTTTGATTACTGAACAGCTGGAATCCTTTGGGTTGACTGAGGTTGCTTTACAGTGGCTTTTGGATGTTATCGATCAGTGCGACCAAGGTTTTTATGGTTCCGAGAGTAAGGCGATAAAGAATAAGGCCACGTTAATGTTGGCCGCCAGAGAGTCGTTAGATACACAGCTTATTGGTCAAGCTAGAGGGCGATTACTGGGGCTTTTGGATGAAAATCCGCTTGACGAAGAGGCGCTTAATCTCTTGCTTGCAACTTCAAGCGGAAGTCGCCAAGTAGCCGAGGCAATTTCACGCTTTAAAGAGGCAGCCAACGCGGCTCATGGGATGCAACGAGCTGGATTTCTGCTTGAAGCTGCGTCTGCCACCCTTGATAGACTTGGCTTGAAGCATCAGGCAATTGAACTTTTGGAACAATCCCTTGAGGCAGCCGCTGAAAACCAGGCTTCTATGGTTGCATTGGACAGGCTGTACAATGATTTGGGATATGAGGAGCGACGTTTGGCCTTAATTTTGAAGCGAATTGAGCTGCCTTGCACTCCAAACGAGTTGGATGAATTGCGTTTTGAAGGGGCAAGGCTGGCTTTTGATTCTGGAGCAACGGATACGGCGGCACAGTTGCTGACTGCTTTGTTGGAAGGGGACCCCACGCATGTTTCAGGTTTGGAACTAGCACTTGAGGTGGCTATATCGATCAAGGACAACGACTGGGCCAAAAGAATCAGTAACACCCTGTCTGACCTGGGACATAAGCCAGATTTCAATGTTACTGGGCAATCTAATAAAGCTGCTGTCGCTGTGCAAAAACCGGTTACCAGAGACAATTTAGAGGATGATTCGGATGGAATGGAATTTGAACCTTCCTTCAGCGAAGAGGAAGATGTAGAAGACCCAGACGACATCGCATTATTAGACGCTGATTCAGAAGAGTTAGATTTGTTTGAAGCTGAGGCCCAGTGGCTGAATCAGCAGATGAAGATTGGGGCAGAACAGTTGCTTCTTGGAAATCCAATAGAGGCCTTGTCAGCGGCGCTTGAGGTTTTGGAGGTTGATCCAGTACACCTGGAGGCCCTGCGTCTTAGCGTTCAAGCCGCCGTTGCAGTTGGTGACCTTGATTTAGCTGTTCAGTTGGGGCGACGATGGGTTGATAGGATTTTTACCCCATCGCAACAGGTTTTGGCGCTTTTGGAATTGGCCGACATTCAGCTGCTTAGTTCCGAGGATCCAAGCGATGCTGTTGCTAGTTATGCCAGGGTAATGTCAACAATCCCGTGTCATCAGGAGACGTTGGCTACGGTGCTGAATTTAGCGAAACTGCACCCATCCGATGCGTCAAAAATCTTGTTGCCCGTAGTAGCTTCAGCTGTGTCTACAGCTATGGATCTGGAAACTGAAGAACGAAATCGTTGTGCTGACCGCCTTTATGAGATTGCAGGCGCGGTGTGGGACGATTTGGAGCTTCCCGAGACTGCTTTGTCAATCTTGGAACTGATCATTGGGCTTGCACCTGACCACGAAGCGGCTACATCGGATCTCATCATTTTGTATCAGGCGTTAGGACGTTTAGCCGCAGCTGACGTTTTGCAGCAGATGTGATAGCGTAGTCCTCGTTGAAGTAAACGAGGTGCCAGGATATGCGAGCGATTAGCCTGTCATTTTCGGTCATTTTGTTTTCAACGGCTGCATTTGCCTCAACTCCTGCCGTTTTGGTCATAGATGAACAGGTCCCTTTTCAGGAACTTCAGGCATTAATTGCAAATATTCCCGAGTCCTACGAAGTGATATCGCCCGAGAATCTGTCGATTCATCTAAAAAACCGTTGGACTGCGACTAGTGAATGCAGTGTTGATGATGAAACAAAGGCCTTAATACATAAAGCCTACACCACTGGTTATAAGTGTTTTTATGAAAAAACGGACCTGCGTTGTGCGGCAAAGCAGTATCAGATAGTTCTTAATGAGCTTGAACAACAACCCTGCATTTTGCATGCAGATTCCAACCAAAGACTGAAGCTTGTGGAAGCCTTACTTATGTGGCTACACGTGTCGATGAACTACAAAAAATTGGGCCATCCAAGGGATCTGGCAAAAAGGATTGGACATTTGTTTGGACCCGACGAGATTGCAAAAGCAGACGTTCCACCAATGGCCAAAACTCTGCTAGAAGAGGTCAGGTCTGAAGTTCAGTGGGGTTATCCAACAGTTAACTTGACTGCGATTGGCTTGGAGGCTGATGACTTACTGACCTTGGTTGTTGATGACGCCGTAGTTGGCGAGTTTAAAGGGACACTGTCGTTTTTGGCAAGTCCTGGAGAACACATTTTAACTGTTATTTCCAAGCGTTATGGCTCCTTTGAAAAACGTGTAACTGTAAATCAAGACACTGATTTAGCCATAGATCTGAATTTATCTAAAAACTTCAAATTCCACGAAACGTTGCCTGCGTTACTGGTAGAAGATCAAAAAGTGCTTCAGGCGTTGCAACATCAAGAAGATATTGCAGTTATTTCAATATCGGAATTGATCAAAGATGCTCAAAGTAAGGCAGTTACTGTAGACACGGTTCGCACCAAGCTAGACAACCAATCAATAGGCTCGATCACAACTGGCTTGTGTTCTGCCGGTTTCCTTGCCGCTGGCATAGCTTTAAATGTACAGGCAAACCAAAGTGTGCAGGCAATTAACACTGGGACCAATCGACTTGATTTGCACAAAAGGCAAAAGGCAGGATCCATCGCCTGCTACACCCTAGGTGGGGCCGCTGGATTGACTGCCATTTTGTTGGCCGTGATAAAACCGGCTAAAAAAGCGCCTGCAGCAGCAGTGTTACCTTTAGAACAAGGAGCTGCAATAAGTGCGACTTTTAGCTTTTAAAAAATTGAACAGGATTTGTTGCCCATTATAAGGGTGACTAAAAGGAGCCCAGCCGCAATAACCAAAAGCCACTTGATAGTTTTGCTAGGCTTGCCCTCATCGTCTTGGGATTCTACTTCTCGACGAATTTCGGCCAAACGAAGCATCAATTCGGCCATTTGAACCTGTGAAAGTTCAGGTTTTTCTTCATCAACAGTACTGTTGTTTGGCTTTTCTTCCATCGCACCCACTCCCGCCAGATTCTGCACCTTGAGTTGCAGTTTTTCAACGGTTGACCCACTATCATAGCGCCTTTTTCAGGTGCTGGCCGGTGGCTGAGAGTCAGGCAATATTATTAGACAGGGTGCCTTATCGCGACAGGGACTTGATTCTGACCTTGCTGACCAAGGATTTCGGGGTAATTCACGCTATTGCCAGGGGCGCCAGGGGATCAACAAGGCGTTTTGCCGCAGCCCTTGATTTGTTCGTGGTCTCTACAATTTCCTGGACGCAAGGTAAGTCTTCCTTGGTGACTCTGACCCAAGCCTCAGTCATAAAGCAGTTTCCAGGTATATTTGAATCTCTGCACAGGTTGGAAGTTGGTCAAATGGCCACGGTGCTGGTCAGAGACCTGACTTTTGAAGCGCCAGCTGGAGAGGCTATGTTTTTGCACCTGTTGCAGACATATACAGCATTAGAAATTGCCGACGATAGTGATGCCCTTAATCACTTACTGCTCTTGGCGGTAAATCTGCTGGATGAGATAGGCCACTTTGGGCGCAATTGCCCAAGGTGTGGGGCACAACTAGAGCCTCCTGGGCTGCTTTTGCTGGCTGACGGGGCAGTGTTATGCCGCAGTTGCAGCCACTTTGCGGTTGGTGTCCCTGCAGATCAACTGTTTACCGACGATAAATCGAGTTTTGACCCGTCACACACCGCAAATTTGATAGCCACTTTGATGTCGGGGACTCTTGGAAGACCCTATCAACTACGAGGCCTTAGCTAATCTGCGGACCCAAATAATCAGGGTTGCAAACAAAAACAACACGAAGGGGCTAGCCATAGTGGGCCCGCTATTACAGCCAGCAGATTTTTTGGCTTTGACACAATCCTCTTCATCTGTCTGACCGTCGCAGTCGTTGTCAATGCCGTCGTCACAGATTTCAGGTTCTGGAGTCCCAGGTTTTGCCTCACAAATCACAGATGAGCCGTCATCAGAACACCTGGTTTTTCCAAAGGCCCTACAGGCACCTTCACCTATTGAGCATTCAACTCCAACTTCGAAGCCTTCATCGACTTGGCCATCACAGTCATTGTCTATACCGTCACAGATCTCTTCAGAAGGTTCAATTACTTGGGCTAGGCAAATCTGACCAAGCTCCTTGTCACATGCGAAAACCCCAATTTGAGCGCATGCTCCAAGCCCTTCCACGCATGCTTCGCCAACGTTAAATCCCTCGTCAGTTTCACCGTCACAGTCATTATCGATACCGTCACAGATCTCTTCAGAATCTTTGGCGTCAGGCCCGTCTGGCATTGTTGAGCACGTAGCGCCAGTTCCATCCACCTTACACGTTACAACGCCTTTTCCGCAGTTACCTAGCGAAACGCAGCCGGCCCCAAGGGCGAGCCCCTCAAAGGTGTGATTATCGTCGACAATGCCGTTACAGTCGTTATCGATCCCATCACAGGTGACCTCAACCTCTTCGTAGCCTTCAGGATAAGGACAAATCCAACCGGCAGCCCCTTGGCAAGTTGGGACAGTGCCGGCGCAGATCCCCTTGTCAAGGCATGAGATGGTTGGTTCAACATCTTCATCAGTCAGCCCATTGCAATTGTCGTCAATACCGTTGCAATACTCCGGCATGCCTGGCCCAATTTTGGGGTTGTAATCGTCGCAATCGCCTTCGTCTTCTGCCCAACCATCGTTGTCGTTGTCGCAGTAATTATTGGCCTCACCTGGAGTGCCAAAATTCCTGTCTTCTCCGTAAGTCTTGCGAGCAAGGCACCAACCCTTGGGAATTCCATCGATGTATGGCTCAAGCGAGATTGACTTTCCCACTTCCACTGAAATCAAATCCGGCCCATAGGAAACTAAATCAACCACAGTGCCATCCAGCTTTAGCTGAATTTCATCAGATTCGCGGCCCAGTAGGATGTCGTCTTCATACACATAATCAAGCTTAACACTGCCATTTTGCTTGAAATCGTCCAGTTGTCCCAGAACGACTATGCCACCTGGCTCCAGTATCAGTTCTTTCCTGGCGCTGATAGGGTGAAACCCACCAGATGCAGTTGTTAACACCATGCCCTGCAGGTTTACAGGTTCTTCGTTAAAGTTCGAAAGCTCAATCCACTGGCCGGCTTCGGGTGATATCCCATCTGGCAGGACCATGAATTCAGTAATAACAACACGTGGCCAGGGGCTCGGGTCAGGCGATTTAGCCCATCCCAAAAGAGGCAATAAAAGGACTGCGATGGTAGAAGTTAACCGCGTCATGCGCTGATCCTACAGGATTAGTCTTAAAATGAGCAAGGATTTGCATTGTGTCATCAAATACGGCTGGCTTAAGCACGATCTACGGCCGACTCGCGATTATGACTGTGAATTTGGTCCCACTCAGATTGACATATCTTGGCTTGTAACTTAGGATTTTGCCGCCTTTCGGAAGTTTGGCCGCTTTTTGGGACGCCAAGTGAAGCTGTCTTATAAAAAATTAATATCTACCGGATTAAATCTGGTTACTGCACTGGCCATTTTGGGTTTTTCACCAAAAGTCATGGCTGAATCACAGGCCCCAAGCTGGGGGGATACCGACATCAGGATTTTGCCCCTCGTGACCTTGGAAAATCATGGCTCATTCAGGTTGAGGTTTAACCTGTTTTCCAACATGGACCTGGGGCTTGGTGCCGATCCTACGTTGAATCCCACATGTGCGCCCGCAACATCTCCTGGGGTTTCAGCTCAAGGTTCGTTAGGTAACGTCAAGGAAACAGCCACTTTTGCCAATATGCGCCTGCGCTACGAGCCAACTCTGCGCATAGGCGAGATTGTGGCCGTCCACGCCACAATGGACTTCTTAGACAACGTTATTCTTGGAGACACCCCAGTCAGACATAGTGTTGCCGCTCCAATGAGCGTGTATGCCAAAAGCGCCTTTCCACCAGCAGCCGGTTTTTCTGGCTTGCGTGATTCAGTCCGCATCAAGGCGGCTTGGGCTGAGTTTACCCTCTTTGATTTGATCATTTTAAGGGGCGGGCGGATCCCCTACAAATTCGGACTGGGGATGGTTCGAAGCGATGGCCGTTCGCCAGATTCCGACTTTGGGGACTATGTTGATGGCGCTTTTGGAAAAATCAAGGTCGGCATTACATACCTGTTCGCAGGCATGGAATTTCCAGGCGAAGGGGTTGTTTCTGACGGCCCATACGGCTATTTCACGCGACCTTATGACTTAGACCAGTCGGACGATATCACTCGTTGGGTGCTTGGGGTTGATTCAACTCCTGAAACTAGGGCCGAAAAGGCAAAGGCGGCAAAGGCCCTTGAAGAAGGCAAACCTGTAGTTGACTGGGGCATGTACAACGGAATCACCCAGCAAAAGATATCCTCAGAGCGAGTTGTTGCCGCAACAGGTGGCCAGGCCAACGAGCCTGACTTGATGGATGTCGGATACGATGACTACACCTTGGTGCCTAGAGATGCCTTTTTTTGGACCCCTAGTCTGTGGACCAGGGTTTTGTATCGACCAAAGTCTGATCTTACGTTAAGGGTGGAGTTTGAGACGGCCATGACCTATGGATGGGTTACCCATGTTCAAAGTAACCGGGATGACCCCAGGTCTAAAAAAAGCTTCCTTTCCGCCGGTGCCGCACTGGAAGTCGTGTTGGACGTTGGATTTAACAAAATCGAACTGCTCAGTGGTGTGGCCAGTGGTGGAAACACCCTTGGCTCTTGGGGTATTTTGGACCGCCACACGATTTCCACACCAAATCAGCCATGTTACTCCCTGGACCAGTCCGAGGTTTTCAGGACTCGGAAAGTACATCATTTCGTCTTCAATCGGGACTATCGTCTTGATTCTATCCTTTTCAGGGAAGTCATAGGTTCGGTGACCAACGCCTTTTATTTCAAGCCGGCTTATGACCGCGTTTTCTTTAAGCAAAATGGCTGGGAAGTGGGCGGTGGAGCCAGTTTGTTGATGGCATTTGCAACTATCCCAGAAGGCACCCCTGGTAACAGCAGGACCTTAGGATTTGAGCCAGCTCTTGACCTGTGGGCAAAGTGGGGACAAAACTTTACCCTCAGGGCCGATGGGGCGTTGCTTGTTCCGATGGATGGCCTCGACCGAGCGTCCACAGGGCAAGACGCCTCTTTGGCGGGTGCGTTACGAATCAGAGCTCAGGTTAGTTTCTAATAGGACTTCGTAGCTTCATCACCACGAATCAAGGTAGATTTTAAGCGGGCGGTAGCCTTCGCCACTGATACCGAAAAGTCGCTCATCAGATCGGCGTCCAAGCTTGGTCCCTTGACCTGCAAAAGGGTACGGGGATGGACAAAGCTACCGTTCTTAGCAACAGCAAAATGAAGGTGCGGGCCAGTTGAGCGGCCGGTGGAGCCAACTTCTCCGATAAAGGAGCGGCGGCTAACTTCTGAGCCAACCTTCAGACCCTTGGCAAACTTGGACAGGTGTGCGTAGTAGCTTTGGAACCCGTCTTGGTGCTGGATAACAACTAAGTTCCCATTGGCACCTTTTTTGCCAGCGAAAATGACCTTACCGTCGCCGATAGCGTGGACGGGCGTCCCGATAGGTGCGGCGTAATCAATCGCTCGGTGGGGCGTATAGTTCTTTAAAATGGGGTGCTTACGACGATTAGTGTAGTTTGAAGAAATGCGAGTGTACTTGAGCGGGCTTCGCAAGAACAAGCGTTCAACGCTGTTTCCACTTTGATCGTAGTACGAAACCTTGCCCATATCGTCTTGGTGGGGGAATGCGCTACCGGAGCCAAGTTTGCCTTCGTAGATGACACCGTGAACCAAACCGTACCGCAAGAAAGAGCCGCCAAGGCTTTCGCGGTCGACAATCATGCGTATTACGTCACCCTTACGGACATCAGAATGGAAATCGACTTGGCCACCAAGCAAGTCAGAAATAATAGGTACCAACGCGACATCCGCGCCACAGCGAGAAATGCTGTCAAAAAGGGTGCCGCTCATCATGCAGGCCACTTCGACGGTTTCTTTGTCGGTTGGGATTTGTTTATAGGTGACGTTCCAAACGCCGTCTTCAGGGGCTATTTCAAGGTAGCGGATTCTATCAAGCGGGAACCTAAGATACGCAAGCTCGCCATCAGGAAGGACGCCAGCGATAAACTTTTGTCCGGCCTTCAAAGTGCGCATGTTTACTTCTGAGGCCAAAGCAGCCAAGGCATCCGCGGAGGCCGAGGGTTGCACCCCAATTCTGGCCAAGGCCTTGGCGGAGGTGTCCCCCCTAGCAAGGGTAGTCTCAACCGCTTCAGGATGCATAGTCTGTGGAGACCTTTGGGCTACAAGCGCCTCAAGTTTACCTTCTGGAAGCACTTCTACCGGCTTAGCCAAGCGCTGATCCAGGGAAGGGGTCTCAACTGGGCCTGATTTAAAGAATACAAGATAGTTCACAACCACTATTGCAAGCACAAACAAGGCGCCGCCGAGAAGCCCAGAAGTGGGCTTTCTAGTCGGTTGTGAACCCCTTAAATACAAGGGTTTTCCTAATGGCACGTATCGCCTCCATTTTGGGTGCTCGCCTTGGGGACGGACACCCAGGAAGGGCTAAAACCTAGCATCGGTCAAGTGAAATGTCAATAGGTAGAGTCGTATAGTGAACGCAACCAAGCGTAGGACTGGCAAGGTATTTTTATTGCAAGTGCAAAATATGGGATAAAAGTACTTGAAACTCAACAATGGTTTCAATTAGAATTCCAGCGGCCTTTTGGCAGATCACTCCAGAGGAGATTCAAAAATGCGTCTAAATGGTTTGTTAATCGCTTGCTTGTTTTTGGCAGGCTCGTTTGCCGCATGCGGCGGTGTCGACAGTGGAAATGCTTGTATTGGCAACAACGACTGTGTTCCGGGGGAAGTGTGCCGAGACTTGCAATGCACTGAGGTCAAGTGCTTGGGTGCTGGCGATTGTAATAATGCCAACGATGAAATCTGCGTCCCAGGTGCCCTAGTAGGCAAGGACCCAGAGTTCAGATTCTGCACAGCCGCCCAGTGTAAGACAGATGGCTCCCTCAATTGTCCAGAAGGCTCAACTTGCAAGAACGGCTGGTGCGAGAGGGACCCGGGGACTGACATTGACGCAGTCGAGCCGGACAACGGTGACCGCCCAGATGATGGGGATACTGACCCGGGAGAAGAGCCTGACGTACCTCCAGTGGCCGAGGGTGGCGACTGTAAGTCCTGTGCAGGTGACGGCGATTGCAACGAAGGGTTCAAGTGCCTGCCTCTGGGTTCTGACGGCAAATTCTGCCTGCGTCCTTGTGAAGAGGACAAGGATTGTTTGTCCGGCTACCAGTGCTTTCAGGCCTCAAGCGTTCTCAAGGCTTGTGTTCCAACCACATACAACTGTGTAGCATGCGCCTTTGATGCGCCATGTGGCGAAGGCATGTGTTGCGACTTCAACAATGGCCAGTGCAAGGAATGCCGTCAGGAGTGCGATCCATGCACCTTTGACTTCGACTGCGCTGACAACATGCGCTGCTTCAAGAAAGCCGGTAATCCAACAGGAGCCTGCGTTGAGGAGTGTGAGAAGGACAATTGTTCTGACCCCGCCAATTTCACATGCCAACCCAACCACCTAGGTGTTAGGGTTTGCCAACCAAACGATGACAGCTGTGGCGGTTGCCCAGCTGGCACCTTCCCGTTGCCTGATGGAACTGGCTGCGTTGAGTGTCTAAACAGCACCCATTGCACGGGGGGCGCTTCTTGCGATTTAACAACCCACACATGTGTTGTCGGCGCGTGTGATGACAGGACTCCACACACTTGCAGCGATGGTGAATGCCACCAGTGCTGTGAGGATGCCCACTGTGCCGGCATTGGAACTGGTGTGTGTAAGCCAAACTTCGAGTGTGAAGGGGCTGAGCTATGCGGCGGTACCTGTGCACACCCGTATCCTATTTGTGCAATCGTTGACGGGACTGAAATGTGCGTCCAGTGCAAAACAGACACTGACTGCCATAGGTTCGACTCGACATGCTATTGTACTCGTGAACCCCTGTATGCGTGCAACTTCCCCGACCAATCGATGTGTATGACCGAGGGCGGGGCTTGCATGCAAACCTGCAAAACCGACAATGACTGTCCGCCAAGCAGCGATGGTGGGGAGCTGTACTGCGATACTGTTGGTGAAATTTGCTATGATTCCAGTGGAAAATGTGATGGTATGTATTCTTGCTGCCCTGCGGGTGAGGTTTGCTTTGACCTTATGAGCCTTCTGATGGGTGGTGGTATGGGTGGTATGCCTGGCATGCCTGAAGAGATGGGTGTGTTATTTGGCTACTGTTCCTGTAATAAGGGGACCTGCCTAGGTGGTGGTAGTTGTACCCCCACTGCTATGGCATGTTTGATGCCAATGATTGGTGACATCATTTGCCCCGGTGGCTCTTTGGCTCCGAACGTGCCCCAAAATATCTGCTTTGACATAATGGGCCTTTTTGGCGGCATTATCTAATACCTGACTCCCTCCTTTCATAAGACATCGCATAATTTCATTGAATGGATAATTCTTGATGAGCTTGGTGCCAAGGTCTATTTGGCAGTGAGGGCTTTTTAGACAATCAACTGGATGCTGCCAAGCTTGATATTTAAGACAAGGAACAAGTAGTTGAAAGATAAATATGTTTTTAGGTAGAATGTACAATTCCAGTGGCCCTTTGGCAGTCTACTCCAAAGGAGATTCAAAAATGCGTCGACGTGGCTTGTTAATCGTTTGCCTGTTCATGGCGGACTCATTTGCAGCGTGCGATGTTGACAAGAAAAACCAAGAAGTTCCCGTTGACACGGTTGAAACTGGCGATGGTTTCAGCTGTGATCCTGGGAAGGAGCCGGGGGAAGATTTGGAAGAAGAGCCCGGGGAAGCGCCTGGAGAGGATCCGGGACAAGAGCCTGAACAAGACCCGGGACAAGAGGCCAGCGAGCCGGCAAAGGTGCTGGAACGTGGTGACTGCAAATCATGTACAGGCGATGATGACTGCAATGAAGGCTTTAAGTGCCTATCTTTGGCCTCTGAAGACAAATACTGCCTGCGTCCTTGTGAAGAGCACAAGGATTGTTTGCCTGGCTACCAGTGCTTTCAGGCCTCAAGCGTTCTCAAGGCTTGTGTTCCAAACACTTACAACTGCGTACCATGCGCCTTTGATGCGCCATGTGACGAAGGCATGTGTTGCGACTTCAACAATGGTCAGTGCAAAGAATGCCGTCAGCAGTGCGATCAATGCATCTATGACAGCGACTGTGCCGGCGACATGCGGTGCTTTAAAAAGGCTGGTAGTCCGGTTGGTGTTTGCGTTGAAGAATGCGAGAAGCAGGAGTGTTCTGACACCACTAATTTTACGTGCAGCCCCAGTTTCAACAATATTCAGGTGTGCCAGCCAAACGACGTCTATTGTGGCGGTTGCCCAGATGGTACCTTTCCGTTGCCTGATGGAACTGGCTGCGTTGAGTGTCTTGACAGCAGCCATTGTGATGACGGTGTTTGTGATTTGATTACTTATACTTGTGACTATTCCGAGTGTCCTTCCCACCTACATATGTGCGATGACGGTCAATGTCACACGTGTTGTGAAGACGCTCATTGCGTGTGTGAGGGTGGTGGTACTGGCATTTGTAGGTCGAATTTCGAATGTGAATGCTGCTCCACATGCGATGATAGTGACTGTAGAGACCCGTATCCTGTGTGCGCTAAGGTTGATGGGGTTGAGATGTGTGTTCAGTGCAAAGAGGACGCTGACTGCCATCGCATCAATGAAGCCTGCATTTGTACCCCTGTGTACGCATGTGAGTTTTCCGATCATACGGCATGCACAAAATAGGCGACTCTTTTTAAAAAAAACAGCTGATTTGTGCTAAAACTCGCCTAGGCTTTTGGAGCGTGTAGTCATGACCTCGATTGAAAAACTTGGCGCCTTTTATCTTGGTCGCCATTGGGACCAGCTAAATCGCACAACTTTGGACGTGCCAGTAATGCTCGATTCCAGGGATCTACTGACGCATGCCGTGTGTCTTGGTATGACTGGCAGTGGGAAAACAGGGCTTGGTGTAGCAATGCTGGAAGAGGCCGCGATTGACCAAATCCCGGCCATTGTTATTGACCCAAAAGGGGATATGACCAATCTGGCGTTGACGTTCCCTGGGCTTGCGGGCCAGGATTTTGAACCCTGGATTGACGCCCAAGTTGCAGCCCAAAAGGGGGTGGATGTGTCTGTGCTGGCACAGCAGACGGCACAGATGTGGGCAAATGGGATACAGGAGTGGGGCCAGGATGCGGCAAGGATCCAAAGGTTTAAAGATGCCGCGAGGGTGGAGATATACACCCCAGGAAGCAGTACTGCGCCTTTGTCCATCTTGAAGGCCTTTTCACCACCTAGCAGCCAAGTGATGGCAGAAAGCGATCTCTACGCGGACACGCTCTCGGGCACTGTTTCAGCGCTGCTTACCTTGATTGGCGTGGACCCAGACCCAGCAAAAAGCAAAGAGCTGGTTTTGATAAGCAGCATCCTTGACAGGCTTTGGCGAAATGGTGAGGGCACAGACCTAGCTGGGCTGATTACGCTGGTGCAAAACCCGCCCATGACTCAGATTGGGGTGTTTAATCTCGATATGTTTTATCCGGCGCCAGAACGGATGAAGCTTGCGATGGCGTTAAATAATCTTTTGGCGTCGCCAGACTTTTCGGCTTGGATTCAAGGGCCGCCTTTGGATATCAATTCGCTGCTTTACACGCCGGAAGGAAAGCCAAAACTGTCTGTGATTTCGATTTCTCATCTGGATGACCAATCCAGGATGTTCGTGGTTTCTTTGGTTCTAAACAGGTTGTTGACTTGGGTAAGGGCTCAAAATGGGACATCCAGCTTGAGGGCCTTGTTTTACATGGACGAGATCTTTGGCTTTTTACCCCCAGTTGCCCAACCGCCTTCCAAAAAGCCGCTGTTGACCTTGTTGAAACAGGCTCGTGCCTTTGGGTTGGGACTGGTTTTATGTACCCAGAACCCTGCGGATATTGATTACAAGGCCTTGTCCAATATTGGAATTTGGATGATTGGCCGCTTGCAGACCGAGCAAGACAGGAACCGGTTGCTTGATGGTTTGAAAGAAAACCCGGCCTTGGGGGATAGGGCACAGCTTGGGGGGTTGATAAGTGCCTTGGATAAAAGGGCATTTTTAATGCACAACGTCCATGATGAGCGACCTTACATTTTCAAGACCCGGTGGTGCCTGTCTTATCTTGCAGGACCGCTAAGCAGGGAGCAGCTTCGGAGATTGGTTACTACTGCCGAGGTCGTGCAGCCGGTAGAGCGGCCCAAGGCTGAAGCGGGTGTTGGGCTGGTGGGTGGTCAGGTACAGGCTGGGATCAGGGCGGGAATGCCGCCTGTGTTACCAGCTAGCATCTCGCCTGTTTTTTTACCGCCAAACAGTGGGCTGCGTGCTGACGAACCGGTTGTTTATCGTCCTTCGCTTTTGGCGTTTGGCTCGGTTTACTATGCTGATGCGAGGTATCGCCTTAATTTCGAAGAACAGGTGATGGCCCTGTTCGACGACGAAGAAAAACCTTTGATGATGGACTGGGAGCAGGCTATCAAAGTCGACTGTGCAGCAAGCGATTTACGGCCATTTCAGCCTGTTGATGGCAAGTTTTTTGTCCCTCCTGCGTGGATGATTAATGACAAGGAATACAAGAATTATGCTTCATCCATGCAAAATTGGCTTTTGCGAAGCAAGCGGTTGACTTTGTGGCGTAGTCCTTCAACCAAGCTTGTCTCGGCGGCTGGCGAGGCTGAGCAAGATTTTCGCCTTAGGCTGAAACAGGCTGGTCGTGAGGAGCGGGATTTGAAGCTTGATGCCATCAAAAAGCGTTATGCAACTCGTGTTGAGCGGCTGCAGAATCAGATCCGTCAGGCGGAAGATAAGCTAGAAAAGGAGCATCTACGGCACAGCAATTTGAAAAAAGAGGCTGCGCTTGCGGCTGGTAGAACGTTGTTTTCAGGGTTGTTTGGTGGTAGGGGGGCAATCAGCAAGGCCTCTACGGCCATGCGTAAAAGCCAAAGAAGCGGTGAAAAGGCCAAGGATGTAGAACTGGCTCAACAAAGACTGGCGGACCTTCAACAGCAAGAGCTGGACCTGCAAGCAGAACTTAGCCAAGAGATTGAAAACCTGCAGGCAGCTCTTGATCCAATGACAGAGGTCTTGGAAGAAATCGAGATTTTGCCAAAAAAGACAAATATATCCCTGCACATGCTTACTTTGTGTTGGCTACCTTACAGCGTGAGTGGACCTGGGATTTTGAAGCCTTTGTGGGCGGCGTCTAGTGATCGGTGATTGTGGCCGTTGGGGGGTCAGACTTCATTTAGAAGGTGCCCCATTCTGGCCTTTTTAGTTTCAAGATAGCGCAGCCCTTTTGGGCCTCGTGCTGGGACTTCAATCGGGACTCTTTCAACTATTTCAAGGCCATAACCGGCTAGTCCGATGATTTTTTGAGGGTTGTTGGTCAGCAAGCGCATCTTTTTGATGCCTAGGTGCGCCAGGATCTGGGCGCCAATCCCATAGTCTCGAAGATCGGGGGCAAAACCAAGATGAGTGTTGGCGTCGACTGTATCAAGACCTTGGTCTTGGAGTTCATAGGCTTTGAGTTTGTTCAGGATGCCGATGCCGCGCCCTTCTTGTCTAAGATAGAGCAGGACTCCGCCTTCTTTGGAAATCTGTTCAAGGGCGGCTTTCAGTTGTGGGCCGCAATCGCATCGTCTGGAGTGAAAGACGTCACCAGTTAGGCATTCAGAGTGGACCCTTACAAGGACAGGGGTGTTGCTGGAAATATCGCCTTTTACCATGGCGATGTGGGCGGCTTGTGCGACTGAATCTTCGTAGACAATGCTTTTAAATTCGCCGTGCTCTGTTTGAACTGTGGTTGTGCCTACTGGGCGTACCAAAAGTTCTTTTCGCATCCTGAAGGCGATTAAGTCTTGGACTGTGATTATTGGGATGCTTTTTTCCTGGCCGAGGGCAAGTAGGCTGTCCAAGGTCGCTGCATCGCCGTTGTCGTCAAGTACCTGACAGATTACTGCTGCGGGTTTTAGTCCTGCGAGTCTGGCGAGGTCGACGGCCGCTTCGGTTTGGCCGGCTCTTTTTAGGACGCCGCCTGGGACGGACCGCAGGGGGAAGACGTGGCCTGGGACTACAAAGTCGTCTAGGACGGCGTCGTCGCGAAGTAGTAGTTCGACGGTTTTAGCTCTGTCATAGGCGGATATGCCGGTTGTTGTGACGTCGCGGCCGTCGACTGAGACTGTGAAGGCGGCTTGGAAGTGGGCGGTGTTTCTTTGGACCATCATTGGGAGGCCAATTCGATCAATCATGTCGTGGCTCATGGCGACGCAGACTAGGCCGCTGGCGATTTTGGTTATTTCATTGATAATTTCGGCGGTTGCCATTTCTGCGGCGACGATTATATCGCCTTCATTTTCGCGACTTTCGTCGTCGACGACGATGACCATGCGGCCCATTCGTAGGGCTTCAATTGCAGATTCAATTGACGAGGTAATTCCTACAGCATCAACCATGAACGTACTCCAAAGCAGGTCCCAAACAAGGCGCGAGATGATACCACGCACCATCGATCACGACAAAACTGGTCTTGCCCCTGCCTCCTGTCCCTGTCCCCTGCCCCTGCTACAGATCCTGCTAATTTGTCTGTTATGACTCCTGATTGTTTGTTCTTTGTTGCGTTTGATCTCTTCGTTACAGTTTTAAAACATGTCCGTGGGCATCCTTCCGGACCCAAAATCTCCCGTAGCCACCCCGACTGTCTCTTAGTGACATCGTCCG
>Ga0209723_1001667_pt1 | contig 33313 bp, 35 predicted proteins | sample BiotimSIPDNA_2_FD_185750 | JGI IMG/M metagenome (GOLD analysis project Ga0209723, IMG submission 185750) | Anaerobic biogas reactor microbial communites from Washington, USA - Biogas_R2 time_0 SIP DNA (SPAdes) (version 2) | ecosystem: Engineered > Bioreactor > Anaerobic > Unclassified | place... | reverse complement strand
AGGAAAACCTTTGTTCAAAGAGGTGCCCTTTGCGTTTATTGTACCGATTGAAATGTTTGGCGTAGACGGAGTTAAGCCGCTGCATGAATTTAGAGATAGAGACGTCACTGGATTTTACCACCATATGGAAGTGATCATCCATGATGGACCAGGCAAGACATTGGAAAGAGTAACTTTTGAGAGAAATAGACAACTCTTTAAGGAAGAATGTCTTAAGGGTATTATCGGGAAAGATTTTCTGACCACAGATGCTTTTTGATGTTACCTGGTAGAAAGCGAAAGGAACGACCATTCTGGGTTGGGTGCACATGATTGATCCTTTGTTGTTTGTGGTAAAGAGGATACCGGATGGAGAAAGACTTGCAAAAACCGTGACAAAAAGCCGGGGGCGAGTAGAAACCTTGAAAATCCCTTGTTTTTCAACCTCAGAGATGAATCAGGTAGTCTGAGGGGTTGAGGCACTATGTCACCTCAGAGATGATTTTGGGAATTTTGCATTGTCACTATTTCATCTCTGAGGTGAAATCGGGACTCTGGGTCTTGGCACTATGTCATCTCTGGGGAGGCATCCCGGAACCCCCTCCCCCCTCCCAAACCCTCAAGGGCCCATCTTTGCTTCCTAAAATATCTTCATATTAACCAGTTTCTGTCAAAACTCTTCCCCCCTCTCTTCCGCTCAGAATGGGAAGCTAACAGAAACTTAAAATCCTTATCATCTTACAACTTTTCAAAAGGAGCCCTTAGGTGGCAACCAAAATGGAATGGAAAGTGATGCAGGTCTGCGGACATGAACTTCAAGAATCCTTAGAGCGCTTTTCCCAGTCTGAATATGAAATCTTTACAATTCAAAACTGCGAATCTAAATGGTTCATTATCGCAAGAAAAACAGTTAAGGATAGATCAGAAAAAAGTGTGATGGGTTTCAGGGCGCCAGACTGAAAAGGGTTGCAGAAATGAAAAAAAAGGTGAAAATAATCGCCACTATTGGGCCGTCCTCCGCAACTCCAGAAGTAATCCATAAATTACTCACTGAAGGCACGAACATTTTCCGCATCAATTTTTCGCATGAAACACAAAAATCAGCTTCTGCAGTAATACTGCATATACGCCAGCAGGCTGGAAAAATCGGTTTGGAGCCCGCCATTCTGGTCGATTTACAGGGGCCAAAAATCAGAACCGGTCCTACAAGGGAAAACAAAACATTCACTATTCAGGAAGGAACGCTTGTAAGGATAACTCCGGAGGAGATCGAGTCTGATGATAAAGCAATATTTATCCGATACCCCGGTCTGAGTGCAAAAATCAAAAAGAACAGTCATATCCTGATAAACGACGGGGCGATACGACTGCGAGTGGAGCAGATCGAGAAATCCGGTAGCATTTACTGCACTGCTTTGAGCACCGGCGCATATTCCTCATTCAAAGGAGCAAATTTCCCCGGACTGGACCTGGGGATCCCATCCTTAACCGCAAAAGACCTCAATGACTTGAATTTCATTTTAGACAAGGACATCCAGTATATAGCATTATCATTTGTAAGGGGCCCCGAAGATCTCCAGGATCTCAGGGAAATCACCATAAAAAAGCGTAACGATCTGAAGATAATTGCAAAGATCGAAAAACCTGAAGCCGCCGAAAAGATCAGTGATATTCTGCAGGTTTGTGACGGTATCATGGTTGCAAGGGGTGATCTGGGGGTTGAGACCACCCCTTATTCTGTTCCGGTAATTCAGAAAGAGCTCATTGACAAGGCTAACAGCGCCGGTAAACTTGTCATAGTGGCAACACAGATGCTCGAATCGATGATCCGCAGCCGCATTCCAACCCGCGCCGAATCAACCGATGTGGCAAATGCCATCATAGATGGTACCGATGCCATCATGCTCTCCGGAGAAACCGCGGTGGGCTTATACCCGGTGGAATCGGTGCAGACGATGATACAGATTGCCACTATTACCGAAAACAGTCACTATATTCATGAAAAAAATGCCGATCTGATAATTAAAGACTGTTATCCCCCTCACGCTATCTGTGAGGCTGCAGCACACGCCAGTTTTGATATGGGAAAAATTCCCATCTGTGTCTTCACCGTTTCAGGTGATACGGCCCTCTATCTTTCAAAGATTAAGCCTCAGGCCCCCATTTATGCCTTTTCTCCTGAAATGCAGACAGTTCGTATGCTTTCAATGGCCTGGAACGTCACTCCCTTTTTCCTTCGGTTTGCCACTGATATCCCCGGGCTGCTGCGTGATGCGGAAGGGGTTCTACTGAATGCCGGCCTTGTTAAAAAGAATGATCTCCTGGCGCTCGTCAGCGGGACAACTCCGGTAAAGGGAGCCACCAACTCTCTTCAGATAAAGCGGGTCGGGGCCTGAAAAGAGTCCTGGGCTCGGCTCGTTTTTTGCATATTTTCATAATGAGGAGATTTTGCATTCCGAAATCCCAAACCGGAATTTTTTTGATGGAGCATCTGTGACAGAGGAATCAGTAATACTGCTTGTTGAAGACAATGAGAGTCATGCAGTGCTGACAACCAGAGGACTCTCTCAGCATGAGCAGAAAATAAAGATCGTTCATGTAACCGATGGTGAAAGTGCTATCGATTATCTTCTGGGGCGGGGAAACTACTCCATGCCCGGCTCTAACCCCCGGCCCCGTCTGGTGTTGCTCGACCTTCGTCTACCTAAAATCGACGGGCTCGATGTGCTTAAAGAGGTGAAGAGTTCTGAGGATCTGCGGGCAATTCCGGTAGTGATTCTGACAAGCTCCATGGCTGAGCCGGATATAGTCAGGTCTTATTATTACAATGCAAATAGTTATCTGGTTAAACCACTTGACTTTGATGAATTCAGGCGTGAGATGTCTTGTGTTGCCGATTACTGGTTGAACTGGAATATCAATCCATTGTGAAAAGGCGCAATTTTGAATCTTAATTCTTAGAAGTGGGTTCTATGAATCAGCGCCGAAAAACTTTCCATTACAGCAATCGTCTCCTCTATATCCTGCCCTCTCTGATCTTTCTGATTCTGGTTGGGGGAAACTTCTGGGGGTACAAAAAAGCCCAGCAGCTCACACACGATCTCATAAAAAGCCAATGCAACTCCGCTGCATTACAAACTGTTACAAAACTTGAATTTATCCTTTTTGAAAGAAGGAAGGACCTGGAACATCTCAGGTCACTTTGGGGGAAATCCTCATTTAATAGTAAAGAAGAGAGATTCCGGACTGATGCCATGGGCATAATGAGCAGAGAGCTTTCATACTCAGAAATCGATCTGGTCGGTTCTGATGGAAATGTTTTATCACATGTTTCTTTAGACAGCTCCGGGTACAGAGACACCATCATCTCCAGATTAAGTTCCGCTCAAATCTCCCAGTCCATTCGCAGGAGCAAATCTGCCCTGATTAAAAGTGGATCCAAAGAAAAGAGTCAATTCCTGGCTGTATTCAGCTCTCCTATCCTTAAGCGCGGAGAAGTTCAAGCAGCTGTTGCCGGTATTTTAAAACTTGATACCTTGATAAAGAAGATTGCCTTCGGTTCTATTCCCGAAGATTTTGCCGCGGAAATGGTCGTAAATTCTGACACTGTTCCTTTGACCCTGAATAGTAACAGTTCCGGGCTTTTTTCTGCCCCTGATAGATCCGAAACTGAATTCAAAGCTGCAGGACTGAATTGGAAAATCATTGTTTATCCCCCAAAAAGTGGCCTTCTTGGAGTCCTTACACGCCAGAACAGAACCTACTTTATTCTCAACTCTATCGTAATCCTGTTTTCATCTTTACTGATAGCTTTTGCAGTTTACAGTTTTATAGAACAGAAAAAGACACTGTCGAGTCTGAGAAGATCTGAAGAGAGATATCAGCGCCTTACCGAAAATGCAAAAGACATCATTTTCCGCAAGTCTCTTCCAAGCGGCAGATACGAGTATATAAGTCCGTCTGTAAAGGATGTGACCGGCTTCTCACCACAGGACTTCTACTCATCACCCCTATTCATTAAAAACCTCCTCGCCCCCGAGTGGCGCAGCACATTTGAGAACTTTTGGTCAGAAATTCTAAACGGCAGCACAAATCCAACATTCGAATTCAAAATTATAAAAAAAAATGGTGAGCCGGGATGGCTTCACCAGAGAAACGTTATACTGTTTGAAGACGGAACTCCATCGGCTCTGGAGGGAATAATAACCGATATTACAGAACAAAAAAGCGCCACCAGAGAAAGAGAACAACTGATTAAAGAGCTTGAAAAGAAAAATGCCGATCTGGAAAGATTTACCTATACCATATCTCACGAATTACGGCAACCGCTGATCACAATCAAAGGTTTTCTTGGATATCTCGAAGAAAATGCGCAGAAAGGCCAACGCACCCAGCTTCATCAGGATATAATGCAGATAATCCATGCCACAGAGACCATGCAGCGGCTGCTTAACGATCTTATCAGTTTAAACAGGATCGGGCTGGCTACCCGGAAAGCAGAACCTCTTGATTTAAGTGAGATTGCTCAAGCTGCAGTCGATCTTTTTAAAGAGAAAATCAACCTGAAAGGCATCGATGTGCAGATAGACCGCTCCATGCCAGAGGTTATAGGCTACCGCAGTGAGCTTTTTGAACTGTTCCAGAATATTATTGAAAATTCGGTTAAATTTACATCCGATCAACCTTCTCCATATATCAAGATTGGCACTGTCAGAACAGGAGAGGAAACGGTTTTCTTTATCAAAGATAATGGTATTGGTTTTAAGTCCAAATACAAAGATAAAATTTTCGGTCTTTTTGACAAGCTGCATTCCGATACGGAAGGAACCGGAGTAGGGCTTGCACTGGCTAAAAGAATTGTTGAGCATCACGGCGGATGGATCCGGGCGGAATCGGAAGGTCCTGGAAAAGGAACAACTTTCTATTTCACTCTCCCCTTTGAACCTGTCACATGAAATTCCCGTTCCAGAACTTGATTTAGGATAATTTAAAGACAGCCTGCGCTCCCATGAAAAAGGCATCCTGTTTTTACCGATACCTCCATCTTTCTTGGTGCAAAAAATGGCCGATGTTATTTTCGTGATTTCGAAGGAAATAATAACCGCTGAAAGCTGCAACGCATGTTTTTTATCCGCAACAACCAGCTCATTGTTTCGGTTCTGGATCCGGTCTCTGATCGATTCCGCCTCGGCTCACGATACTGCACCGGTGGATACATCTGGCAAATCCGGGACCTCTCAAAAGGAGACCTCCTTTCCGGTCCTCTTTACCCTGATCCGGTTCCATCCAGATTTGACGGACAGGGTGCTCCTGAAGTTTTTGAGACAGCACTGGGAGCAGAAAATGCCTCGGTTGGTGAACAGGTGCTGGTAATAGGTGTAGGGACTGTCCTCAGATCAAGCCCGGTGGAGCCCTTTCATGTAAGAGACAACCCCGATGTTGTGGAATTCTGCTCCTGGAGAACCAAAATCAACGATTTTTCAGTAGTGATGGATTCCGATCAGGAGTTTAGCAAAAGGTCAGGGGAAACTTTAAATGAGTACAGGCTGCATCTGCAGAGAACTGTCAGTCTTCAGGACCGTCAGGTGTGCTCGGCTTCCACATTGAAAAACACCGGCATCTGTAAATTCCGGGTACGATGGTTTGCTCATCCTTTTTTCCCGTTAAACTCAGATCTTTCATGTTGTTCATTCTCTACTCCGGTTTCAGTACCTGAAAATCCGGGCTTTTACCTCACTGAGGGAAAAATTCTGAAAAGGCACAGTGAGCACAATTGGGAAAAAGGTTGTTACCAGCCGCTTGGCATTAAATCCGGTGAGCCATTGAAAATTACCCAGTTCCACCCCTTATCCGGCAGTGTGGAGGTGAACTGTAATTTCCCGCTGGCCTGGATGCCGGTATGGGGAAACTCCAGAACTTTTTCTTTTGAACCTTACTTTGATACAGATCTTTCACCTGGGGAATCTCTCAGCTGGCAGATCAGTTACGGTTTTTAGTGATCCTCCCCGGTGGATTGCTTTAACCTAATTTCCGCAGTTGGGGTGGTTGAAGTAGCGCAACATGTTGAATTGATAAGACATGAAGGTGGCGCAGGCTTTATCGACAAGGTGATAAGGCCAAGACACCTGAATGGCTTAGCAATCAACAGGTTGCGCTAATACGCCGCATCCAACTGCGGAATTTAGGTTTATCCTCCGGCATGCAATTTCCTATATATTTATGTATTAAGGTATATTGAATTACAGGAGAACCATTATGAGAAAGATCCTATTCTTAGTTGTTTTATTATTTGCCTCATTTTCGGGATATTCGCGGGTTAAACAGGTCGGCCCTGTCATACAGCTGAGACCGGTGAACATCAAAAACGTGGCATATTCCCCTACCGGAAAATTTTTTGCCGTTCCCAATATGATTACAGCAGGAAGTGTAGGCGTGTTTTCAGTTAATCAGACCGGGCAAATTGCCGCCGTACCGTCGCGGTTCTCCGAACGTGACTTTTTCCGTTCATCGGGGGTTTTCTATTACCAGGAAAAAAATGATGAGAGCAGGGTGATGGCTTTTCTGCCTCTCCCGGAGCTCCTTTCGGGATACTCAGTCTCGTTTCTGCCAGGTGGTGATACACTGGCGATAGCCGGGGGAGATAAGGTCCTTATCTACGAATCCGCAAACTGGAAACAGATAAGAACTGTCACAGTAACCCAAAACACCTCAAGAGCAGTTTTTTCTCCTGATGGAAGCCTTATGGCTGCGGTGGCGAAGGGCAGAGTATATGTGCTTGATGCAAAAACATATTCTCTTATCTACAGTCTCGATCCAGCTCAGGGTCACCTTTTTGCGGATGTCGCATTTTCGCACTCTTCATCGAAGCTTGCCATATTTGAATACAGAAATCTCATGATGGACTATCAGTCAAGGATAAGAATATTTGACAGCCGCACAGGCGGACATGACCGGGATCTCCCCTATTTCTCCGATAAACCGGGAACAGCTCCCGGGGCCCATCTTCCATTGCTTTCTTACTCTGCACAGGACAGCGCAATCGCTGTTACAATCGAGAAGACTATCATGAGTAAAGTACTTCTGGTGAAAAGCAACGATGGTACGCTTATAAGACAATTTAAAGGATTCTGTCACGCGTTTTCCCCCGATGGCTCCCTGTTTGCCGCAGGCGGCAGAATCTACTCCACCAGGAACTGGAAAGAACTGGGAAAATACGGTAACTCCGCAGTGTGTGCCACATTCTCCCCTACTGAAAGAGTGCTTGTGGTTGTGACACCGGAGAGCCTGAAAAGATTTAAAATAGAAGAATAGCTACTACCTCAACTCCGGTATACCCCGTGACGCGAGGCCTTTCAAGAGATCAGGCAGGGTAAGCGGCTTATATAACCAGCCTGCCCTGCGCGAGATCAAATCGGCTAAGGCAGGATTGAGGCCTCCCACACAAGTTTTTTATACATTCCCCCGGTTCCCCCTTCCAAAAAACTCTTATGCTCCCCGATAGTTTTTTGTCTTTTTTTTCCCAAAAAAGAACCCTCACCCGACAATAATAATATACCAAACTCTAATTATATGTCTGATTAATAGCATTTTTTTCAATTAATAGGAACTAACTGTATGTTTGCATGTCTGTAAAAATACTATTATATTGTTTTTCTTCTCCTGTATTCAGGAAAGTACACTTTATCGTTTAACATGCGATATTGGAAGACAAAAAAGGATCTCTAAAGTTTTTTCATTTACATCGTTCAGGGGAAAGCCAATGGAACAAAAAATCCAGGAACTGACTGAAAAAATATACCAGGAAGGTGTGGAGAAAGGCGAACAGAAAGCCACCCAGATCATTTCTGAAGCGGAAGGAAAAGCCGCCGGCATTATCGGCGACGCTAAAGCAGAAGCCGAAAAAATTATCGCTGATGCTCGCACACAGGCCCAGGAGCTTAAAAGGAATACCGAATCTGAACTGAAACTCACAGGTTCCCAGGCTCTCTCTGCCATCAAACAGCAGATTTTGGACCTTGTCACGGCAAAAGTGATCGAAGATTCAACCACTCAGGTACTGGCCGACCCTTCAAACGTTAAAGACTTCGTTTCCACGGTTATTCAGAACTGGAACGTGACATCTGGGGAAGCTCCCAGGCTTGAAGTCCTTCTGCCGGCAAACAAACAGGAAGAGCTCAAAAAATCCTTCGAGAAGAGCGCATCCGACCTTCTGAAGAAAAACATCGACCTCTCCTTTACCAAATCTATCAAGTCGGGGTTCCGTATCGGACCGGTTGGCGGTGGTTACAGAATCAGTCTTACCGATGAAGACTTCCAGGAATTCTTCAAAGAATACCTGCGTCCAAGAACCCGTCAATACCTGTTCGGTGAATAATTATGGCAAGCAGCTACTATTTCCTCGTCGCAGGCCTCCCGGATATTTCTCTTGATGAGGGCAAGAATGTCCCCTCATTCACTGATTTTATCGCAGAGACCGAAGAGCAGGTTACCGGTACTGACCGCAAACTCCTGAAGCTGATCAGGCTTCCCTTCGATAACGATAACCTGATCTCCATTCTGGAAAACAAAACCGATTTCGATCCAAAGGGGAATTTCTCCCGTGATACTTTGACTTCATCTATTAAAAATCCCGAAATCCTTCCCAAATACATGCAGCTTTTTCTGGAATCGTACAAGGAAAACCGTCAGGTTTTCCCGGGATTGATCAATCGGGATCAGCTCAACTGGTTTTTCTTTGATGAAGTTATCGCAAACAACAACGCCTTTATAAAAGAGTGGTTCACTTTCGAGCTTAATCTCCGCAATCTGGTCGCAGGGATCAACAGCCGCAAAGGATTGAAGCATTTCGATGAGCTGGCAACGGAAAGAGACAAAGCTGTTTCCACGATGATAATCGGGCGCAACGACGTGGCTGAACTGATACTGCGGTCCAATGCCCCTGATTTCGGCCTTTCATCTATTCTGCCTTGGACTGAAAAAGTTCTGGCCATCTCCCGGGGAAACCTTCTTGAAATGGAGAAGGGTCTGGATTCTCTTCGCTGGGAAATGCTCAATGACCTGACCACTTTTTCTTATTTCGGAATCGAAAAGGTTCTGGCATTTTCAATCAAACTCGCGATAGTCGAGAGATGGAAAGTTCTGGACCCGAAGACCGGCAGAGAGAGACTGGAAATGCTGGCTGAGGAACTGAGAGCGGGATTTGAGATGCCGGTGGCGTTCTGAGGACAGGAATAGAAGAGTAAGAAAATATCAAGTTTAAATAGCAATATATAGCCTGAATATAGAAAAAGGCTGAGGACAAGTTTCAAAAAAGATATTATCCTTGCAATAAATAAAGTTGTTCTTAACGGAGGAAATCAATGAGCACCAAGGGAAAAGTGGTCGGCATTGTCGCTAACCTGGTCACTATTGAAGTCGACGGGCCGGTTGCTCAGAATGAGATCTGCTACATAGATCTTAAAGGCACCAGGCTGATGGCCGAGGTGATAAAAATTACCGGTAAAAACGCATATGTGCAGGTATTTGAAAGCACCCGCGGTCTTTATGTAGGCTGCGAAGCTGAGTTCACCGGAAACATGCTGGAAGTGACATTGGGTCCCGGAATGCTCTCAAAAAATTACGATGGACTCCAGAACGACCTCGATAAGATGGATGGTGTCTTCCTTAAAAGAGGCCAGTACACCCCTTCTTTAGATAACGATAAAAAATGGCATTTTAAGCCTCTGGTCAAAAGCGGGGACAGCGTTTCTGCCGGTGACTGGATCGGAAATGTCAAAGAGGGCTGGATCGACCACAAAATCATGGTCCCATTCGATTACAAAGGTTCCGGAACAATCAAATCCATCGTTGCCGAAGGCGATTACACAGTTCTTGATACTATCGCCTCTGTTACCGATTCAGACGGGAATGAACGCAGCCTTACAATGGCTATGAAATGGCCGGTCAAGGTTGAAGTAAAATGCCACAAGAACAAGCCCCGTCCTTTCAAAGTCATGGAAACCGGGCAGCGTACTTTCGATACACTGAATCCTATTGTTGAAGGCGGCACAGGATTTATCCCCGGTCCCTTCGGCTGCGGAAAAACAGTTCTTCAGCATGCTCTTTCAAAATACGCTGAGGCTGATCTGATTATCATTGTAGCCTGTGGTGAGCGCGCAAATGAAGTGGTGGAAATTTTTACTGAATTCCCTGAGCTTGAGGATCCGCGCACAGGGAGAAAACTGATAGAACGTACTATTATTATATGTAATACATCAAATATGCCGGTTGCCGCCCGTGAGGCCAGCGTTTACACCGGTATGACAATAGCCGAATATTACCGCGCTATGGGTCTTAAGGTTCTGCTGAATGCCGACTCAACATCACGCTGGGCTCAGGCGCTTCGTGAGATGTCAAACCGCATGGAAGAGCTTCCCGGACCGGATGCTTTCCCGATGGACCTTCCGGCGATTGTGGCAAACTTCTATTCAAGAGCAGGCTTTGTGAATCTTAACAACGGTCAGACCGGTTCCATCACCTTTATCGGAACTGTCAGCCCCGCAGGTGGAAACCTGAAGGAACCCGTTACAGAATCTACAAAAAAAGCCGCGCGTTGTTTCTATGCTCTTTCACAGGGCCGGGCCGACAGCAAAAGATACCCTGCTGTTGACCCGATAGAAAGCTACTCTAAATACCTGGAATACCCTGAAGTGATAGAGTATCTTGACAAATTTATCGAACCGGGCTGGGTAAATAAAGTTTTGCAGCTTAAAGATATGCTTCTGAGAGGTAAAGAGGCACGTGATCAGATCAATATTCTTGGTGATGACGGTGTTCCTCTGGAATATCATATCACTTTCAACAAATCTGAAATCATTGACTTTATCATCCTCCAGCAGGATGCCTTTGACCGCATCGATGCATCAACACCGATTAAACGTCAACAGTATATGGCCAACAAAATTCTTGATTTATGCAGTTACGATTTCACCTTCGACAATTTCGAGGAAATTGGCAATTATTTCAAGAAAATCATCAATATTCTCAAGCAGATGAACTATCAGGAATTCAAGAGCGATAAATTCAACAGTCTTGAAGAGCAGCTCGGTACACTGCTGGCGGAAAGAAAAGCAGGTGAACTTGAAGCTCAGGCAGCTGTCTGAGAGGAGAACGATTCATGAAGACCAAAGCATTTCAGAAAATCTATACACATATCGAAAACGTAACCAAGGCCACCTGTACAGTCGAGGCTGAAGGTGTGTCTAATGAGGAAATGGCCCTGGTGGACGGGCGGCCGGCACAGGTTGTTAAGATTTCCGGCAAAAAAATCACCATGCAGATCTTCCCGGGAACCCAGGGTGTGGCAACCGATGCCGAAGTGGTTTTCCTCGGTAAGCCTCCCACACTGAAAGTTTCAAACGAGCTGAAGGGACGCTTCTTCAATGCCTATGGTAATCCAATTGACGGTGGTCCTGAAGTAGAAGGTACAGAGGTTGAAATCGGAGGACCATCTGTAAACCCTGTGCGCCGCAAGCAGCCCTCAGAACTTATCGCTACCGGTATCGCGGGTATCGACCTGAATAATACTCTTGTTACAGGTCAGAAAATCCCCTTCTTTGCTGATCCCGACCAGCCGTTTAACCAGGTCATGGCAACCGTGGCTCTGAGAGCAAAAGCAGATGTCATCATACTGGGCGGTATGGGTATGAGCAATGACGATTACCTTTACTACAAGACCCTGTTTGACCATGCGGGAGCTCTCGACAGAATCATCGCCTTTATCAACACCACAGACAACCCGCCCGTGGAACGTCTTCTGGTTCCGGACATGGCCCTGACCGCAGCGGAATATTTCGCAACTGAGCATAAAGCAAAAGTTCTCTGCCTCCTTACAGACATGACACTCTACGCGGATGCGCTTTCTATCGTGTCAAACCGTATGGACCAGATTCCGTCAAAAGACTCCATGCCCGGATCACTTTACAGTGATCTTGCTAAAATTTACGAAAAAGCCGCTCAGTACCCTGACGGCGGTTCAATCACAATTATCGCGGTGACCACTCTCTCCGGAGGGGACATCACTCATGCTATTCCCGACAATACAGGTTATATCACCGAGGGCCAGCTTTACCTCAGACGTGATACCGATATTGCGAAGGTTATCGTTGATCCATTCCGCAGTCTTTCACGTTTGAAACAGCTCGTTATTGGAAAGAAGACACGTAAAGATCACCCGCAGGTCATGAACACCGCTATCCGTCTTTACGCTGACGCCGCAAACGCCAAAACAAAGCTTGATAACGGTTTCGACCTTACCGAATACGACCGTCGTACACTTCAGTTTGCGCGTGAATACTCCCGCGAACTGCTTGCTATTGATATTAACGTTGAAGTTGAAGCTATGCTTGACACAGGGTGGAAACTGTTCGGGAAGTACTTTACGAAAGACGAAGTGGGTATCAAGGCTGAACTCATGGATAAACACTGGGTCGGCGCGCAGTCATAATGTAACGGGGTAAAGATGGCTCTTAATTTTCAATACAACAAGACCTACCTGCAGCAGCTCAACAAAGGGCTGAAAGTGCGTGAAAATGCGCTTCCCACCCTTGTTGCAAAAGAGTCAGCACTGAGGCTGGAAGTGAAAAAAGCCAAAGAGCAGGCCGCTTCAATTGAACAGGATCTCCAAAAGCAGTATACTGCCCACTCAAGCACTCACTGCTTGTGGAAAGAGCTGCCGGCAAATCTTGTAAAGGTGACCAGCGTAGCCACCGATATCAGGAAAATTGCAGGCGTTAAAACACCTGTCCTGCGTGAAGTGAACTTCGACCTTCAGCGGTACAGTGCCTTCTCTCTTCCGGCATGGGTTCCCTCTGGTGTCGAGATCCTTAAAAGTCTGGCAAGCCTCAAAATCTCTCTTGACCTTGCGAAAAAAAAGGTGGAAATTCTTGAGTTCGCCCGCAAAAAAACTACTCAGAAAGTCAACCTTTACGAAAAGGTACAGATTCCTGAGTACAAGGAAGCAATCAGAAGAATTAAACGATTTCTTGAAGATGAAGAGAACCTCTCAAAATCTTCACAGAAGATTCTCAAGGCTAAAATCGCCGAGACGGAGGCAGCATAATGATTGTAAAGATGAAACGTCTCGAGCTTTTACTCTACTATAAAGAACGGGAACAATTTTTAGACTCCCTTCGCTCACTGGGCGTGGTTCATGTTGAAGAGGAATCTGACGGGAGCAGTGATTCCCGCATTTCTGAACTTCAAGGGACTATCCGCCAATGTGATCGGATCATTTCCGCTCTTAAAAAGGTGCAGAAGGATAAAAGCTTGACTGTCAGTCAGCTCAAAGATGGAGATCCGCTTCAGGTTCTCAACAAGTTTGAAGAACTTGAGCAGCAGCGTGAAAAAACCGTTCAGGAAATTGCCGCCCTTAAAAAAGATGTAGCGCTGCTTGAACCCTGGGGCAATTTTGAACCATCATCTGTCAAAAGACTCTCATCTGTCGGTATTAAGCTGCGTTTTCTGACAATGGCTCAGAAAAAATTCGATGCTCTCGACAAATCAAAACTGCCTGTTGAGCTGATAAGCCGCCTGAACGGACAGGTATTCTTTGTAGCAATAGAACGCGATGAACCGGTGAAGATCGATGCTGAAGAGATCAGACTGCCCGATTCGTCTTTATTTTCAGTAAATGACAAAATCAAATCTCTTGAGACCACCCGGAAATCTATCGATTCACAGATTGACAGCCTGGTTTCAAGTATCGGCATTCTTGACGCATTCATGATAGATAAGCAGAATACCCTGAATTATGAACGCACACGCCTCTCGATGCAGGACCACGCCTCAGGCAAACTGCTTCTTATGAAGGGCTGGATTCCTGTTAATAAGGAAAAGGATGTTGCCGCCTATCTTCAGAAATTCTCTGCCTGGTTCAAAATATCAGAGCCGGGAATCCGGGAAACCGTTCCAATTATGGTTAAAAACGGCCCCTTTTCAAAGCTCTTTGAGCCGATCATGAAAATCTACTCGTTTCCAGATTACTGGGAAATGGACCCCACGCCATTTTTTGCTCCCTTTTTCATGATATTTGTAGGATTATGTCTTGGTGACCTGGCTTATGGGCTTATCCTTGCACTGCTTGGATTAGTCGCTACTGTTATGGCACCAAAACAAGCCAGGCCTCTGACCCTTCTGGTCACAGTGCTGGGCCTTTCAACTTCTGTAGCTGGAATCCTTATGAACAGCTTTTTCGGGCACACAATCTTTGGTGGACCCGGAATAGCTGATGGAAGTGCCTATTTCGCAAATGGTGTAAATATCTTTTCGCCTCTCAGTCCCATAGAAACCGGCACCGGTCAGAAGTTTCCAATGATGGCCTTTGCAATGGTTATCGGGATTGTTCAGCTCTCTTTTGGAATGATCCTCAAAGCTATTAACAACGCACTGCAGGGGAGCATTCTTGGTGCTTTACAACCTCTTGCATCACTGGGTATGCTGCTTTCGGCGATAATGATGGCTGCTCATGGTCATTTCCTTGATATGCATCAGCTGGTGATAGGACCTCTTAATATCGGCGCATTCCTTACTATTCTCTCTCCAGGTATGGCCAAAGCAAGTTTATTCATCTCCCTGGCTGTTTTCATGCTTTTCAACAATCTGCAAATGAAGATCTTCATGAGGCCGCTGATCGGACTTTGGGAACTCTATCAATATATAAGCGGTATCGTAGGAAACGTCCTCTCCTATTTGCGTCTGTTTGCACTCGGACTCGCCGGTGGACTTCTGGCCGCCGCTTTTAACTATATGGCTTTCATGTTCATCACAAAAGACGGACAGATCGAATACGCATCCCCGATGATCGTATTCACTATTCTTGTACTGATTTTAGGTCACGCTTTGAATCTTGCACTTTCTCTTATAGGAGCTTTTGTTCACCCCTTGCGCCTCACTTTCGTTGAGTTTTACGGCAGCCTTGGCTTTAAAGGTGGTGGCAAACCCTATAATCCTTTTAAAAACTTGAAATCAGTTCAATAATCCCAATAAATAAAATGATCAAAGGAGGCTCATAGATGGGATATATAATAGCAATGATCGGGTTGGGTTTGATGGTTGGACTTGCCGGGATTGGTTCGGCAATGGGTACTTCCATGGTAGGTTCCGCTACTCTTGGTATGTTCAAGAAAAAACCGGAAGCATTTGGAAGCGGTATGGTTCTTACCGCGGTTCCTGCTACACAGGGCCTTTATGGATTCGTTGGTTTTTTCCTCTATAATGGCTTGATTACACCCAACATCAATGTGTTCCAGGGAGCAGTAGTTCTTGGTGCGGGTCTGGCTATCGGACTTGCGTGTCTCCTCTCCGGTATTTATCAGGGTAAGGTTTGCGCCAATGGCGTTGAAGCGATCGGACAGGGTCACAACGTGTTCGGTAATACCATGATTCTTGCAGCATTCCCTGAGTTCTATGCTATTCTCTCTCTGGTTGCCGCAATTCTTATGCAGGGCCTGATGAGACTGTAAATTAATTCTGTTATCAGAATCAAAGAAAAAGGGACCATTACGGTCCCTTTTTTTCTCCCTGCAGGTCAAAAAATATTCTGCTTTTTCAGAAATCGTAACTTCCGCTCTTATACGGAACACTGGTAAGGAAAGCACAAATTTTCCAGGTGTTGCTCTGCTGCACAAGAGTAAGCGCGTAACGGAATAATGCGGTACTCTGTTTTCCTTCATTTGTATAGGTAATGGGCAGCTCAATGATCATACTCCCGACACCACTCTCTGCTTTAACATAACTGTAACGCAAATCTCCCCATGTTAAACCATCCATTATAGAGAAATCAGCGGCAAAGGATTCAGCCACTTCCTCATATGAAGTAATGACTTCATCATCGTTTGTACCCATGATCAGCAAAGGAGTATCAGTGGCTATATACGAAAGGCAACTCTGGAGATCTTTGCCTGCATAAGCACCGAGAAAAGCTCCAACCGTGTTAAACACTTCGGTTTCAAACTGGTTCATAATGACATCCTCTCTCCTGATTGCAAAATGATACTGAAGGGCGGTTCTGGAAATAATTAACCTGAAAGTCGCAGTTGGGGAGAATAAAAAACCGTAAGATGTTGAGATGATAAGGCTTGAAGGCATCGCAGGTCTTATCGACAAAGTGATAAGATCAAGATGTCTGAAGGCCTTAGCGCTCAACAGATTACGATTTTTTGCCTATCCAACTGCGATTTTCAGGTTTAAGGAGTTCTTCCGGATCTGCTTGAGGGAGGACCCGACAGAACTCCTAAGTGACTTAGTGTCAAATACTTATAATATCGTTTAATTTTAAACCTAAAAGTCACAGTTGGGGAGAACAAAAAACTGTAAGATGTTGAGATGATAAGGCTTGAAGGATTTGCAGGTCTTAACCGACAAGGTGATAAGATCAAGATGCCTGAAAGTCTTTGGACTCAACAGATTACGATTTTTTTACCTCATCCAACTGCGATTTTCAGGTTAAACCATATTTGTCAGAATCTGAAATGAATTCCACCTTCTGCAGTAAATCCCGCACCCTTTGCTTTAGTTTCAACTTCATAGTCACCGCACAACCCAATCATTCCACTAAAGCCAAATCTCCACACATAGGCCTCGATACCACAGCCGCCGCCTGCCGTAATCTTATTTTTAAATTCCCTGCCTTTTTGGCGCACATTATCATACTCACTGCGGGAATAATCATATCTTGACTCATAATAATCGTATTTTCTATACTGTGTATTGAGATTCCCCCCGGCATACAGAAGAAATCTGAGGTACTTTGCTTCTGCAATATTTTTCAAAAATGTCAGACCTAAAGAACCCAGCCCCTCATGTGAATATCCACTGTCGATGTCATAATAGCCGCTATACTGCTCATCCGGATACTTATACTCACGGTAAAAGGGAAAAAAGTTAACCTGATATGCCCAGCTGTTTTTAATCCACTTTCTGAAAGAAAGTCCGTATCCGGAAGTGAGGCCGCCTGCAAATCCTACATAATTTGAATATCTTTCTGTTGTGACTTTTGAGTATGATGACTGACTCGTATCATTGTCATCATCTGCAAATGAACAGACACACAAAAGCAGAAGAACACCCACTATTTTCCTCATACATCATCCCCCTTTAGAAATAATGACACACTGTCTTCTTTTTGTAATACCTGACTTATGAATCCGGAAAGAGACGAGGTGCGTTTAGACCTTGTAGAAGAAAGGTTTGAACAACTCGCCCTGATCCGGGTGCATTTGTTTGGTAATATACTACATTTTACAAACTATACGGAAACTGCCGGAGTTCATTTCTGAACGCCGGCTTTTATGCAGATACTTAAAGAATATAACCAGAAGGAATACGCGCGGATTTCGGAACCACAATTATTCCATCGCGAATAACGATCCCGTCCTTTTCTCCATTCTTCAGCCCTTCCTTGTTTATTAACTGAACATTATCTCCGATCCTTACATCTTTGTCAAGGATTGCATTCTTGATAACACAATTTTTCCCTATTCCAAGCCCATGGCCATCATCGCGCTCCTGTTCATAATAATCTGCACCCATCAGTATCACCCTCGTCAGCGTGCTCCCTGACCTGATTACAGATCTTAATCCAATTACACTGTCGGCAATCTTTGCATCGTTAATCATCGATCCTTCACAGATAATTGATGAGTTGATTATGGAACCGTCAATCTTGGCGGCAGGAAGGTATCGCGCGTGTGTAAATATGGGTTTTTCCTGGTCATAAAAATTAAATGGTGGAACAGGTTTTGTCATATCGATGTGAGAATCAAAAAACGCTTTTGTGGTTCCAATATCCTCCCAATACCCTGTAAAAGGATAGGCAAAAACGCGGTAATTGGAAATTGCTGCCGGAATTATCTGTTTGCCAAAATCGTCATAATCGTACTTGTTAAGAATATCAAACAGCACTTTCTTTTTGAAAAGATAAATCCCCATCGACCCCACATGAGTTTTATCATCTCCGGCACCGGAAAACTCCGCCTTTGACCTTAAAGCCTCAGGAATACTAAACTCATCAACAACGGCATCATCTAAGGGCTTTTCAACAAAATCTGCGACCCTGAACTCCGAATCAAGTTTCATAATGCCAAGTTCCCTTACTTTGGAACGCTCAACCGGCACCACACTCAGAGTTATATCAGCGTTGTTTGCATTGTGGAATTCTATAAAACGGTTAAAATCCATCCTGTAAAGATGATCCCCGGAAAGCAGCAGAACATTATCGCCGGCCATCTTGAAATTAGTGATATTTTTGCGAACAGCATCCGCTGTCCCCTGATACCAGCCTTTACTATCTGTAGTCTGTGATGCCGCAAGCACAGATACAAAACCACCCGAAAAAGTATCCATACGATAGGTCTGAAAAATATGCCTGTGTAGAGATTCCGATGCAAACTGGGTAAGAACCCATATTGTTCGGATACCCGCATGAAGACAGTTACTGATTGGAATATCAATAAGCCGGAATTTTCCACCTATCGGCACAGCTGGTTTTGAGCGGGATTCGGTTAGCGGATGTAATCTGCGACCCTGACCGCCTGCAAGAATAATCGATGTTACAGATCTGGGCATAAACACTCCTCTGATTTGGTCATTAATCTGCCTGTCAATGCAGCTTTTCCCTCAATTTATAATACAATATAGTACAATCTGTCCACAGATAATTCAACTTCTGATGATCAGAGCCCCCTAAAGCATCCCTTATAACATGTTTGCTGTTTCGAGGATCTATGTTGAAGTAGTTTTCCTGCTCTTTTCTCTTTTTTTCAAGCAGAAAGTAGAGTATCTGTTAAGTTTGCATCAGATACGATCAACTGCAGGATTGCGTGCGAAAGAGTGAGCGATTCTCCAGCGACTGGCAGGGGCGAGAAGGTGAAAAAAAATGCCGATCAGAACGGAATAAGTTATTCTCTAAAGCTAAATAATATCTATCTTATTTACCACATCTATAACGCCATCAGTGTTACGCACAATATTCTCCGCTGCCTCAGAAGCTGCCTTTCCGGAAACATCCCCGGTCAGAATTACCTTTCCATTATCAACCTGAACATCTATAGAATTCACATCAATTTCTATATGTCTGTCAAAAGCAGCCTCTATATCGCGAGCTATCAGCTCATCAACATAATGCTGTGCAGAAACAACTGCCAGACAATTGTTAACAGAAACAACGCCATTGACATTCAGTATAATTTCTCCGGCCCGGATTTTTTGCCAGAAGGCCGGCACCGTTCCGTCAAGAGTCACCTTTCCGTTGTCAACAGAGACAAGGATATCAGTATTATCTATATTTGAATCCCATAAAAGTACATTTGAAACCATTCCTTTGATTTCCCCATCGGAGGGCACAATGTGACCTGAGGGAAAACGCACAGAGACCTCGTTTCGGACAGCATTTACACCCGGAACCGCCCAGGCATCCTGTTCAGCGGCCAGCCTGGCCATATAAGATGGAGTCGTACCACTTAGAATTACTGTTCCATCCCGCATCTCTATAGAAATTCCAGATGCATCAATACGGGAATCCCAGAAGAGCTGATCGACGATGTTTTTTTTGATTTCCTCTTTACTGAAAGCCATTTGCCCTCCTATTTTTTCTTCCTCTCAAATGCTTTCTGCAGCAATTCTGTTACTTCATTATCTTCCACCTGCTCAAAGTCCTCATACCAGTAACCTACAGACATAAAGGGCTCCGGCATGCTCAAACATACCACCTCATCTGCCTCTGACTTCAGTTCCTCACAGCTTGACTGTGCCCCTACCGGAATCGCCGCTACCAGCACCGATGGTTCCTTGCGCCTGATAGCTTTCAGCGCCGCTTTCATTGTAGCCCCTGTTGCAACTCCATCATCAATCACCAATACCGTTCTGCCGGTGATGCGCGGGGACAAACGGCCATTTCGATAAAGTTTCTGGCGGCGGGCAAGCTCTTTACGCTCGCGTTCTGCCGTTTCGTCAATGATTTCCTCTGATATGGACAAGTAGTTTACAACTGCATCATTGAGAAACACTATCCCACCCTCGGCAATTGCTCCCATCGCCAGCTCCGACTCAAACGGGGTACCTAATTTCCTTACCAGAAATACATCTAACTCGCCATTTAGAGCCTCAGAGACCTCATATGCTACTTTGATACCCCCTCTTGGAAGAGCCAGCACCAGAAGGTCGGGCGTGTTTGCGTATCTGGCAAGTTTTAAAGCCAGTTTTCTTCCAGCCTCTTCCCGGTTGCGGTATCTCTCCATCATATAATCATTCCTCTAATCATCCTTTTTCAAAAACGGGAAAAAAGGTTCTCAAATCGGGAAGCTCTACCAGCTTATTGTACCCTCATCTGTGCCCCCATAACCACTGTGGCCATAATCACCTACACTTTTTGGCTTGCGGCCTGTTGCCTCACTCACTTTTATATGACGGCCCTGAAACTCTTTCCCGTTAAGGTTATGAATAGCGGCTTCTGCATTCTCCATCTCCACAAATCCAAAACCCCGGGATCTTCCTGTTTCCCTGTCGGTTATTATGGACGCTGATTCCACTTTACCATACTGGCTGAAAAGATCCTTTAAAGCCTCATCTGTTGTGCCCCAGGATAGATTTCCTATGTAGAGTTTCTTTGACATTCTTTGTCCCCTTAAAAATTGATCCTAACGTTATTTGATAAATTATACGCCTGCCGATTGTGTTATAAGTGCAATCACAATACCAATAAGCTTTCAAGTGCGGCAGTAGTTTTGCTTTCCTGAGATGACATTCAAAGGATATAAACATGAACAAAAGAGGAAGCGGTATTCTGCTTCACATCATCTCTCTGCCATCTCCTTACGGAATCGGGGACTTTGGGCCCCAGGCCTACCGCTTTGCAGATTTTCTCTCCCAGACAAAACAGAGTTACTGGCAGGTTCTCCCTCTCAACCCGACCGACCCCCAGCGCGATTACTCTCCTTACAGCAGCAACTCCTCTTTTGCCCTCAACCCACTGCTCATAAGCCCTGAGCTTCTGGCACAAGAAAACTATATCGATAAATCTGAATCAGCCCCCCCTTCGATATCCAGAACCGATAGAGCCGAATACCAAACAGCCCTGACCTATAAACTGTCAATCCTTGAATCTGCATTCAGAAAAGCATACCCAAAAGGTCTGGGCACTGATTTCCAGATTTTCTGCCGCCAGCACAGGCTCTGGCTCGACAACCATGCCCTCTATACTGCCCTTTCCTTAAAATTCAACGGCAAATCCTGGAGCCAGTGGCCCGAAAGCATCCGTAACCGCAACCCCGATGCCCTTAAAGATGCATCCAGTGATCTTCAGGAATTAATTCTTAAAGAAAAATTCATACAGTTTCTTCTTCAACATCAATGGAACAAACTAAGGGATTACTGCCACTCCCACAGTGTCCAGATAATCGGCGACCTTCCCATGTTTGTCAATTTTGAGAGCTCTGATGTATGGGCCAATCCCGCTATTTTCAAACTCGATGAAAAGCTTCAGCCGGAGTTCTACGCAGGAGTGCCTCCGGATCGTTTCAGCGGCAGCGGTCAGCTCTGGCAAAACCCGGTTTACAACTGGGATAACCTTTCCAAAAATGGATACCATTGGTGGGTGGAGAGGTTCAAACGATCTTTCGAGTTGTTTGACATCCTGAGAATCGATCACTTCCGTGGACTTGTAGCCTATTGGGAAATTTCAGCCAAAAACATGGACCCCTCAATCGGAAAATGGGAATCGGTGCCGGGATTTGACTTCTTCAATACTATTTTCAAGCACTTCTACTGCTTCCCCGTTATAGCCGAGGACCTGGGCATAATAACTCCCGATGTACGTGAGACCATTGCGCGCCTGGGAATTCCGGGCATGAAAGTGCTTCTATTTGCATTTGAGAACGGCACCAGAAACCACCCCTATCTTCCTCACATGTATGAGCGAAACTGCATGGCATGTACCGGCACCCATGATACAAACACCATCAGAGGATGGTTCGAAAATGATTCTTCTGCCGATGAACGCAATAACCTGTTCCGCTATCTGGGCGAAAGCATCAGCAGCGAACAGATAAACTGGAAAGCGATCCAATTTCTCATGATGTCAGCCGCAGATATGGTCATTTTTCCCCTGCAGGATGTTTTAGGGCTGGGAAAAGAATCGCGTATGAATAATCCTGGAACCAGGGATAACAACTGGCTGTGGCGCTTTCCACAGGAAATGCTTACAGACGCAATCAGGTCAAAACTGGGTGAATTGACAATTATCTACGGAAGAGACTGATTATCACTCGAAAAGATCGAGAAACCGATCTTCGTAGAGTTCATAAAGACCCCACTTGTCAAGTTCGTTTTTCAGTTCCTGCGCCTTTGACCTGTCTCTGTCAGCCGCCTGGAACATCCTTTCTATTCTATCCATCACATATCCGGGGACATCCTCCTTGCGAACATCTTCCCGCGGCTCCTCTCCGGCTGACTCTGTTTGCAACTCCATGGCGCCGGAAGAAAAAAACTCTTTAAGCTTTTCCTCTATCTCAGCAAACATGGGGTCTGCAGCTTCTATTTCTGCCTCAAGTTCACTCATATCGATCTTAAGGCCCATCATGGAGGAAAGATTCTGAACAATCGACAAAGCCGCTTTGGGATATGTCAATCCAGTGGCATAAGCTGGAATAGTTGCCAACAAACAAACCGCATCTATTCCCTTAGTTTCCGCAAACCCCAGAATAAGACCGTTAAGACCGGCGATCATCCCGTCGGGCATTGCTTCCAGCCCGATGCTCTCAAGCTCTCCCTTAAGTCCCGGATTGTTGCAAGCGTAAAGAAGCTGCGATTCCGCGGAATGACTCATCGATTGTGGCAATGCAGCGGCGGTATATATGCAAGGTGAATTAAGCTCCCTTGCCAGCTCTAAAATCGTACGGATCACATCGATATCATGATTGCCCCCTGCATGTGCGTTGCTCTCAAAGATAACCAGGTCAGGATTGTGGTTGTGATAAAAGACACTCTGGGGAGTCTCAGGAAAGCGGGTTACTCCGGAAGTAACCATTATGGATTCCGGAATTATAAACTGACTCATATCTATCTGGGCGAAAAGGTGGGAATTAAGATGTCGCCTCAGGTAGTCTATTGCCAGTATACCCACATTCCCTGCTCCGGTCCAGGCAGCAAACATTGGTGGAGAGGTATTAAAATTAGTCCTGTGGAGAATGTTCATCTCTTTTATTCTTTCTCTCTTTCCCAGTATCCGTTCCGATTGTAATACTTGTAAAGTTTCTCTTCAAATTCACGCGTAAGCGGTTTTGTTGTATCAAACAGAGGACTGTTTCTTATCTCTTCCTGCAAAACATCTGCATATACCACAGCCTCTCCCCAGTCGATACCCTTTATCCACTGTGGTGCTATAAGAACTTTTTTCCCGGGGAGAAAATTGCGGGTTTCCACAACAAAATACCGGATCACCCACTTGTTGATATCCAGTATATAATCATCAACATGCCCGATCTGCTCATCAAGAGCCTGAATATGATAACCCCGTATCTCTTTTGTTTCCCTGAGATGAGACTCCCGGGTTTGCGATTCCATCCGTTCATCTTTCTTAATTGCATCTATTGATCGCCTCTCCTCAAAAGAAGCATAGGGAGAGGCATGTTCAGGATAAAGGAGGCCTCCAAGTGAATTGACATTTATTGGATAATCCCAGTAGTAGGGCCAGGAGTAATAGTCATGAAGCTGCACCTCCTTTTGACTGGAGAGAGGTCTGGCAGTATCAATTTCAGGACTTGTACGCACCTGCTCTCTTGAATTTTTGACTCTGATTGCACCCTCAAGAACAGCTTCAAATGATGCAGGAGATAAAAGGACTCTCCTTCCAATCAGAATCAAACCAATATCTATTACCAGATATCTTACAGCCCAGTTACGGTCATCAAAAAGAAACTGCTCAACTCTCCCGATTGCCCCGTCAACAGCTTCAATTGATAATCCGGTCATCTCTTTTGCGCTCTTAAACATCAGTAACCTCCAGTGGAGTATGTCTGAACTGTTTTGGGCAAAGAACATGCCATCTGCTGGAGAGTCACAAGTCGTATTCCTGCAGAAACGTCCGTCGGACATCTCTACCGAGTCACAAGTCACAAGTTGCAAGTCAGGTGTTAAGAGTTACAAAGGGTACATTTTACCTTAGCCCTTGAAATGGCATGATTCTATTCCTATATGCCATTCTTCAACGGCATGACGATCCATCGCGGCGGTGCCTAAAAAGGTCAGTTCTGAAGTCTCGAAATCACCACCCTTTACCTGTTCCATATCCAGACATATATTTTTTACTAACCAGGCATAGCACCCTTAACCACAAGCAAGGATAATTTATGAATAGAATAATCCCTCTATCCATCCTTCTTTCTTTTTCCATTCTATTTGCGGCAAATGACGGGGTTAACCTGAAGCTTGACTATGCAGCAAAACAGAACTGGAACTACTCTCTTGATTACAGCTCGGAATGTGTTATTAGTGGCAATGGTTCTGCTTCTACAAAGAAAACAGATATAGCCTGCAGCGTTACAGGAGACCTGGCCCCCCAAAAAGATAAGCTTCAGCTTAAAGTCGGCGACATGAGCGTTAAATCCGATCTCTACGATTCATCTGTGATCTCCGGAATGATCGGAAAAATCAGCAAGACCGGTTACGACCTGAACCTGATTGAAGGTTCACCTGTGGTTGAAAATAATCTTGACCTCTCCGATGGAACACCGGAATGGAGCATCTATATGCAGCTCGCAAGGCTTCTTCCGGATATGCCCCAGCAGCCTGTAAAAAAAGGATACACCTGGGAACGCAGCGCCTCACTCCCCCTGCAGTCACCACAGGGCAAGGTTCAGTGTGAAATCTACCGGCTCTTTAAAGTCGAGAAAATATCACCAAAAAAGGACATCGTCTATATCAGCTGGCAATTTAAATACTCCTCCTCTGAAAGTCCCAATAATTCTACTCTCACCAGTTACGCGCCTGTTGCCGGCTCTGGAACCGGAAATGCGGTGATCAATGCAGCAAAAGGTTTAATAGTAAAAGCCGACATGCAGTTTAAGACGCCGATTGCACAGATCGATAACGTGAATGTTAACTGGATTGAAAAAGCAGCACTGCAATATGAGGAAAAAAAATAACACCATTTTGCAAAATCAGGGCCTCTGAAGTTATTTTTCGTTTTTGATCAAGCCCTAAATCTCAGCCTTGGTTAATGAAATTTGATGAAACCCGGTGAAATCCTGATAATCATACCCACCTTCAATGAGCGGGAAAACATAGTACTGCTGATCCCTGAGGTCAAAAAGATACTTCCTGAAGCAGATATCCTGGTCGTCGATGATTCATCGCCGGACGGAACAGGACAATGTGTAAAAGAAATTGCCGCAACAATTAATGGTGTCAACCTCCTGGAAAGATCCAAAAAAGAGGGACTTGGAAAAGCTTACATCAGCGGTTTTAAATGGGCTCTGGAGAGAAATTACCAGTACATATTCGAAATGGATGCTGATTTTTCACATGACCCAAAATTCCTCCCCGACTTCATCTCTGCTATTCAGGAAAATGATCTTGTAATCGGATCCAGATATAAATCCGGTGTGAATGTTGTAAACTGGCCTATGAAGCGGCTTCTACTCAGTTATTATGCTAACCAGCTTGCAAGAGTAGTCACCGGCATCCCGATAAGAGACAGCACCGGCGGGTTCAAATGCTTTCGGCGAAGCGTATTAGAAGCTCTGAAGCTGGAGAAAATCTCCTCTTCAGGATATTTCTTTCAGCTCGAAATCAATTTTTTCGCCTGGAAAAGAGGCTTCCGTATTAAGGAGATACCGATCATTTTCCCTGACCGGAAACGAGGTGTATCCAAAATGTCCACTAAGATCATTAGAGAGGCTCTGTTCCTTCTCTTGAGGTTGCGTTTTATTTCTTTTTTTAAGAGGAATTACTGATTGCCTTCTAATACCACCGATAAACCCCTTATCTCTGTCATCGTCGTAAATTACCGGGTCCCGGATTGTCTCAAAGAGATGATCCGGTCATTACAGGATGCCGCGCTATTTGACAAAACTGAGATAATCGTAGTCGATAACGCTTCCGGCGATTGCTCTCAGCAGCTTATTACTTCTGAGTTCAAAGAAATAAAGTGGATACAGCTTAAAAACAATATCGGTTTCGGGAAAGCATGCAATATTGGTGTTCAGAACGCCAGAGGCGAATACATTCTGCTCCTCAACCCTGACACTGTCGTGGCACAGAACACACTATCTGTTGCGGTAAATTTCATGGAGTCAAATCCCGGAGCCGGAATCATGGGTCCCAAGATTCTTAACCCCGATGGATCTCTTCAACCTGGCTGCCGGAGAAGCTTTCCGACTCCTGAGATCGCCTTCTATCGCTTTTCCGGTTTAAGCAGGCTGTTCCCCAACAGTCCACGATTCGGTAAATACAATCTCAGTTACCTTGACCCGGAAAAACCTGCGGAGGTCGATGCAATATCAGGATCGTTCATGTTTATTCGACGTAAACTGTACACGCAGATTGGCGGTTTTGATGAGCAGTTTTTCATGTACGGCGAAGATCTTGATCTGTGCTGGAGGATTCACGAAAGCGGCTACGCTGTCTGGTACAACCCCAAAACCCAGATCATACACCGCAAGGGAAGAAGTTCGGCCCGTAATCTTATTCGGTCAAGAATTGCCTTCTATGAGGCAATGGTGATCTTCTCAAGAAAATACCGGCATAAGCGGGGTGGTTTTTTTCCGGACTGGCTCATTTTTTTCGGAATCCTGCTTCAAGCCTCACTTAATATCGGCACTACTCTTATTGGGCATTTCATAGCGGCAATTATTGATCTGGCCATCATAAATACCACTCTGATGGTGGGTATAACATTACGGTTTACAAGCTCTCATAACCCGTATTGTAACTCATTTCTTCAGGTTTTTACCGTACATCTCCTCATTTCAGCAAGCTTTATCTTCATGTTCGCCTATAACGGAATCTACTCCAAAAAGAAATATTCCATCTCAAACGCTCTCCTCTCTGGATTTCTTGCTTCCCTTATCTTCTTCGCAAGTGTCTACTTTATCAAAACAGTCGCGTTTTCCAGAATTGTGTTTGCAATAGCCGCTCCCCTTATTACGATTTTACTTGTAGGGTGGAGAGAGGCCATACCGAAAGTGGTCAAATTCAAACAACTTGTATTCAGTCCCGACCGCGTTCTTGTTGTCGGAAACGGTCCTGTTGCATCTGCTGTTATCCGCCAGTTAGAGGAGCAGAGATCCGGAAAAATACAGGGCATCCTTTGGTCAAATGGCGAACCATCGCCAGGAGAATATGATGGTTATCAGGTGCTTGGTCCAATATCCAGACTTCCTGAGGTGATTAAAAACAACAAAATCGATGTTCTCCTTATAGCCACCGATTTACCATGGTATTCCCGTGTAATCGAGACTCTTTCAAAAAAAAGATTGAAAAATCTTACTATCCGATGGGTCCCCCACGAAATATTCGAACAGCAGAAAGACCTTCTGCCTTCTGAAATAAAACTGAACACCTTTTCAGTTTAAATTATTCCTGTATCCGGAAGTATTAAGTTATATTTCCTCATGCAAATACTGCTCTCCAATGCGTAATATAGTGGGTTTACATGCCAAGACTTTTTGATTTATTACCTGATGATACCAGAAAAGAGCTTATAGCCGAGGCTCGAAGCAATTTACGTCCAAAAGGCGCAAAAGGAAGTCATCCACAAACGCAAAAACACAGAAAAGAAAATCCTCTTCCTGTGCCCGATTTCGTAGCCCTCGATATCGAAACCACCGGCCTTGATTTCAAAAACGACCGCATAATCGAAATTGGCTGTGTAAAATTTATAGACAGCAAACCGACTCAGGAATATACTACATTTGTAAATGCAGGCATCGCAATTCCAGCATACATTACCGACCTGACAGGAATCTCAGATTCCGATATCAAAACAGCTCCGTCATTTCCAGAGATCGCCGATCAACTCCTCGAGTTCATTGGGAATCTTCCCCTGTGCGGTCACCAGATCGAATTTGACGCCACTTTTATAAGTGAAGAGCTCAAAAGAATCAGCCGTCCGCCGCTTTCGGTCCAGCTCCTCGACACTGCTTTGCTTTCGCGAATTCTCCTGCAGCCCCTCGGGCGCTTTTCGCTCAAAGCTGTCAGCGAATTTTTAAACGTAAAGCTTGAAAACGCTCACAGGGCCCTGCACGATGCCCGTGCATCGGGCGAAGTAGCCGTTTCTCTTGTACCCAGAATCACCTCGCTTCCTCTCAATATTCGTCAGACTATGGCTGCCTGCGCCCCGGGATCCTTCTTTAAGGGTCTGCTCATTAAATCTCTTGGGAGCTGCAAACCGCTTGTGAAAATCGAGAATAACCGCCTTCTCATCTCTCTTCCAAAAATCTCTTCTCCTGAAACCTTTACTTCAATTGAAAGAGAGAAAATCGGACAGATATTCTCAAATGACGGGGCACTTCAGAAAGTTTTCGATTCCTTCACTCCAAGACCCAGCCAGAAAGATATGGCCCTGCAGGTTACCGACTCTCTCAACACACAATCTTTCCTGATAGCCGAAGCAGGAACCGGAACCGGCAAATCACTGGCCTACCTTATACCTTCTGCCATTTGGGCCCTTGCCAACAAATGCAGGGTCATTGTCTGCACCAGAACACGCAACCTTCAGGACCAGCTCTTTAAAAAAGATCTTCCCCTGATAAAAGAAATTACAGGCGAAAAACTCAAATATTCAGTTCTAAAGGGTAGAAACAACTACATCTGTCTTAACAGGTGGAAACGCCTGCTCACCGGTGAGGCCGGGAATCTCTCCCCGCGTGAGCGTTTTGCGATTCTGCCCCTTATTCTATGGGTAGAGAATACCGAGAGCGGTGACATAGAGGAACAGAATCAGTTTAACCCTAAATGGTTCAACAAAATCTGGAACCTTATCTCTGCTGAAAGCCATGAGTGTTCAGGAAGACATTGTGAATATTTCCAATCATGCTTTTTCCAGCAGGCCCGTCAAAAGGCTATGGGCTCTCACATCGTTGTCATAAACCATGCCCTTTTCTTCTCTGATATATGCAGTGAAAATTCTTTCCTGGGTAAAAACGGCTCCATCATCTTCGATGAAGCTCATCACCTGGAATCATGCGGACACCGCCACCTCAGAGTCGAACTTGACACCAACAGACTCGGTCTTTTTACAGATATGGTCAATAATCTTGTCCTGAAAATCGGGGATCTCAAGAACGAGAAAGTGATTTACGAAAACGGAAAAGAACTCAGGACACAGCTGAAGCATTTCCGCAAAAGGTCCCAGGGACTGCTGACGGAACTCGAAGGATGGGTCTACTCCCAGCAGCAGAATATAATCAGAGATTATCAGGTGTCATACGCGGAAGATGCCTTTGAAAGACTCCTTGAACCCTTTGTCTTTGAAACCACTCTTAATGAACTGATCGACAAGCTGTACTCCCTTAAACAGGCCCTCGTTTCACATCCTGATCCCCAACTCTTCGAAGAACTTGAATCAGACGTTCAGGCCTGCTCCGAAAGAGCATCGCAGCTCAAAGCCGATTTCAGTTACCTGATCTCTGCCAGAACCGAAGATCATGTCTTCTGGGTTGAAGGCAACAAGGAAAAAGGGTGGATTAAACTCTGCGGGGTTCCCCTTGATATCGGCGGAATGCTCTCTGAGGTCTGGAACAGCTGCAATGGCGCACTTATATTTACATCCGCTACACTCTCTATCTCTAAATCAGTAGCTTATTTTAAAAGCTCTGCAGGTCTCTCTCCGCATGATCAGCGAACTGCTGTAGGACTGTTCAAATCTCCTTTTGATCCCAATCAGGCGATCATGGGAGCTATTAAAAACAGCCCTGAACCCGACAGCCCTCAGTTCTGCGACTTTATCGTAAACACAATCGTCAGTCTCCATACAGAATTCCAGAAGAATATTCTGGTCCTCTTTACCGCCAATTCAATGCTCAATTCAGTTTATGAACAGTTGAGGGCACAAAAACAAATTGAGAGCGGAAAACTTCTTGCACAGGGAATAAGTGGAACAAGACAGAACATTCTTGAGCAGTTTAAACAGAATCAGCGAAGAATTCTTCTTGGCACCGACAGCTTCTGGGAGGGTATAGATGTGCCCGGAGAAGCATGTGAAATTGTAATTATCGCCAGGCTCCCTTTTCCGGTTCCGACACACCCCCTCACACAGGCAATAGCCCGGAGAATGGAAAAAATCAACGGCGAATCCTTCTTCTCATACTCGGTTCCCGAAGCAGTGATTAAATTCCGTCAGGGCGCCGGTCGGCTTATCAGAACTGTAAATGATCGAGGGGCCTTGATTGTGCTTGATAACCGCATTTTAACCAAAGGATACGGCAAACAGTTTATAAGATCTCTTGACGGTGAATTCAGAAGCTTTGATGATATTACTCAAATGATCTCACAAGTAAAAAGCTTCTTTGACACCGATCCTTCAGATTTTCACTCTGAACCCAGCTACGTTCCCCTGGAGGACGCATGACCAGAATTTTTGCAGTCGCACTGACCCTTTTCTTTTTTGTAATTCCCGGCTGCGGCATCTATTCTTTCAAGAACACCTCTCTGCCATCCCATATAAAAACGGTTGATATCCCGGTTATGTCCAACCTATCTCTGGAACCAGATATCGCTGATGAGATTACCAGAGAACTCAACCGTGAAGTTTTAAGCAAAAACCTTTTTAAAATCTCCTCCGAAAAAGGCGATGCCACTATAATCGGCAAAATCACTAATTATGAAAACACACCCTATATTTATGGCGCATCAGGCACAAAACAGGCTGATGTCGACCAGTATATTGTGCGCATTACTGCAGACATGGAATTCATTGATAACAAAGAAGATAAGTCACTATTCGAGGGATCTGTAAGGGGTGAAGGCATCTATAATTTCAAAACGGAAAGCGAACAAACCGGACGGGAAAAGGCCATAAAGGATGTTGTACAGCGGCTTCTTGAGAGCTCAATGCAGAGCTGGTGACCAATCTTCGAGGTAACACTATGAATTTCATAAAGATGCATGGACTTGGGAATGATTTTATCCTTACCCATGAAGTATCAGCCGGAACAGTCAAATCTGTTGCAAAACAAGCAGTTACGCTTTGTGACCGTAGAAAGGGGATCGGTGCCGATGGTATCATTTTCGTACTCCCCTCCCAGAAAGCCGACCTCAGGATGTGTATCTTCAACAGCGACGGCAGTGAAGCAGAAATGTGCGGAAACGGTATCCGTTGCTTCGCTTTATATGTTAAACTGCTGAATTTAAACGACATACCATCACTTACTATAGAAACTCCAGCCGGCAATATTAAAACTGAGTTTATCGACGAAGACCACATAAAGGTTAATATGGGAAAACCGATCCTGGAAGCTTCAAGAATTCCTGTCGCCAAGACGGCCGGAAGAGTGTTAAATAAAGAAATCATTATTGATGGTAACTCGTTTAAATTCAATGCTGTATCGATGGGAAACCCTCACGCGGTAATATACGCCTGCGAACTCACGGACGAACTGGTTTTAGGGCAGGGACCAAAGATCGAAAAGCACCCGATGTTCCCCCGTAAAATTAACGTAGAATTCATTAAGGTCCTGTCAGATAATGAAATAGAAATGAGGGTGTGGGAAAGAGGGTGTGGAGAAACTCAGGCTTGTGGCACCGGTGCCTGCGCAAGTGTGGTATCCGGAATTCTCAGCAATCGTCATGGCAAAAACGTCACCGTTAATCTTCCCGGTGGAAAACTTCAGGTTGAATGGAGCGGAAACGATGATGATCCGGTTTATATGACCGGTCCGGCCAGAAAAGTTTTCCAGGGACAAATCGATCTGAACCTATGAGTTTCTTCGAACTTGCCATGCTGATCTGCTTCGGGGTCAGCTGGCCAATTTCAATCAGTAAAGCACTTCGCACTAAGGTGGTAGCCGGGAAAAGTCCGGTTTTCATGTCTATTGTCATCGCAGGGTATGCCTTCGGAATTATCCACAAACTGCTCTTCTCTTTTGACTGGGTTATCTCTATGTACATCTTAAATCTTCTGATGGTTTCTTTGGACCTTATACTTTACTTCAAGTATTGTGACAAGGATGGTTGCATCCGGCAATAACTTCGCCTTTGGTCATACCGGTGAAAACCGGCATCCGGTCACTTCTCATCTGTTCAAAGACTCCACCCGTTATCTCATGAAAAGAGCCCGCCCGGTTTCCCGGACAGGCTCCATCGCCATCCTCAGATCGGGGCTACTTCAGCTTACTTTAACTTCAATCGCTTTCGGTTTCGCCCTTTCGTTCTTTGGTATCACAAGTTCAAGCACACCGTTGTTCATGGCAGCAGATATTTTTTCCGGGTCAACCGATTCCGGCAAGGCAAATGTCCTGCTGAATTTCCCGTAGCTGCGCTCATAGTGATAGTACTTGTCTTTCTCCTGTTTGTACTCCTGTTTCTTTTCCCCTTCAATCCGAAGCACACCATTATCTACTGTCACTGAAACATCCTTTTTGTCCAGCCCGGGCAGATCTGCCTTTATGGCATAGGCGCTTTCACTTTCTTCAATATCAACTCTTGGCCATTTATCAGATGTCAGTTGACGATCTGCTGCTTCGAAAAGGTTGCCGCCAAAAACATCATCGATCCAGTCTGATACAGCAGACACTGGGTTTGCATACCTGATTAATGCGTTCATAACTCCTCCTGTAAGTTTGTGGTTTGTCATTTTTACACCTGCTAAATTATGCAAGCACCGTGCCAAATCGTCAATTGACTTCCTCAGGGCATTTTTCACCGCAGTGTGTTTATGATTGAAACACTCATATGAAACATGACGTTACATTCTAGAGCGGCTCTTTGCCTTTTAAATTCTTATCTTTGATCATGAGGAATGTAGCAAATCTGGATTTATCAATTCTGTTAAAGAATCCGTTAAATCAGGTGCGCATCCATGCACCTAAGACAACAGGTGGTAAAAACGACCACCAAGTCCGCCAAGTGTGCAACCTCAAAGCAGACCAGTGCACATTGGTAAACACATAATGTCAACATGTAACATACCGGTGAAAACCGGCATCCGGTCATTTCTTATCTGTTCAAAGACTCCACCCGTTATCTCATAAAAAGAGCCCGCCCGGTTTCCCGGACAGGCTCCATCGCCATCCTCAGATCGGGGCTACTTCAGCTTACTTTAACTTCAATCGCTTTCGGTTTCGCCCTTTCGTTCTTTGGTATC
>Ga0209723_1001663_pt1 | contig 33493 bp, 31 predicted proteins | sample BiotimSIPDNA_2_FD_185750 | JGI IMG/M metagenome (GOLD analysis project Ga0209723, IMG submission 185750) | Anaerobic biogas reactor microbial communites from Washington, USA - Biogas_R2 time_0 SIP DNA (SPAdes) (version 2) | ecosystem: Engineered > Bioreactor > Anaerobic > Unclassified | place... | reverse complement strand
AAACCGGGTTATGTTCCATTTACATACCCACATCCATTAACAGAAGAGTCAATTCCAACTTCGGTATTGAATAAGACCGCTGTTAACGGAAATAAAACGCTTGATCTTAAAAGCAGCATTAATGCATCAAAGATGCATAAAATTGAATACTCAATACCTGAAAATTATTCAAATGTACTCGTACAATTGAATGTTTATAATGCCAGAGGACAGCATGTAAGGACACTGGTAAATTCTGTATTGAATTCCGGTCAACATGAGATCCTTTGGGATGGATTGAATGATAACAGAGAACCATTGGCAAATGGAATATATACTCTGAAATTAAATGCTGCAAAAATGAATAAGTCAAGTTCAATCATGTTGTTCAGAAAATAAAAATCCGGAATAAATTAAATGCCCTCCCGACCCCAATTGATATTCAGGTAAAACCCTGTATCCTTCGTTGAGGCCTATAAGCTCATGGTTAAACGGATCAACAGGAATTACAAAAAGGGTTGGTCGATATGCAAAAGGTGGGAGGGGCAATTTTGAGTAAAGGAATTCATTATATCTGAGTGTGAAATATCCGGATTTATAGTTTACCAATATCCAGTCGGGATCGGGACTCGGAATTCGTGGGTCAGTATCGATTTGTTTTTTTCTGTTTCAATGATTCAGATACCGATTCTGGTAACGAATTCCGGCCCCAAAAAAAGCGACGAAATAGAATTCGCAAGTATACAACCCCTTTCTGCGAAAGTAACGTTCTCGCATGCTTACATTAACCCACTCTATTTAGATTTAATCAACCCCGAATAAATTGCTTACCAGATTCAACGGCGTAAAACTTGCTTTAATTGTTAATAGTATCTGAAATGTATGTAAGGATTATTCAATCGGCTAAAAAATATTATAAAAGGTGAGTGTATAATCAGGATTGTTTTCCGTATAAGCAAAGATATGCACCTAAGTAAAAGATCCTCCATGTAAACAAAACGAATCGTACTTTTCCTGTGATAAAATGGGAATTGGTCGTAAGAATAAGATGGAATAAATCTTGGAAGCATGTAGATCCTGGATAACAAAATGAGGATTGATAGAAAAGAAAAAGGCGGGGGAAATAATGGATAGTACAGATCTGCTTTTTCGCAGGCAGTTTATACTTGCGCCAAAGGAGTTGACCTCTTTTCGAAAATGGAAAAATGACAAATTAAGTAATGGGTATCATGTATCTGTTCATCCGGATCTTCAATACTTGCGAGTACAAAGGGGTGATGATTTCATAATATGTCTTGGATACATACTTGATCCTCTGAATCCATCATGGACAGACTCTGATATAATAAACCAGTTTTTCCGATTATTTAAAACAAAAAACGAATTATTTGATTATCTGAATACAAAAGGCGGGAGATATGTAATTATTGGGTATCTGAAAAAAGAATTTTTTATTCTCAATGATCCTGCAGGTTTCAGACAGGTTTTTTACATGTTCGATTCATCATCAGATTTATGGTGTGCGTCACAACCGGTAATAATTGCAGAAATGTTCGGATTAAGTAGTGATATAGAAGTTGAGAAAGATCTGTTATCTATCCCCTTGTTTAACAGGACAAATGAATACTGGTATCCTGGACAATTAACTGCATACAGAGAAATCAAACATTTAATACCAAATCACTATCTGAATATAAATTCAGGAAAGCAGATAAGATTCTGGCCTGAAGAAACAATAGGAAAAATTGATATTGATGAAGGGCTTGAAATTACTTCAGTTTTACTTCGAGGAATAATGGAGAGTGCATGCAGGCGGTTTAAAATGGCATTGGCAATAACTTCAGGACTGGACAGCAGAATATTACTGGCAGCCTGTAAAGATGTATGTAAATCAATCAACTATATTACACATACCCGTCCTGGCCTGGATACAAACTGTAATGATATCCGGTTGCCATCTGTAATGCTGAAGGAACTTGGTTTGAAACATGAAATTATAGGACATTCAGAGATAATCGATCCGGACTTCGAAAAATTCTTCAGACGAAATGTAACTATGGCAAGGAAAACTAAAGGACTAAATGCTTATGCAATATTTCGATATCTGAAAACAGTAAAAACCGAGATGATGGTTGCAAATGGGGTATGCGGTGAAATAACAAGACATTTTTACTTTTTACCAAAAGTAATATCTATAAATGGCAAATCGCTTGCTGCATTGGCCGGTATGTCTGGAAGTGAAATAGCTGTAGAACAATTTGAAAAATGGCTCTCAGAATCAAACGAAATATCAAAGACTGGAATTTCTTTGCTTGATCTGTTTTATTGGGAACAGAGATTGGGAAACTGGGCAGCTATGTCATACAGTGAATATGATATTGCGTTCGATAGTTTTTCTCCTATGAACTGCAGAAAACTGATTCAATGTATGCTTGAAACAGATAACAAATTCAGAAAGCCACCAAAATATATGTTTCATAAAATGCTTATTGAAAAAATGTGGCCGCAAACTGCTGAATTCAGCATAAATCCATCCGATAACATGGTGTCGGCCATAAAGACAAGAATTAAACGAACAACACTTCATCACATCTACAAAACAATAAAATACATTCCACATTCAACACTGTTTAACAAAGCCGGTGTACGATATGGTAATTGTGATAACGACAGGATTATTTCTTAAACAGGAATTATCCTGAAACCAATACCAATTCAGGGAATCAGTTTTATAATCAGGGTTAAACCTGCCTGAAGTAAATAAGTGAAAAACGGTCAGTTCGACGAGACAATGGATAAGGAGTTCTGAATTATGATAAAGGATATATACCAGAGGATCTTGAGAAAAATAGCTTATTCAGTTCCCGGTGGTTTCAGTATAAGGCCGATGCTGCACAGAATGCGTGGTGTTCATATCGGTAAAGATGTCTGGATAAGTCAATATGTTTATATTGATGAAATTCATCCTGAATCTGTTTTTATTGGAGATAATACGACTATTGGCTTAGGTACATTAATTATAGCACATTTTTACTGGGGCCCCAAAAAAAAGAACAATGATGGAAAGGTAAAGATAGAAAATGATGTATTTATAGGTCCGAACTGTGTAATACTTCCAGATGTTCATATAGGAAAAGAAGCAGTTATTCAGGCCGGGACTGTTGTATCACGGAATGTTCCATCAGGCACATTATGGGGTGCACCAAAAGCAGGTCCGATTGCAGGTGTTACTGTACCTTTGACAAAAAATTTCTCGTCTGATCAGTTTCGAAAGGGGCTCAGGCCACTGAATATAAACAGAGCATTGTAAAGGAAATATGTTACAGGAGAATGAATGTTAACCTGTACATAGATGTTTCAACTCAATGTTTTCCAAAAGAAGAGATGACGGGAAGAGCCACCTGTTTTTATTCTTCAATAAAAACAGGTAAAATCATTAATCTGGTTCTGATTGCAGACTGTTTTTGCAGGAGATAATCATTAAACAAATAACAACAGAACCAATTAATCCTCCCAGGGTGTTCAATATGAGATCCGAGAGCTGGGATGAACGAAATGGAAGATAAATCTGTAAAAATTCAATTGTAAAACTTATGAATGCGCATATTAATCCCGAAACAACAACACTTTTTACACATGAATTTAATCTGATAAACAAAAGATAACACAGAAGAGCTCCGAACGGAATAAATCCCAGTATATTGACTAAAACATCAGAAATATAGGAGTGATTGAATCGAAAATCTACCCATGGAGGAGTAAACGGAGATAAAACAGGCGGTCTGAATATCTGAGGTATTGATAATATCGCTTCACTTGATTTGTCGAACGATACTGTAAATGTTTTACCGGTTTTGGCATCCGATAAAGAATTGTCTGTTTTATATGAAGATTGATACTGGTAATGGGTTGTAATATCATTTTGTGAGAGAAAACGGTCGTAAAATGTTATTTCATATATCTGGCCATTCCATGAACCGGTACCATCCGGGGAATTACCTAAAATAATACCCTGAGCTTCTGAAAGATCGTTTATTACAACCGGTTTATTCCATCTGTGTACAATTTTATCATTTTTAAACAGAATAGTTTCATTTTTGGAACAGCAGAGTGTAAGCATTACCGGTTCTTCTGATTTAAATGCATCTTTGTAACCGAAATTGCCTTTATAACCGGTTTTGATATCATTAAATCGAAATAGTACGCCGGATTTCCACTGGCCGATTGTAAAAAAATCTGAATTGTTATTGTATATGGAAAAAATGTGGGGAACATTTCTGGTTGCATGGGAAAAAGTTTTCAGCCTTATTTGAACGGTAAAGGGTTTATTTAAAATCTGCACAAGTTTTTCGGGTATTGGGGAAATTAATGCAAACGATGGTTTTTTGAAGCTGATTAGCTGTTTGCTGGTGTCGATACAAGCCAGATTTTTTTCCATGAAATTAAACGGAAAAAGTCCGACGAACAATATGGCTAAGATCATCAACAGAAACACTGGGTACAAAAGTTCAGAAAAAAATTTTCTCATAATAACTCCCGGGTGTTTTAAATTACCATAATACTTTATCTTATTGTATTTTTCCAAAATATATGCCAGATTCTAATGATTTAAGTAAAACCGATCTTTTTGAAAGCAATCGTGAAGAGCTTTTACGTAAGACCGCACCTCTTGCTGATCGTATGCGCCCCAGGACACTTGATGAGTATATTGGGCAGGAACATATAATTGGAGCAGGGCGTCTTTTAAGAAGGGCTATTCAGATTGACCAGCTATCAAGTCTGATTTTTTATGGACCTCCCGGAACCGGCAAAACTACACTTGCCAGGATTATTGCAAATACGACCAAAGCACAGTTTCTCTCCATTAATGCAGTTTTAAGTGGTGTCAAGGATATCCGTGAATCTATTGATACTGCCAGGAAAACTTTATCTCTTTATGGGAGAAGGACAATACTGTTTATTGATGAAGTGCACAGATTTAACAAATCTCAACAGGATGCACTCTTACCGCATGTAGAAAACGGAACAATAATTCTGATTGGGGCTACAACCGAGAATCCTTACTTTGAAGTTAACAAGGCTCTTGTGTCCAGGTCGCGGATCTTTCAGTTAATACAGCTTACAGAAAAGGACCTCAAGGCAGTTGCTGTTCAGGCTGTTAATGATAAAGAAAGAGGTTACGGAAAGAAGAAGATAATCATAGAGGATGATGCACTTGATCATCTTGTAAAAGTAGCCAATGGAGATGCAAGAAGTGTTCTCAACGGACTCGAACTCGCTGTTGAAACAACAAAACCGGATAGTTCGGGGGTCATTCGCATATGCAGGGATATTGCTGAAGAATCGATTCAAAAACGGGCTGTTTTATATGATAAAGATGGTGATGTTCATTATGACACAATTTCTGCATTTATTAAATCCATACGCGGCTCAGATCCTGATGCAGCCCTTTATTGGATGTCGAAAATGATTTATGCAGGTGAGGACCCAAGGTTCATTTTTCGGCGCATGATGATCCTTGCCTGTGAAGACGTAGGGATGGCTGATCCAAAAGCGCTTGGGGTTGTAGTTGACTCCGCAAGAGCATTTGATTATGTCGGTTTGCCTGAAGGAAGATATCATCTCGCACATGCATGCCTTTATCTGGCAACTGCCCCGAAAAGTAATTCAAGCATGGCTTTCTTTGATGCTCTTGATGCAGTATCGAATGAGAACAAGGATGATATACCGGATCATTTACGGGATGCAAACAGGGACAAAAATGGATTGGGACATGGTGCCGGGTATCTCTATCCGCATGCCTATCGGGATCATTGGGTTGCACAGCAATATCTGCCATCTTCTTTACAAGGAAAAGTATTCTATCTGCCTTCCGATCAGGGATGCGAAAAGGAGACCGGACAGAGAGTAGCCAGATTTCGTGAAGCTCAACTGGAAGCGATGGTTGAAGACGATGATTCATCACCTTTGACATACGATGAGAAGACCGGAAAAAAGGAAAACCGGAGCAAAGAGTGGATAGACCGGTCTCTTGGAAACAGGGGCGTTCAGCTAGGTAAAATCAGAAAACAGGTCCTTTCCAGGGCTATGTTGAATAAGGACAGTCTTGTGCTTGATCTGAATGCTCGTACTGGAATGCTGACTTTTGAAGCTGCAAGGATTGCTGCTAATGGAGCTGTATGGGCTTTGGCACACGATAATAAATCATTTAAAACAGTAAAGGCTATTGCGGAACGGTTCGATTTGTTGTCCCGGCCACAGATCGTGTTATCATCAATGGATTCATTCGAAAAAGATTTAAAAACAGTTGCAGGAGAGAATGTCAGATTTGATGCAATTATTGGGCGAAATATCATTTCCAGATGTTCAGAAAAAAAGGAACTGTTTCTCCGGATTACAAAAATACTCAATAAAGGTGGTCGAATTGTTCTGGCAGAACCGGTTTCTTCAGAAGGTCAGAGATTATCAGATCTGATTGATCAGTCAAAAATTGATGCTGACCTGTTTAAGTATCTTACAGAAGCGCAGACAGAGCTTTTCTCTGATTGTTCCGATTCCATGGTAAACTGGAATTCTGATTCTCTTAAAAGTGAGTTTAACAATATTGATAAGATAGAGGTGTCTTATCACAGGCAGATTGAAAATATACAAAAAAGAATATCTGAAGCAGATATTGATTTCTGGTTCAGGACAACCGACATCTCAAAAAGGAGATCTTTGGGCAGTAGAATCGCTCAATATTGCAGTGAAAAGCAGTTTCAGAAACTTAAAGATGAAATTATCCTTCAGTTAAGCAATAAAATTGTCAATTGGAAAACTGTTTATTTGTATATTACTGCAGTCAAAAAATAGAAATGTCTGTTGCCCGGAATCGTTTTGACCGTAAACCTGAAATGCAAAATAAAACTGATCTGCAGGTATCGGTTATGACATTTTTCACAAAATAATACTTGATCTGAAATATTTTATACCTGAATGGAGACGATTAATTTACAGCTTGTCCCGCAGTGCGGGAATGAGCTGCAAGAGCGGCATTGAACAGAAAGGGCCTATGGCTGTGAAGGTCATAAGGTAATGGTGAATGGTGAATGAAGAAAATACAATCGTAATCGTATAACTGCATATTAGCGTTCTGGATCTGACACTTAATTCCAATGAAAGTCAATGCTTTCCTGTGATGGTTACAGGGCATGGTTGAGATACAAAAATGCTACAACATGCGCAAATTGATAATTAGTAATTAAATTATTATGGCGCCAACGTACGCGGGCGAAGTTGCTTTGGATTTTTATTGTTCAAGCAGTAAAGTTACAGGCCCGTCATTAACCAGTTCCACTTCCATCATTGCTCCGAATATACCGGTTTCGACCTTGCAGATCTGTTTTTTTAATTGTTTAATAAAATGGAGGTATAATTCTTCTCCTTTTTGCGGTGAAGCTGCTTCAATAAAACTTGGCCTGCGGCCTTTTCTGCAATCACCAAAAAGAGTAAACTGTGACACAACAAGCGCTTCACCATCAATATCCTTAAGTGAGAGATTCATTTTTCCGTTACTGTCGTTAAAAATACGAAGATCTGCACATTTGTTTGCAAGCCAGGAAGCTTTTTCAGCGGTATCGTCATGATGTACTCCTACAAGAAGGAGTACGCCTTTTTGGATTGATCCAATAACATTATTATCTACGGTTATTTTTGAACGGGATACTCTTTGTAAAACTATACGCATATTTACCAGAACTGGTTTAGAGGAAAAAACCGATCCCGAACTTTAATCCAAAACCACTCATTTTACGGCGTGCGACAAGATTATCGGTACGTTTGCGTGATACCTTTTTGGGATTGGACCAGAGATATTCCATTCCTGCAAAAATAGTGGAATTATTACTGAATGCAAAGTATGCGCTTGCACCTATTTTTCCGATCAAACCCATATACCATCCGTTTTCATCAAAACCGTTAGTCATTGCGTCGTCAGTTCTGATTGAATCGATACTGTTAGAATAATACATCGTATTAAGACCAATTTGTCCTGAAATTCCGGGATAAACAATAAGATCAGGCAACGGAGTAATTGATAGAAATGCTGTGATTGGGAAACAGAGTGTTTTTTGTTTGCTGTTAACCTGGGAAATGTTCCCGGCAATCACCTCTTCATCGGAGTAATTATTCCATAGGAAATTTATATCAGCTCCGATAGCAATTTTTCTGTCGATGATTCTTCCGATTTGCAGTGATGAGTTCCAGGCGGTTGGTTTTGAAGATTCCTTAAGAACATGTGGCCAGAGTGGCCCGATCTGAAGGTTTATTGTTTTTTCGGAAGCTTCAGCAAAGAAGTACAGTCCCGAAAAAGTGACTGCCAATAATGTTATAAGAATCTTTTTCATACACTCACTCCTCAATTGCTATCAAAATAGTGGATTTCAGAATTAATAACAACTTTCAAATCTATTATTGTGGTAGTTCGGGATACTGGATTTTCATTTTTTTATCCAAAAAAGGAAATGCATGGCTGAATGTGTGTTCAGTTTTCTTTTTTTATCCCGAAAAAGCAAAAAGATAGTCCGCCCCGAAATGAAAAACAGAACAGGTGAGGTTTGATTGATTTAATCCGGAAATGCAAAAATTATTCAGGAGTTTCTGTTATGTGAAAAAAGAGCTAATTAAAAAACGCGTCCGGCATTATTCTACCAGACGCGTTTTGTCGCTTTACCCATTGATTAGCAAGGAGAGGCCTTGCAACAAGGAGGTATATAAAAATTTAGTATTCAGATCGGATAAATGCAAGCTTTGGGAAGCCCTGTATTCCGGGGCAAGTACTTGTAAAAAAAATCTGAATGCATTTAATGTCTGTCTATCCAGACTGGAATGAAAAACCAAAGTATTGTAACAAATTGTTATCTTGTGCAATCTAATGTTACAGGTAGTATTTTCAATCAGAATACTTTCCGGAGGGTTTTATGAGAATAAAAAATTTGTTTGTGATTCTTTTGCCGATGATTTCAATTGGATGCTATACCCAGTTGGCTACTTTGGACTATTCTCCGCCTCAACAGGAGGTAATAACTGAAGTTGATTCAACCGGAGATACTGTTAAAATAATTCGGGAAGTCGATACGATTGTTTCCAGAGAAAAGGAAACCTGTGTCTGGGTTCGTGACTTAACAGGTTATCCCCGTTTGAAATGTTACTCGACATATTACCCCCGAACCTGGATAACCTACAGCAACACTCCCTGGTGGTACAGGAATGATCCGTTCTGGTATGATTATGATTACTGTCCCAGATACTACTATTATGATCCTTCATGTGGGTGTTGCAGATATATCGATAATTACAGATATCCCTACAGACGAGGAAGACACAATAGTGGAGGAAAAAGCTCTTCAGGTGGGTCATCATCTTCCTATACACCTCGTTCATCACGATCAAGAGGAGTTCCGGGATCAGGTTCTGCCATTCCATCATCCGGTTCATCCCAGACTACTGGTCAGTTAAATAAATCGTTGAACGATAATACAAAAAAGCAGGAAACTCAAATACCGGTCAGAAGTGGTAGAAGTGCAGGAGTTCCTGATCCGGGAACAGCGAGGCCTGTAGATAACCAAAAAAGTGAAACCAGAACAGGTTCTGTTCCATTGAATACAGGTGAATCCATAAGACCTGAGCAGGAGCAAAAATCGAGTACGCCGGTTAGAAGGGGCAGAAGTGCAGGGGTTCCCGATCCGCGTGATGTTAAACAATGATGTTAACGAAAATTGCACAGAATGAGGATGCATTTTTAACTCCTGATGTAAACGAAAAATTGAGGATTATCCATGAATCAGGAACGTATAAGGGAATCGTTACTATTCAGGTAACATTTAATTCGAAACGCCAAAACGATTATAAAAAGTTGAAATTTATGGAGTTTGGTTATGAAAAATAAAATTCAAATATTATTGCTGATATTTGTAATCAGTTCGGGTGCTGTTGCGTCATTAGACGTTAATGGAAGCATAAGAATTGCACAGCAAAGCGGTGTTGGTACTCGTGCTGCTGCGATGGCAAACAATTATGTTGCGTTATCAAACGATCTTTCAGGACTTTTCTGGAACCCTGCAGGAATCGCTTTTTCTCCTGTCAGAGAGTTCCAGACATCACTGGAAGGAACCAGACTCAACAGCGAATCGAAGTATTTTGGAACCGGGCAATTTGATGATATGCAACGAATGAAGATATCTGGTGCAGGTTTAATGATCGCTATTCCTGCAACACAGGGGGGACTTACTGTTGCGGGTGCATTCCAGAACCCGATTATCTTTGATGAAATTTCATCATACAAGGGACGTTATTTGGATATTGACAACAGGATAATTGAAGTAGAACATCAATTAAAAAATTCTGGTGGGCTTCGGTTGTGGAGCGCTGGTGTCGGTCTTCAGATAGCTCCTTCACTTGCAGCCGGATTAGCACTTTCTTTGATTTCTGGAAAAGATGATGCTGTGGATAATTACATGGATATAATAGATAATGATTTATACAGTGAAAATAATAAAATTGAAGGAAAGTATTTTGGCTATGATTTGCGGCTTGGCATGATGTATAGAACAGATCTTTTCGGGGCTGGAATAAGATTCTGTATTCCACAGATCATAAAACTGCGTGAGTGGAATAATGGTGACAGAATGGGTGAAGCGTTAATGTACAGTTCTTATTCAGGTGCAGGAGGTTTCAGTTTTTCATTGCCGTTTGTTACAGTGTCTGTTGAAGGGAGAGCGACACTGCCTCTGGATTATCTTTTTCCTTCCGAGCCTATTCCATCAAACAGTCAGGCAAGTCGTTTCAAAAAGGGTGGAGGAATCGGGCTTGAATTTCCGATGATAGTTGTTCCTGTTCTTTTGAGACTCGGATATTCTTATGATGATCTGGATCTTTATCAGTATGTGATTCGTTATGAAGACGAGAATGGCAGCAGGTTTTTTGATTGGCATGATAATTATGGATATGTTGATCAGGGCATCGAGGTTGATAAAAATCGTCAGCAGTTAACTGCGGGTCTTGGTTTTTTCAACAGTTCTGCCAGTTTTGATATATCTTACGGATATCAGTTCTGGAGCATAATTACCAGAAAAAATCTGAAGCAGGATTATAATACGCATCGTGTATCAACATCTTTGGCAATAAGGTTTTGACCTGCATGAAAAAAGTTACTATATATTCCGATGGCGCTTGTTCAGGTAATCCAGGTCCCGGAGGATATGGTGTTATATTAAGATGTAATAGTCACGAAAAAGAATTATCAGGCGGGTTTAAAAATACAACAAACAACCGTATGGAACTGATGGGTGCGATAAAGGGGCTTGAGGCTCTAAAAGAAACTTGTGAAGTTACCCTTGTGACAGACTCTCAGTATGTTGTTAATGCAATTGAAAAAGGATGGGCCAGGAAGTGGAAAGCTAATGGATGGATGCGCAACAAAACTGACAAGGCACTTAATTCGGATCTTTGGGATATATTGTTAACACTTGTTTCAAAGCACAAAGTAAGTTTCAAATGGGTACGCGGACATAAGGGACATCCTGAAAACGAAAGATGTGACAGATTAGCGGTTAATGCTGCATCAGGAAATGACCTCCCCGAAGATATCCGCAGATAAAACCAGAACTTTTTATCAGGATCTCCTGAGACGTTTTAGGATCTCTATAAATATGAGATGGTTACAGCTCCTGTAATTCATAAGTATAGGGATTTTTGGCCGAAATCTTTGGTTTGACTTATTTTCATTTCAGGAAGTAATTTTGTATGATACGTAATTGTTCCGGAATTTTGGGACAGTTATACCGGACTACCGATATTATACGTCAAAATATAAACCAGTTATCGTTAGTTTTATAAATTGTTTTGAATTAAAAGCTGATTAGAGCGCAGAAAGGATATTTCATGAGTACTCCTGTACTGGATATGATTCTCCGTTCAGGTCTGATGGGGCGGATTATCATCAGTATGTTAATGATATTGTCTTTGATTACATGGGCAATTATCTTCAATCGTTTTTTTGCTTTAAGCCGGATAAGAGCCGGAAACGGATTGTTTCGACGCATGTATGAGTCTTTGAAAAGAGTTTCTGATATTGAAAATATGGACAAAAAGGTACTTGAGTCGCCTATGGCGCAGATGGGTCGGGCCGGAGCATCTGAATATCGCAGGATACTTGAAGACGCGCGGTCGCATACAGGAGTAAAAGACTGGTCTTTTTTTCTTCAAAATCAATTCACAATGGCTCAGGATAAACTGGAAAGTATATTTACGGCTCTAATTCAGCCATTCGACAAGGGCGTTTTTCTTCTGGCAATGATAAGCAGTATTGCTCCGTTTATGGGACTGCTTGGAACAGTTTGGGGTATTATGAACTCCTTTTATGAAATCGGGAATCAGGGATCAGCCAGTTTGCCTGTAGTTGCGCCTGGTATAGCTGAAGCATTGATTACTACAATTGTGGGACTTGCAGTTGCGATTCCGGCGTTGTTTTTTTACAACTATTTTAATCATCGAGCCGAACGGATTGAAAATGAGATGGATGAGTTTAAGGATGTTCTTCTTGTTCGTGTTAAAAGAGAAATCTTTAACCTGTTATATACTGAACGCCCATCAAAACCATCCGGTATAAAAGCTGATAGCAGATAGGACCAGGATTAAAGATGAGTAAAAAGAGAAGAGCCCGCCGCCGTCATGTGATCAGTGAATTGAATCTTACAAATCTGATTGATGTGGTATTTGCATTGCTCATAATTTTCATGATAACAGCACCCATGATGACACAGGGGGTTCAGGTCGATTTGCCCAAAACAGATTCAGAAAATGTGGAAGTCAACCAGTCAATTCAGGTTTCCATTAATGGGCGAAATGAGATCTTTATTGACCAGGAGAAAGTTTCTCTTGTAGATTTCAAGCGTGAATTCAAGAGCGTATTTGCAAGTCAAACAGAAATACCGGTTTTTATTAATGCTGATTCCAGAGTTCCCTATGGACTTGTAATGAAGGTGATTTCTGAAATACAGAATGCTGGTGTTGTAAAACTTGGATTTTTAACTGCTCCTATGGACGTGGCAGGCGGGTATTGATGGCCTATATGGTTCCGGAAATTAAAAGGGAAACCTGTAGAGAAGCATCATTTGGTTTAGTATTGGGAATATCAGTTGCCTTTCATATCCTGATACTGGTAATTATTCCGATAATAACAAAACTGTTATGGAAACCGACCAGGTTTGAAAGGCCAAAGACTTTTCAACTTGTCAGTACGCCTTTGCCTCCTGCACCGGCGAAAAAGGTTCCTGTAAAAAAGGAGGCACCAAGGCAAAGGATGCCTATAAAGGAAACAGAACCACAGCCTAAAAAGCTTCCGACTGAAAAAAAGATAACGCCAAAAAAGCAGGATGCGCAGCGGAAAAAGGAGGCTGCAAGGCCTATTGAAGAGAACCTTGACGAACTGGCGTCAATACTTGATGAAATTCCAGCTCCGGCACAAGTCGCTGCTGTGGGGGATTTTAAATATCACTGGTATCTGATGAATGTTCAGCAAAAACTTGAGAGAAACTGGAATCCACCAAGAAAAGATGATAAATTGAAGGTCGAGGTTTCCTTTACCATATTTACTGATGGTTCGATATCGGAGCCTTCTATCCGGCACTCTTCAGGAAACAGCTCGCTGGATAATCTGGCTATCAGGGCTGTTAAACTTGCAGCCCCTTTTGGTAAACTGCCTCCGGGATTTTCCGGAAATAAAATCGATCTTAATTGTACACTTATCCCAACAAGGAAGTAACAGGAAATAATAATGAAAAAACCGAGAATTCTGATAATCATACTGTTTATCTTCACAAATGTGCTTTATGCAGAAGAATTCGACCTGAATGTCTATGCTTCCAAATTCGACAGTATTCCGATAGGCATCATCGATTTCAGTTCTACCGGTACCAGGCTTAAAAAAGATCAGCCACACGAGATTATTGCGCAAGACCTTGATTTCTGTGGAAGATTCAATGTGGTAACTGTATCTCAATATGACAGTGCTGTTTTTGCAGATGCAAGTGCAGGAATCTATGTTGATGGAGAATATACTGTTGAAGGTAGTGAAACTGTTATTAATTGTTATTTACGTGATGTCGCAAGCCAGGAATTGATTATCGGAAAAAAGTACAAAGGTGAGCAAAATGTGGTCAGGGCAATGATGCACAGGTATTGCAATGAGCTTGTGGAGATGCTTTTTGGAGACAGAGGTATTTTTGAATCCAAAATATTATATGTTAAATCCAGTAATGGAAAGCGGGATATCGCCATAATGGATTTTGACGGTTATAATCACAGGCAGATTACAAAAAATAATGTTGTCAATATATTCCCGGCGTTTGTTACAAAAAATTCCATGATATGGACTTCATACGAGCGCGGGAAACCGGATCTGTATATCGGATCTGTTGCAGATGGATCATCAAAACTGTTCATTTATAGCAAGGCCGTGGAGTCATCACCTGCTGTTTCTCCTGTAGATGGAACCGTAGCTTATGCATCATCAAGAAACGGAAATATGGATGTTTACATATGCAATTCAGACAAAACCAATGTACGTCAGCTTACTGTTCATTACGGGGTAGATACGTCACCGGCATGGTCACCGAACGGATATCAGATCGCATTTACCTCAGACCGAAGCGGTAATCCTCAGATTTATGTAATGGACTCTGATGGTGCTAATCAGCATAGGGTTACTTTTGAGCATAAGTATGCAGATTCTCCGTCATGGTCTCCCAAAGGTGACAAGATTGCATATATGGCAATGGGTGAAAACGGAAAATTTGATATCTGGACAATTGCTCCGGATGGTACAAATCCTCAAAAAGTAACAAGTATTTCCGGACATAACGAGTATCCAAAATGGGCACCGGATGGCTCCCTGATTGCCTTTGTGAATGCTACCGGCAGTTATAGCGATCTGTATGTTGTCAAGGCGGATGGAAGCAGGGTACGAAGAGTTACAAAAAGAGGTGACGTAAAAATGCCAGACTGGTCGGGCTTTTAATATGGTATTTTTATGATTAAAAAAAGATCTGTATCAGTGCTGTTTTTTTTATTTTCCATAATGATTGTTTTGTCATGTTCTCATAGCTTACAATCAAAAAAACAGCAGAGTGATTTCAACTTAACCAAAAGTAAAGACAAACACACTGTTGTTCCGGAAAACGAACTTTTTGCATCAGTAGATACTACCGACGAGGCGGTGTTTACAGAAGCTCAGTTGATTGAATCGCTTTTGCAAAAAGCAAACGAGGTTCTGAAACCTGTTTATTTTGAATATAACAGTTTTCAACTGGATCAGGATGCAGTTGAGTTGTTGGTAAAAATTGCTGAATTCCTGAAAGAAAATCCGGGTATTCGTGTTCTGGTGCAGGGACACTGCGACGAACGAGGGTCTTCGGAGTATAATATGGGATTAGGTGAAAATAGGGCGAAAGTGGTAAAAGAGTATCTAATAAATTGTGGTATCAATTCTATTAGAGTTGAAATTACTTCTTATGGGAAAGAAAAACCGGTAATACTGAACTGTAATGATCAACAGTGCCACTCAAAAAATCGCCGTTGTGAATTTGTTCCTCTAACGAGATAAAAGTGAAAGGCAGATTTCATGAAAAGAATTTTTAAACTTATAACCGTGGTTTTTGCACTTCTTGGTTTGGGAGGATGCAGTCATATTACGATGCTCAGGACTCAGGAACTTAGAGAAGTACAAACCAGAGTCGATTCGCTTCATACCGAGCTGGTATCTGTTCATGAAAAAATTGAAGAGAGTCAGAAAACGCAGATAGAAATGTTACGCCTTTTACGTGCCGATCAGCAAGTACGGTTTAATGAGTTGGATCGCAAGATATCTGCAGTTGAAGGGAATGTTTCTGAAAGTCATTACAAACTATCAAGAATAGACGAAAAAACTGCAGAATTCAAAAAGCAGTTTGAAGCCAAACTTATAGCGGATTCTACATCCGCAGGAATCCAGAATTCAGAAATAGAAAAACTCTTTCAGATAGCAAAAACTGATTTTAATGCAGGTAGATATGATATTGCCAAATCCGGGTTTGAAGACCTCATAACACAGTATCCCGAATCAAATCTTGTAGAAAATGCAGAGTATTGGATAGCAGAGTGTTTTTATGCCAAAAGGGATTACAATAATGCCGGGAAACGCTATATAGGGTATATAAAAAAATATCCTGATGGAGAAAAAATGAGTGTTACCCTGTACAAACTTGGTTTAACTTATGAAAAGCTGAATAAAGTAAAATCAAAAAATATGGTCTGGAAAAAACTGCTTGATCAATACCCCGAATCCCAGGAGGCTAAAATGGTCAAGGTACAGATGGAAGGATAGCCAGTCCGGAAATTTCCATCGGCTTTAACTTTATCCAATCAGACAATTTCTGTTCGTGAAAAAACAGGACGGGAATATATAATATTACAGCGGGACATTAATTACCGATGGCGCTGCATCTGGATGTCTGGTTATAACAGCACAATGGTTTACAGTTGCTTTGCGTCCGTTTGTGATATGTTAATACAGTTTTAGAATCTTCAGGTTTCTGCGTTTAGAATATAAAAAAAAATGATGCTGTTTCAACCCGGCTTATAACAGTTTCACCCTCGAAAGGAACACTTTTGTTTTCTGCAAGAGCTTGTTCATAATTAAACATATAACAATCTTCAAAAATTATTTAATTGCTGTTTCCACTTTCGGCTAAATCGTATGGTACACATCTTGCTTAAAAATCATGGTTTTGAAAATAATTGTCAATATGATTCTCAACTGAAAACTGTTTCCGGATTTATAAATCTGTCGGGGGTTAATATTTGATAGATACCAGGCTGATACTTGTCGAAGGGATAACAGGAACAGGGAAATCTACTACTGCACAGAATCTTTTTTTGAAGCTTCGCTCTCAAAATCAACGTGTAAAATGGTTTCATGAGGAAGAGAAAGCTCATCCCCTTTTTTACCCCGACTGGAATATACAGTGGATCAGAACCGCTGACAAATTATCAAATTTCATTCAGAAATGGCCTTTACAATGGGAATCACTGTTCAGATATTGTAATAAGCAGATAGTGATTGTTACAAGTTACCTTTTCCAGGATGGAGCCAGGGTTCTTTTTGCAAATAATGTTGAAAAAGAGCGTATTGTACAATTTGTTAAGAGTATCACAGAAAGTATAAAAGATCTTAATCCTGTAATGATTTTTCTTTATACACGGGACATAATTAAAACGCTCGAAAATCTGTGGATTAAGCGGGGATATCCATGGATGAAATATATGTATGGTGTTGATGAACAGACTCAGTTTGCGCTATCACGCAATCTGAAAGGAACAACTGCTTCTATGGTCTTATGGGGGGAATTCCAGAACTTTTGCAGAGAGGTGTTTAAATCAATTGATATAGAAAAAATTGAACTGGATGTATCTGATCATAAGTGGGAAGAATATCAGAATATAATAAACCAAAAATTAAAACTGAGTAAGTATATCTATCCTTCAGTTAAATTGGATTCAATTGAATGCTATTGTGGTTTTTATATTTCAGATACTACCCATACTCTTAGTTGTAGAATTAAAGCAGCAGAGGAATCCTTGTTGTGTGATTTTATCTGGCCAGATCTTGAATTAATACCTCAGACAAAAACAAGATTCCTGATCCGGTCCTTTCCGTTACAAATAGAATTCAGTGCAATGTCAGAAGGTGTTTACGGAACCGTAACAGTTAAGGGTGCAGATATTTATGGTATGAATGGACAGGTATTTACCCGCATTAAAGATTCGACTTGGTACTCTGGACAGATAAAGACAGATCGTTAAAATTCTGAATGGAAATGGTGAATAGTTATGACCCTGCATGGGAGTTGCCTGGCTCAGAACATCTTTTTGGCAATACATTTGCTTAATTTTCTTTCTGCACCATAAAACTGGATGGAGTGAGAAAATGGCAGAATATATGACTTCTGATGGGAATGAGGCTGCTGCCCATGTCGCTTATAGAGTGAATGAGGTAATTGCAATTTATCCCATAACACCATCATCACCCATGGGTGAGTTGGCTGATCAGTGGGCTGCTGAAGAAAGGAAAAACATTTGGGGAAGTGTACCACTGGTTGTAGAAATGCAGAGTGAGGGGGGGGCAGCAGGTGCAGTTCACGGTTCTCTTCAAAGAGGTGCATTAACAACTACATTTACAGCATCACAGGGACTGCTGCTTATGATTCCGAATATGTTCAAAATTGCAGGGGAGCTGAATGCAGCGGTTATTCATGTGGCGGCACGTACAATTGCGACTCATGCATTGTCAATTTTTTGTGACCATAGTGACATTATGGCAGCACGTTCAACTGGATTTGCCATACTGTCTTCATCATCTGTACAGGAAGCACACGATTTTGCCTTGATATCCCAGTTGGCTTCACTTAAAACACGAGTCCCGTTTTTGCATTTCTTTGATGGTTTTCGTACTTCTCATGAAATCTCAAAATTTGAACTGATTTCTGATGATCAGATTAAGACGCTTATTGACAATAAATTAGTCATTGCACACAGGGAGCGTGCACTATCACCCGACAATCCCTTTATCAGAGGAACATCACAAAACCCGGATATCTTTTTTCAGGCGCGTGAATCTGTAAATCCTTTTTATAACTATTGTCCTGAAATTGTTGAAAATGTCATGGTGCAGTTCGGAAAATTGACTAAAAGAGAGTATCATCTTTTTGAATATTTCGGCAGTCCGGATGCAGAAAGGGTTATAATCCTGATGGGTTCTTCACAGCAGACTGCAGAAGAAACGGTTCAGTATTTAAATGGAAAAGGAGAAAAGGTAGGATGTATCAAAGCAAGATTGTACAGGCCCTTTTCTGTTAGTCATTTTCTGAAAGTTATACCTTCGACAGTAAGGAAAATCGCAGTACTTGACAGAACAAAAGAACCGGGAAGTATTGGTGAACCACTCTATCTTGATGTCGTTTCAGCAATAAATCAGGCGTATGCAGCCAACAGGGTAGATTTGGGATCAATGCCGTTTATCACAGGAGGGCGTTATGGACTATCATCAAAGGAGTTTACCCCACCAATGGTCAAGGCTGTCTTTGATGAATTGAGTAAAGATAAACCGCAGAATAATTTTACAATTGGAATTAATGACGATGTGAGTGGAAAAAGTTTGCAATATGACACAGGGATTGTAATGGAGCCAACCGACCAGATAAGTGCCGTTTTTTATGGTTACGGTTCAGACGGGACTGTAAGTGCAAACAAGAATACGCTCAAAATCATTGGAACCGAAACAGACTATTTCGTTCAGGGTTATTTTGTATACGATTCAATGAAAGCGGGTTCTGTAACGGTTTCACATCTTAGGTTCAGTCATAAACCCATAAAATCGTCATACAGGATATTCCACTCCGTTTTTGTAGCTTGTCATCAATTCTCGTTTGTTGAAAGGATTCCGGTACTTGAAACTGCTCTGCAGGGAGCGACTTTCCTGCTTAATTGTCCTTATTCGACAGATACTGTCTGGAATAAATTACCGAAAACAGTCCAGAAAACTATTATTGAGAAGAAACTTCGTGTATTTGTAATTGATGCTTACAGTATTGCAAAAGAGCTGGGTTTGGGTAATCGGATCAACACAATAATGCAAATCTGTTTTCTGGGGTTGTCAGAAATTATGTCGATATCTGTTGCAAAGGAAAAAGTGAAGGAATACATTAGAAAAAGTTATGGCAGACACGGGGATTCAATTGTAAACAAGAATATAGCTGCTGTTGATCAGGCTCTGAAACATCTTAATGAACTGCCCTATCCTGAAGAAATTACAGGATCAATTGACATGAGAAAAGTCGTGCCGAATGATGCACCTGAATTTGTAAAGGCATGCACTTCCAGAATGATTGCAGGACAAGGTGATGAATTGCCGGTGAGTGCATTTGATCCTGATGGCAGATTCCCATCGGGTACTACCCGTTATATGAAAAGAAATATTACAGGTGAAATGCCGGTCTGGGATCCGGATGTGTGTATACAGTGTGGTCGATGTTCTCTGGCGTGTCCACATGCTGTTGTTAGGGCAAAAATGTTTCATACCGCAAGACTTGCCGGTGCACCGCAATCCTTTAAATCGGTTCCTCTGAAACGGCGTGGTTATGATGGGTATTCTTATTCTATTGCAATATCGCCTGATGATTGCACAGGGTGCAGGTTGTGTGTTGTTGTATGTCCTGCAAAGAACAAAACAGATCCAAAACTGAAAGCTCTTAACATGCAGCCTCAACCACCAATCAGGGAAAGGGAGAATGAAAACTGGAGATTCTTTATATCTTTACCGGAATCGGATCGAACAGGTCTGAACTTTAACCGGATTCAGGATGTCCAGTTTCTGGAGCCGCTGTTTGAATTCAGCGGAGCATGTGCAGGATGCGGTGAAACACCATATGTAACTCTTTTAAGCAGGCTGTTTGGTGAAAGAGCGATAATTGCAAATGCTACAGGATGTTCTTCAATTTACGGAGGTAATGAACCGGCTACTCCATGGGCAGCTAATCGACAAGGGAGAGGACCTGCCTGGTCGAATTCGTTGTTTGAAGATAACGCTGAATTTGGTTTCGGGTTCAGGATTGCTGTTGACAAAGAATTCAATTACGCAAAGGAACTGCTTCAGAAACTTGCTCCCGGGATTGGTGAGGAACTGGTGAATTCGTTAATTGAAGCTCCCCGTAAAACCGAAAAGGATATTTCAGATCAGAGAAACCGGATCGATATACTCAGATCAAAATTAAACAAAATTGATAACCCGGCTGCAAAGGACCTTTTTTCTCTCTGTGATGTGTTTGTAAAAAAGAGTATCTGGCTTTTGGGTGGTGATGGATGGGCATATGATATCGGATTCGGTGGTCTGGATCATGTGATGGCACTTGGAAAGGATGTAAATATTCTTGTTCTGGATACAGAAGTATACTCCAATACAGGTGGCCAAATGTCAAAAGCTACTCCGCTTGGAGCGGTTGCAAAATTTGCTGCACGCGGTAAACGAACACCAAAAAAGGATTTAGTAATGATGGCTATGACATACGGATCGGTGTATGTTGCACGCATTGCACTTGGTGCAGATGGTAATCAGGCGTTAAAAGCGTTTAACGAAGCAGAGGCGTTTGATGGTAGCTCGTTAATAGTGGCGTATTGTCCCTGTATCGGACAGGGGTATAATCTCTCTAATGGTATGGAACAACAGAAACGGGCCGTACAATCGGGATATTGGCCGCTTTTAAGATATAATCCGGATTTGAGAAAGGAGGGCAAAAATCCACTTCAACTTGATTCCTCACCTCCTTCCATACCACTTGAACATTACATTTATAACGAAACGCGCTACAAAATGTTGCAGCGCAGTTTGCCCGGTGAGGCTGCTCAGTTGCTCAAGAGAGCTTCTGATGAGGTTAAAATGCGTTATGGTTGGTATAAATATTGGGCTGCAATGAAAATGGAGGATGGGGTATGATAGATTTATCGGTCGATTATTTGGGAATTCCATTGAAAAATCCATTGGTTGCATCTTCTTCACCGCTTTGCACAAGTATAGACAATATAAAGAAAATGGAAGATGAGCAGATAGCAGCAGTTGTTTTGCAGTCACTTTTTGAAGAACAGGTAATTTTGGAGCAACGTGAACTGGATACAGGCCTGCTTCAGGGAACAGAGCATTTTGCTGAAGCCCTTACTTATCTTCCGGATTTTGGAACTTATCGTTTTGCCAGTTCTGGTTATCTTGAACAGATAAGAAAAGCAAAAGAGGCGGTAGATATTCCGATAATTGGAAGTCTTAACGGGATCAGCACAGGTGGATGGATAAAGTATGCAAAGGAGATTCAGGACGCTGGTGCTGATGCGCTGGAACTTAATCTTTACTACTTGCCAACAAGACCGGATATCTCATCACAGCAGGTTGAAAATAATTATGTGGAACTTGTTAAAGAAGTTACATCAAGAATCCGGATTCCGGCAGCAATCAAGATCAGTTTTTTTCTCAGTTCAATTCCTGATACTGTTTCAAAATTTGCAGATTCGGGGGCATCAGCAGTGGTTCTTTTTAACCGGTTTTATCAACCTGATCTCAATCTGGATTCTCTTAATGTTGTTCCGAATCTGAAATTAAGTACATCTGATGAATTGAGGTTAAGAATCCGATGGATTGCAATTCTTTATAATAAAATGAATATTGATTTGGCCATAACCGGGGGGGTGCATACATCACTTGATGTTCTCAAGGGAATAGCATCAGGAGCTAAAGTTACAATGATGACCTCTGCATTTTTACTTAATGGTATACCTTATGCAGGTGCTGTATTGGAAGGTGTTTCGCAGTGGCTTGAGAGAAATGATTATAAGTCGATACGTTCTTTTCAGGGTGTCTTAAACCAGGCTTCAGTAGAAAATCCTGAAGCTTATGAAAGGGCAAACTACATGCAGGTCCTTGGATCTTATAATACCTGAAACGTTATGGTTACAAAAATAGTTGTATAGAAACAAGCAAGCAAATAATGAATATTAATTTAGAAAGTGAGAAAAATGCATGGCATATAATGATGAAGAAATAAGGAAAGTGGTGCTGGATCAGCTTTCGTGGGATAATAGGATAGGGTGGTCTGAAATTGATGTCAAGGTATATGATGGTAGTGTTGCTCTTGAGGGTACTGTACCGTCGTTTGTTGCACGAGAGGCTGCTGAAACTGATGCACTTATGGTTCCGGGGGTCAGGAATGTGACAAACAGGATAATAATAAGGTTTCCCGGAAATTTTAATGCTCCACTCGATAGTGAAATCAAGGCCAGGATTTTTAATCGGTTTTTATGGAATCCAAACATCCCCGCATCCGATATTGATGTGTCGGTTTCTAAAGGCGAAGTCGTACTGACTGGCGTAGTCGATCAGTTTTGGAAAAAAATGCGGGCTGAAGAGATCGCTTATGATATAGGAGGTGTAGTGCATGTCAGTAATGAACTGGTAGTGGTTCCTTCGCATGAATATGGCGACAAATTAATTGCTGAAGATATTATGGCTGCGATGAAAAGGAATCCGGATATTGATCAGGACAGAATAGAGCTTGATGTTGATAATGGATTGGTTACGCTTAATGGCAGAGTTGATGATTATAAAGACATACAAGCCGCATACCATATAGTTAAATATACCAAGGGAGTGCGGGAGGTGATCAATTTATTAAAGTTAAGTCAGAAAGCAGCCTGAAATGGAAAAAACTGTTAAGGTGGAAACTTACAGTGGTTATAAAGCTGATGAGTATCCTGTGCGGTTCTGGGTTGATGATTTGCGAATTGAGGTACTGGAAATAGAGGATCGCTGGTATAGTCCGGGTTTTACATATTTTAAAGTGTTCGCTGATGATGCACGGCATTACATTCTTAGACGGTCGACAGATGATGACATCTGGATTGTCAGGGATTTGCAAAAGCCGTAAGAACTGATTAAACGATAAGTTTGCCGCTTGCCGCAACTGGAAAATAACCGACCTTTAAAACTGTTTTCAGGGTATTGAAAATTTTACCTGCAAGACACGACTAGTTTTTGGGCAGGTCTGCCAGAAAACTGCTTTTTTGAAAAACTGTATCTGAAACAGAATACTTGCATTTTTATCACTAATCATTGCATAATTATTTAGAAGAAAATCAGGGGGAATTATGCGGGTATTTATTTCTTTGGTTATTACAGTTTTTCTGTTTGGTTGTTCAAACGATAATGAAATCAAAATATCTAATCTCGCTCAAGGCGATGTTTTCTTTAATTTCAGGGCTAAAAAGTATGTAGTAGTTGGTAACGGGGGAGAAATAACGATAGATGAGATTCCCAATGGATCATTTGAATATGCAACAACATTTTCTGTTCCTGCAGGAGCATCATTCGGTATTGAAGGGGATGCAGGTGCTGGTCTTCTTGAATTTGAAAAAAGCGAAACCCGCCACTTGTTGATCTATTCATCAACTTTCGATGATGGCAATTATACGTTGTATGTGAATAAAACTTCTTCAAAAACTCAGAGTTCAAAATCTCCAACATCACCTTAATTTTACAGAGGTTCATGGTTTGGTTATCAGAGTACTGCTAAAACCGGGATTACCAAAAATCGATTGATCCAGTTATAGGCAAACTGTTTTCCCATATATTTCATCCTGGGAAAATTATTTATTACCAGATTGATGATTAACTGGAAATCAAAGTGGCCAGGTTTTTCGGATATGCATTTTCAATGAAAAGCCGTTGCATAAGTGCACTGCTGTCTGCAATCATATTCTGGTTATTTCTACCTCTACCTGCTGCATGAAGAACCGATATGTTTTTATGGGTTAATTTATACATATTGCATTAAATGTAAATTGATGATTGACTTGATTAAGTCTGCGGTTGTATACAGTTTTTATACACTTGCATTATTTTGAGATACAGGGGACAGGGGGGGGGGGAGGTATATGGACGAATACTATGCTTCGCGTGTTTGAATATAGTATCTTTCCAGGAGTACATATTAAATATTGTAAATCTAAATTTAAAGGAAAAACATGGCTGAAAAATTTATTTATTATATGAACAGGCTTACCAAGGTTTATCCACCCAAAAAAGAGGTCCTTAAAGATATATCCCTTTCTTTTTATTATGGTGCCAAAATCGGGATAATTGGTGTAAATGGTTCAGGTAAAAGTACTCTTTTAAAAGTTATGGCTGGTTTGGATACTGAGTTTCAGGGAGAAGCATGGCTGGAATCTGGTCGTACGGTTGGATATCTTCCACAGGAACCTCAACTCGATGAAACCCTGGATGTAAAAGGGAATGTCGAACTGGCGGTAAAAGAGACCCGATCTCTTCTTGAAAAATTTGATGAGGTTTCGTCAAAATTTGGAGAGCCAATGTCTGATGACGAGATGGATAAGCTTTTGGAATATCAGGGAGAACTTCAGGATAAAATTGATACAGCAGATGCCTGGGAACTGGATAGACAACTTGAGATAGCAATGGATGCATTACGGCTTCCACCTGGTGATGCAGATGTTACGAAATTATCAGGTGGTGAGAGGAGAAGAGTAGCATTGTGTAAATTGCTTCTTCAAAAGCCGGATCTGCTTCTTCTTGATGAGCCTACAAATCATCTTGATGCGGAATCGGTTGCATGGCTCGAACGGCATCTTCGTGAATATAAAGGTTCTGTTATTCTGGTTACACACGATCGCTACTTTCTTGACAATGTTGTTGGATGGATTCTCGAACTGGACAGAGGACATGGGATTCCATGGAAGGGGAATTACAGTTCGTGGCTTGATCAGAAAACAGCTCGTCTTGCCCAGGAGGAAAAAGAGGAGAGCGATCGGCAGAAAAGGCTGCGATCGGAGCTTCAATGGGTCAGGTTATCCCAGAAAGCTCGTCAGGCAAAAGGGAAAGCAAGGCTGAATGCTTACGAAGAACTGAGAAATCAGGCTTCAGCAGAAAACGTAAAAACTGCTCAGATAATAATTCCACACGGACAGAGACTTGGAAATATAGTAATTAATGCTCAGGATCTTTCCAAAGCCTATGATGACAAACTTTTATTTGAGAATCTCAGTTTTGTACTACCCAGGGCAGGTATTGTTGGTGTAATTGGTGCTAACGGAACCGGAAAGTCTACTCTTTTGCGAATTATTACAGGAGAGGAAAAACCGGACAGTGGAACAATTGTAATAGGAGAAACAGTCCAGTTAAGTTACGTAAATCAATCGCGGGATTCACTTGACGGTACAAAGACTGTTTTTGAAGAAATAAGCGGTGGGAAAGATACTCTGGTGTTAGGAAAGATTGAAGTCAATTCACGTGCCTATGTCAGTAAATTTAATTTCTCCGGTTCAGATCAGCAGAAATTTATTTCGGAACTCTCCGGCGGTGAGAGAAACCGGGTACATCTGGCAAAACTGCTTCAGAGCGGAGGTAATGTGATACTTCTTGACGAACCAACAAATGATCTCGATGTTGAAACTTTACAGGCGCTTGAGCAGGCTGTAAGTGATTTCAGCGGTTGTGCAGTGGTTGTGAGCCATGATAGATGGTTTCTGGACAGGATAGCAACCCATATCCTGGCTTTTGAGGGTAACAGTACTGTTGTATGGCATGAAGGTAATTATGCTTCTTATGTAGATGCAAGAAAAGATATCCTGGGTATTGACATCGATCAACCGCACAGGGTAAAATATAAACCATTACACAGATAGTGTTCTTTTGGGGAGCAGAAAAACTATGGCTAAAGAGACAATTATCAGGATTGAAGACGAGATCAGAAAGTGTGAAACACTTGGTGAAGATCGAAGGGAAGAAATTTTAGGATTGATAAAAGAGCTCAGGAACGAGATTGATACATTAGAAAAGACAAGCAGTGAAGGTGCCCGTAGTGTAGCTGCATATGCAGAAACTTCTGTCAAAGAGGCGATGCGCAGTGAAACTGATCCAGAACTCTTGAAACATTCACTCGACGGGTTATCATTGGCAGTTCGCCGTTTTGAAGTTTCTCATCCTGGTCTGGTTAATATCATCAACAATATCGGAAGAACACTTGCGACTTTGGGTATTTGACACCTGATAACCTTTCCCGGAAAATTGTTTGAAAGATTATGGTATAATCACTCTGAACGATTTGCTTGAAGCGTTTCGAAGCGAACGAACTATATATGTACCGGAAGTAAGTGGCTCAGATATAAATTGCATTCGGGATGAGGTTTTAAACTCGGCTGCAATGCTGCCATCCAAAGAAAATAATTTATATACATTCTCCTGATTCGAATTTTCAAGGATAACCAGTCGATTTCCACGTGTCGATACAGGAACCTTGTTTATTTTGTTAACCACAATGTTGTCAGCAATTTTAATTGTTGGTTTGTCTACCAGCACTTCGAATTCAAGAAGTTCCTGTGACAGGCTTGCCATTGTACCGGTAAATAAAAGTTTCAGATATCTCGCAGAAAGGTTTACAGGTATCACCTCCGTTCCACCAAGCCCCATATTTTCATGAAACATGGTAAACATTTCGCCATCAATCGAGTATTGAAGTTCGAATGGAGTGGCAAACATGCTTCCCGAATCGATTTTATATGTCCAGTATAACACAACACTGTTTATCTGACATTCTTCACCAAGGTCTAACCCAATCGACTTTGTATCTGAGATAGTTGATGCGACCCAACCGGTTTCCAGGTTCTGATCAAAAGCAGCAGATTCATTATGCTCGGCATCAAGAGAACCGGATGAAAAAACTGTGAGCGGTTTTGTCTTGCTGGGAGTATTATCAGGTAAAATCAATTGAATATCACAGGACATTCCAGCCCAGCCATGTTGACAATAAAGCTCCAGGGAGCTGGCATTTTCCAAAAACTGTATCTGGAAACTGTTAGAATTATCGTAATATACAGATCCAATGATAACAGAACCATCATCGGTTTTAAAAACAGGCACAATATATCCCCATGCATCGATTTGGGTTACATCTATTTTAATATAACTGTCAGTCGGATATCCTCCAATCATGATTGTGAATATATCCATGCCATATGGTTTACCACTGTGTGTTATTTCCGGATTCTCATTCAGGTCAAGTCGATTGATAGATGGTTTTATATTAGAACGTTTCTGGAAATCACCAAGAGAAGTTAAGATCCTGGGTTCGCTGCCGTTAAGAATTGATACTATTTCATTAGCCATTCCTTTAACCAGATCGTCTTCGGAGTAATCATTGTTTTGGCAAAAATTATGAAAATTCCGGGATTCCTGTTGCAAATTTCCCGGCTTATCTGGAATTGTGGATCCTCGGTATTCATGATATGCCTTAATGAATCCTCTTCCCAGTTTCTCCTCAGCATACCAAAGATACGGGAAGTTAAAATATTGTGAAGCAGAATCAAACCATCCCATTTCCAGATTTTTAATAAAAATAGAACCATATCCCATTGTGGAATCGCTGGCCCATCGGTTCTGGAACCACACAGCAGCAGTTTCTGTCAGAGGAGTAAAGCTGAGTTTCAGATAAAATACCTGTGTTGCATGAAACAGTTCATGAAACACGACCATTTTCAGATAAGGAAATGGATTTGTGACACTATTAATCGACCTCCAAAGTCCATCAGATTTTTGGGATGCATATGCGGAATCGCGATTCGATCCATAAATAAAGTCATTTTCTACAAATACTTCCGAACATCCATTAGCTGATCTCATACAGTTACCTAATGCCTGATCTAACGTGTTATCTATTGTATAAACATCACGTACTTTGATAACATATTTTGATGATGTAGTGTCGTGAGGAAGAGGAGGCGGAAAATTGAGTGTATCGGTAATAATTGTCCATGCTTCAGCAGCATAGCTGGCAATACTATCAACATAATCCGGATGTCCATTGTTATCCGAATCAATATCAACAGCTATGGCGTGTTCACCTGTCAGTTCATAATCGATCAGGAAAAGAGGCGTTTCCAGTACTTCTGAATTAACTGAAATCGTGAAAAGAAGAATTGTTATTATTAATTTTCCTGATTTTGTCATATTTTTCATTTTCATTTTCATTTTCCGTTGTCGGTTGTCCGTTGTCGTAATCCTGTACCTTCATATTAAGCTTTCTGGATCTGGTTCTTAATATCAATGTAGCGCGAAGCAGATCGCTTAAAGGAATCGTTACTATTCAGATAATATAAATATGAAAAACATTACTATCTAATTAAATTATAAAAAAACTAAAAAAACACCGAACAGAATTGCAGTTTTGCATCTACATGGGTATGATTTTGAATGGTTTTTCACAAAGGATTGTTTCCAGGTCTTTTTTTATGAAATCTATTTTTTCTGCAGGAGCATCAATATGAATCCATACTGAACCTTCAGCACCGCATACACCTCCTGCTGCAGTAAGGTGTGCTTTTACATCATATAAGATCCGGATTGCTTCAAGTTCTGTCACAATTTCACCTTGTACTGGTATAAAACGGGGTCCTGTACATTCGGGTGAATTCAGGATTCGTGCTGTTAAATCGATATTTTGTGGAACTCTTTTCTCCAGGCCAACCGGAATTATCAGTCTCGTGCGCTTGCCGACAATTGCCTGTAAAGAGGCAACAATTGTTCCGCCCTGTGGATGTCCGATAAGGATGCCGGCCATTTTATTAATTATATCGACAGCATTGGCACCTTTTACGATAATATCATTCTTTTCAAGGTGTTCGATAACATCGAATATGGTTTTTCTTTTCTGCCATATGCCTTTTTCTATAATAACATCTCCCGGGAACCCTGATTCGTCTGGTAACCTTCCGTTTTCTGTGGTTTTGACTGATGGCGGAGTGGTGATCCCGCGATAAAAGTGGTAAGGTGAAAAGCTTTCGTGTTGTTTTAACAGCTTCAGAAGTTCATCAGCAACGAATCCATTTGTTGTTCCGGCTATAATTGCAATTATGCCGTCTTTTCTTGTTTTGTTATTGTATAATTGCTGAGCTACTGCTTTACCGATCAGTTTCTTGCCCGCTGAAGGGGTAAATACTAACTGCATGGATTACCTTTCGTTTCAATACCTGTGCCTGGCCAGGGCATGCAAGGCTGGATTCAAGAAAAAATCTATCATCAGATTCCAATATTTATAACGTATCTGAAATAAAATAATGGCTTTGTTTTTGTAATTATTTGATGTTTGAATAAATTCACTTCTTTGAAAACCAGTATTGTGTTGTCATTAAAACCTGATAACATCATTGAAATCGGATATGGAAAAGGGCTGTTGCATTCTCGTTTGACAGGTGTTCCATATTCTGCTATTGAACCAAATGAAAATTTGGCACAATTAGGAAAAAGCAGAGGAGCTGTTGTTCATGATGAATATGCATCTTCGGATCTTGTAGCTGATCTTGATGTGGTAATTGCCTCTTGTATATTTGCAGGCAGATATGAAATCTTTACATCCATAACATGTTCAGCAGAAATGCGTTTTTAATTAGTTGTTTTTAATTAATAGTCCGGTTCTGGTTTAATTTTTTGCGAAGAGACGCAATGATTTCATCAAATTTAATCAATTGAGCTTCATCCGGAAACAGAGAACGATTTTTGTCGTAATACAGAATCGCAGTATCATGATTACCTTGCTCAACAAGAGTCACTATGTTTGACATAAAATGATTAATTGAGAACTGCAGGGATTCTGTCTGATGGCTATGATTTTTATGTTCAGGTAAACTGCTCGAAAAGCCAGTGATTATTCCCTGTTGAAACCAGTTTTCGAATAAATTGTAATCCAAAGCCTGTCTGTTACGGAAAAAATTATTGTTTTTCAATAATTCATGAATTTCATTAGGTAGTAATGAAATTTTGTTTACTTTATTTTTTGATGGCTTAAGAATATTCAGAAGTTTATTTGATAATAGAAAAAATCCCGGTCAAAAACCAACTGTACTGGAATATCAAACGACACTTCCCATTCCCGGTCTATTACTTTGCAGTCATTTATTGTATATGCTTTATTTACAGGAATAAGGATGTTAAGTGGTACAAGATCGATGAAAGTTCCTTTGATCCATTCATCATTATAAAACTTTTCGTAAATGGGTTGTCCGATACTTTTTTTTGAGAAATTACGGAAGTCAACTATATTCTGTTCTTTTGCCTTCTCCGAGTATTCCTGAAGGATTTCAACCCACGTATTAAAATATTGTATGGTTTTTTCATAATCTCTGTTTTGAATCTCTTTTAGTATCGCATCAAAAATATTAATCGTATCATTATAGTAAGTTTCACCGGATTTGTCGATGTTAAGCTTGATTTCCTGGCATTGAGTTGGGAGATTGGGAAACAGACGTTTTTTGAATACAGAAATTTTGTCACTATCTTTGGAAAAAACAGTGGATGTTTGAAATGATTGTGTCCTGAATTTTACATTGGATTTGACAGCAAGAATTTTTTCATGGTTATCTATAATCAGGTTATTTCCTTTTCCTGCAAAAATCAAAAATGAGTTCATGAAGTGATTAACGGTTCCTGTTTGTTGAATCAATGACAAAAAAGAGCGATCATTAAAAGTGGGTTTGGAATTTTCATTAGGCTCTGGTGGTACATCGGTAAGAGCAATCCAGTCAAATCCGGGGTACCGAAAAGCGGTTTCTGAAAAAATGACACTGGGAAGTTTATAATCAGGATAAGGATAAAACCATTTCTGACAATCCAATCCAGCATTATCAAGTTTTTGTGAAAGCGTTTTTAATGTAAATGTTTTTATGCCATTATAGTTAGGATATCCGTTTAATCCTTCATACGGAACTCCGTAATGATCTTCAGGACATCCGCTGATATACTTACACCCAAGCTGGTTTTCAATTGCCACGATAAGAATACCATCTTCGGAAAGCATATCTGCAGCTTTTGATAAAACCGCCTTAAATGGGTCTTTTGCAGTTTCGTAGCATCCTGCATATTCAAGTACACCAATTAAAGTGATAATATCAAAGGAATTGTCAGGATTAAATTCATTAATGGGGCATGCATGGATCTGTAAATTATCCGCGTTTTTACATCTGAATCTGATAACATTTGCTCTGTCCAAAGCTCCTTCAACTGCTACAACATCAGATGAAGGGATTGTTACCAAAAAGGAGGTTATTGCTCCGCATCCAGCACCCAGTTCCAAAATGCGAAGTGGTTTATTGCCAAAATTGATCCAGTTGAGAAGATTCCTGCGAAGTGGTGAGAGATGGTAGTATTGTGCCCAATCTGATATTGCTCGCCAGGAAGTAAATTCATCAAAATTTGGATCAGATACTGCTGAAAGCAGTTTTGATTCGGAGCCGTCTGCATAGTTGATTGTATTATTATAGGTAATAAGATTTGGCAATGGTGAATTATTCAAAAGGTACCCCGCATTTTTTGTATTCAGATTGATTTTGAGAACTGGTGAAATTACCGATCGATATAATAGTACCATTTATTCTGTTTTGCTTCAAGATGGTATAAAGGGGTCAGGATGTTTTGCAGTCATGAATTGAAATGGTTTTTCTATGAAAAAAATGCAAGTTCAGGATAAAACATTTGAAAAAATCTGTTCATACTGGTGTATATAAAATTACATGCAATAAAAAGGTTTCTCGCAAAGGACTGTTTCCAGGTCTTTTTTATGAAATCCATTTTTTCTGCTGAAGCATCAATATGAATCCATACTGAACCTTCAGCACCGCATACACCTCCTGCTGCTGTAAGGTGTGCTTTTACATTCATATAAGATCCGGATTGCTTCAAGTTCTGTCACAATTTCACCTTGTACTGGTATAAAACGGGGTTCTGTACATTCGGGTGAATTCAGGATTCGTGCTGTTAAATCGATATTTTGTGGAACTCTTTTCTCGAGGCCAACCGGAATAATCAGTCTCGTGCGTTTACCTGCAATTGCTTGTAAAGAGGCAACAATTGTTTCGCCCTGAGGGTGTCCGATCAGGATTCCGGCTTTTTGATTTATTATGTCGACTGCATTAGCTCCTTTAACAATTATGTCATTTTTTTCGAGTTGTTTGACAACATCGAATAGTTTTTCCTTTCTCCCATATTCCGTTTTTAATAATAACATCTCCCGGAAACCCCGATTCGTCCGGTAACCTTCCGCTTTCTGTAGTTTTGATTGAAGGCGGAGTGGTGATTCCGCGGAAAAAGTGGTTTGGTGAAAAACCTTCGTTTTGTTTTAATAGCTTCAGAAGTTCATCAGCAACAAATCCATTTGTTGTTCCAGCTATAATTGCAACTGTTCCATCATTACTTGCTTTACTGTTAAATAATTGCTGAGCTACTGCTTTGCCAATCAATATTTTGCCTGCTGAGGGGGTAAATATTAACTGCATGGATTACCTTTCAGAATAAGAATGAATGTAGTGTATTTAATGGTTGATGCCCACCAATGATTAGAATAATATACGTTTGATTTAACTCTGGATAGCATTTCATTATTCAATATTGCAGCTCCTTGGCAGAGTATGTTCAAATAATTCAGGATAAAAGTAATTATACCTGAGTAGAGATTATTAATTTTCGACTAGATACGAGAGCGATACCAGCCTCAGAGCAGGTCTTATGGTTGCGATGGTCATGTCTATCTGTCCATTTCGATATCGTTGTCGTAATCGTTATCCACATAACAGCAGGTTTTCCAGTTGTTTTCCTGTTCTCAATCCAATTCTTTTTCCCAATGTACGCGAAAAAGACTCGCGTACAGGAATCGTCTGATTTTTGGTTTTATTTAATCATATTAATGATAGAGAAGTGTTAACTGTTTGAAACTGTTATAGTTGGTGATGGCTCGACCCAAAGTTCCATTCAATGAAGAATACAGATTATTAAATAATATATCTTTTTTTGTTGCCAAATTGATAAAAATTTCTTTATATTTTAGTATCATCAATACTTACCGAT
>Ga0209723_1001662_pt1 | contig 33494 bp, 27 predicted proteins | sample BiotimSIPDNA_2_FD_185750 | JGI IMG/M metagenome (GOLD analysis project Ga0209723, IMG submission 185750) | Anaerobic biogas reactor microbial communites from Washington, USA - Biogas_R2 time_0 SIP DNA (SPAdes) (version 2) | ecosystem: Engineered > Bioreactor > Anaerobic > Unclassified | place... | reverse complement strand
TTTGTTTCTGCCCAAATCGGAGAATTAAAAATTGAAGCAGACTATAATTCGGTACCTTTCACAAAATTTGTTCCCAGTCTTGAGCAAACAGAGGGGCTTCACTTTTTTTTTAAAAGAGGCCTGGGTTGATACCATAGTTGTAAAGCAACAAAGTATACCAATCACGCTCAAACAGTTATTGTACGACACCTTCAATGACACATATCTGAATTACTTTTTTGATGGACCAAACATCCTGATCACAAATAATTACCCTATTCATGCTACTCTTCCGGAGAACTTCTTTTTAGCTACGAAGGAGGAACTACAAGACATCACAAATACCACCGAGGTCGAAAAAGAAGTCAGATATGCATTTGTTGACCCAGGTACAAAAAAACAGACTCAGGGAGTACTGAGATTTGGAGATCCCAAAAGATCCAAGGGAGGGCAGTTCACCCTCTCAGGGGTAATACGTGATGCAAATAATGGGGAAGCAATAATTGGAGGTCAGTTATTTGTTCAGAGTTTAAATACGGGAACAGTCTCTGATATCAACGGAAATTACTCTATTACCCTACCTAAGGGCAGTTATGAATTGCTATTCAAGTATCTGGGTAAGAAAGACATCAACCAATCCGTATTGCTATATGATAATGGAGTCCTCAATATTGACATGGAAGACAGCCCTTATTCTCTCAAAGAGATTGTTATAACTGCAGAGTCAGAAAGCAATGTCCACAATCTTAAAACTGGTTCGCTGAAGCTAAATATGGAAGAAATTAAACATCTTCCTGCCTTTATGGGAGAAGTTGATATTATAAAATCAGTAACATTGCTCCCCGGCGTTCAGACTGTGGCAGAGGGTTCATCCGGTTTCAATGTTCGGGGTGGTAGTGCCGATCAGAACCTTGTATTGCTTGATGAAATGCCTATTTTTAACAGCTCTCACCTGTTTGGATTCTTCTCTGTTTTCAATCCTGAAACCGTAAAAGATTTCGAACTCTATAAGAGCGGAATCCCAGCTCGCTTTGGAGGCAGAATCTCGTCAATTCTTGACATTAGTGCTAAACAGGGTAATTTAAAAAAACATGTGATAAGTGGAGGTATCAGCCCTATAACAGGAAAGTTAACCGTTGAAGGACCTATTATTAAAGATAAGCTTTCCTATATTGTGGGAGGTCGAGCAACTTACTCCGACTGGGTACTTAGGGAGCTCGGCCGCACGCAGTTTAAAAACAGCAGTGCCAACTTCCATGATATCAGCGCTAAAGTATCATATGACATCAACCGGACCAACTCCCTGAGTATTACCTACTATCAATCACTAGATAACTTCCAGCTTGGTTCTGACACCACCTATAGCTATGAGAACAGAAGTGCTCGCTTATTCTACAAACGATTGTTTAACCCGAAGTTGTACGGCAATATATCAGCAATATACTCCAACTACAAATATGGCATTTCAAGTAACGAAGATCCAGCACTGGGATTTAATCTTGATTATGATATTGACTATCAATCTGTCAAAACTTCGCTATTCTATCTTCCAAATGCAAAGCACACTATAAATTCTGGTTTTGAAGCCATAAAATACAAGATAGCTCCGGGCAGTTTCACTCCCTATGATGAGAAATCGGATATAATGCCCGTAAAATTACCAGATGAACATGGTATTGAAGCAGGAGTATTCCTCAACGACGATTTTGAGATTAATAACAAGCTCTCTGTTTCAGCAGGCTTAAGGTATGCCATGTTTTTTGCTATGGGCCCGGCTAAGGTATTTGAATACCAGCCCAATGTATCCCGTACAGTGGAAAGCAGGGTTGATTCTACTATGTATCCTTCAGGCAGGATTATTAAAACCTACGGAGGTCCCGAACTTAGAATCTCCACACGGTACAGATTTGGAGAAAACAGTTCGCTGAAATTTAGCTATAACCGGATACATCAGTTTCTACATATGCTCACAAATTCAACAGTTATCTCTCCTACTGATATCTGGAAGATGAGTGATGCAAACATAAAACCACTTATTGGAGATCAGGTTACAGCAGGTTATTATCACAATCTTTTCACCAACTTAGTTGAGGCTTCTGTGGAGGTTTACTATAAAAGGATGAAAAATACATTGGATTATAAAGCTGGTGCCGAGTTACTTTTAAACCCTGATCTGGAAGTGGATATCATCTCGGGTGTGGGGAAAGCATATGGAATAGAACTACTCCTAAAGAAAAAGAGTGGCATGTTAAATGGGTGGATCTCCTATACCTATTCGCGATCTCTGCTTAAGGTGGATGGTGAATTCTCGGATGAAAAGATCAACAATGGAGAATACTATCCGGCTGATTACGATAAGCCCCATGATATAAATCTGGTAGCTGATTATAAACTATCAAGACGTCTTAGCCTGGCCAATACATTCAAATACAGCTCCGGTCGTCCGATAACATATCCTGTTGCAAAGTACAATTATCAGGGAAAACAACTGATACATTATTCCAATCGAAACGAATACCGGATTCCCTACTATATGCGATGGGATGTAGCAATAAATCTGGATGGAAACCTGAGAAAGGACAAGATTGCGCATAGCTCATGGTCCCTGGGGGTATATAATGTACTGGGTCGCAGTAATACATATTCAGTATTTTTCAAAACTACTCCCAGAGGGGTAAGAGGCTATAAGATGTCGATTATAAATCGTCCAATTTTCAATATCACTTATAATTTCAAATTCTAGTTATGTGGAAATATATCATTATACTCATCTTACTGTGTAGTTCTTGTATCGAAGAATACAGTCCGGATATTTCCAAATACGAGAATGTTCTTGTGGTGGATGGGAAATTAACAAATCTTCCCGGTCCCTATATGGTAAAACTATCCAGAAGTTATAGGTACGAACAGAATGTCGGGCAACCTGTCAGTGGTGCACAAATTAAGATTATAGATAATGAAGGATTGGAAGAGGTGTTGAAAGAAACCGACAAAGGTGTATATGTTACAACAGACAGCTCGTTCACGGGAATCGCTGGGAAAAGCTATAAACTGCAGATTATTATTGAAGATGAAGTATTCGAGTCGGAAATGGAAACCCTTATCCCTCCTGTTCAAATAGACAGTGTCTTTTGGGAACATATAAAAGTAAACAAGCAAAATGACGCAATTCAGTTATTGGTAGCAACACACGACCCCAACAACAAAACCAGATACTATGGTTGGGATTATTATGATACATGGAAATATTTAGTCCCCATTGATGATTCTGATCATCCAGACCGTAGAGAAGGCTATGCAAGTTCTACAAATTATAACTTTTATATTGCCAGTACTATCAATCGACATGCTGATATTATTGAGAGACAACCGCTTTTACTAATTGGCGAAGACATAAATAAACTACACCTGCGCTACTCCATTTTGGTTACTCAATACGCGTACTCCGAAAAAGCCTTTAAATATCTGAAGGACCTGGTGTCTCTTAATCAAAATCAGGGATCTCTTTTCGATCCAATACCTTATTCACTTACCGGCAATATTAAATGCGTAAGTGATAGAAATTTACCAATATTAGGATACTTTATTGTCGCTGGAGCATCTGAAAAAAGGATTTTTATCGACAGAAGTGAGCTACCGGAGGAATACCGGCCAGTTAGCGGTTTCGAGGATTGTGATCTGGAACTTGTTTTTGTAAGACTGGAATTTAAGGATAATGTAAGGATGGACCATAGAGTAGACTCACTTATGAATAAGGGCTATGAAATATTAAAAGAAGCACTCGAAATAGGGTCAGGAGGAAACAGGGTTCACGTTTACCTTGCCAAAAAGCGATGCTTCGATTCCAGGGCTTCCGGAACCAACATAAAACCTGATTTTTGGATTGATTAATGTCAATTTTGAAACAATGAATTCTCTTAAATATTTACTGGTTGTTTGCTTACTTATTTCACATTTTGCTGCACATTGTCAGGATGAGTCCGGATTAACCTCGTTAACCCGGACAAGGGACTTTCAGGTGCAGGAACGTATATTGTTAATAATCGATCAGGACTTCTATCTGGCAGGTGAGACAATAAACTTTTTTGCTGTGACATTGGATGCAGGCCTTCAAATTCCAATTGCTTTCAGCTCTATTATGTATGTGGAACTATATGATCAGGACAACAAAGTAATTGCTTCAAAAAAGGTATTATTTAAGGATGGTGAAGCCATCAATTCTATCGATTTGCCCCGTGATATCACAACCGGGCATTACTATATCAGGGCTTATACCAACTATATGAAGAATTTCGGACCTTCTGTATTTTTCACAAAGAGGCTGAAAATCGTAAATCCATTTGTTCCTTACATAGCTACCCTGGCAGATACTCTGTCACGCTATGAGCATCAAACAGTTTTGCAACCCCCCCCTTACTTTGGTTCCAGTGAAAGATTAAAAATCTCTGCTCAACTAAGTACAACGGAAGCCAACAGGGGCGACTCCATAATACTTGACATCGAATCGCACACTGCCGACAGTGTACAATACATAGTGGCTATGCATTTGGGAGATGAACATACTTCACCTTCCTTTCCAGAACTCAATGTCTATGATCAGAATGGTTCACCAATCTCCAGACTTACATTTTTGCCTGAGTTCACCCATGATATAGTCACCGGTAGCATAAAGGCTACCAATAGCAATGTATCAGTTGCTGATAAAATACTTTACCTGGCGTTTGTCGACTCCATCAGCTGGATAACACGTTGTAAAACCGACTCGCTAGGAAGGTTTACGGCTACAATGCCCATTGAATACCAGAGAGAAGATCTGGTAATTAGTATGGTGGATACGACGAATGAGTTTTCAATATTACTTGAGAATGAGTTTTACCCTGAGTTTGAAGAACTTGAAAAAGAAGACTACTTCCCCGAGCCATCATTGAAATCAATTATAGAGGCTCGAATGATCAATCTTCAGGTGAATGATGCCTATGGCAACATGAAAAATACTGCGGTCAGTGCTGAGCGCCCACTTTTGAGGTTTTATGGCTTTCCGGATAATGAATATAAAATCAATACTTACACCGACTTACCCAATCTGGAAGAATTTGTCAGCGAGATAGTGCTCGAAGCTTTTGTGAGAGGAAGAAGGTCTCAGGTCAATATCTTGGTCAAGACAGAAGGAAATAGTACGCTAAATGCTACACCACTGGTTGTTTTCGACGGAGTTCCTTTGTTTCAGGCCAATCATCTGGTACCAGGAATTTCGACAGAGAAACTGAAATCCATACAGGTGGTTGCTTCTCGTTTTTTCTTTGGTTCTGAGGTCTACGAAGGCATACTGGATATAGTCTCCAACGACAATTCGTTTTCTCTTGTAGAAAAGGACAAAAACTCTGTTCGAATTAACTTCTGTCCGGTAAATACTGCCCCGGCAAGCAGAAGTTTTGTGAATTTCCGTATACCGCAATACACCTCTGACCTATACTTTGATACATTAAGATCAGCGGGAGAAAAGGCAACAGTCAAAATAGCCTTGCCTCAGAATGCAGGTTCATACACACTCAGCATTTTTGGCTATACAAGGAATGGTGAAATGGACTACTTTGTATTACCTGATCTTTTGTATATAAAGTAGGTAGACTCTAGCAGTTACGACATAAAAAGGAGGCTGGGCAGCCTCCTTTTTTATGTCTCAGAAATTTGTATATACTACTCCTGATACTTATCCTTCAACATCTTAACTGCATCATCAAACAGAGAGAATATATTTTCTTTGCCTATAAGATCCACAATACCATACCTTAAAAGCTCTTCCTCTACATGAGGGTTAACGCCAGTTAGAATAATCTTCTTGTGTTTATGCAGGAAGTGATGTAGTAACTCCTTGAAGTTGTACAATCCGGTTGCATCGATCATGGAGACCCTGCGCATACGGATGATAACAACCTCAGAACGGTCTGGAATATCATGAGTAAGTTCCTTGAACTTGTTTGCAACACCAAAGAACATTGGACCAGTAATCTCATATACTGCACATCCGGACGGCAACTGCAGGTTGATCATGCTCACGTCATCATGCTCTTCTGCTGATAAATTACCTACCAAAGTCTTGACTTCACTAACATCCGACATACGTTTCATAAACAACAGTGCTGCTAGCACCATACCCACCTGGATGGCCACTGTAAGGTCAACGACAACGGTCAAAACAAAGGTACTGAGCAATACAGCAGCATCATATCGTGACCCGCGCAATATTGAAACAAAGGAACGCCACTCACTCATATTGTAAGCAACTACCATCAAGATACCGGCAAGAACTGACAGAGGTATCAGTTTTGCCCACTTTCCTGCAAACAACATAATAATCAGAAGAACTACTGCATGAACCATACCGGAAACAGGGGTTCTACCACCGTTCTTGACATTTGTCGCGGTACGGGCAATCGCACCCGTTGCCGGAATACCGCCAAAAATACCGCTTCCAATATTGGCAATACCCTGAGCTATCAACTCGGTATTGCTACGGTGACGTCCTCCTATCATACCATCGGCTACTATTGCCGAAAGCAGGGATTCGATTGATCCCAGCATTGCAATTGTAAAGGCAGGTGCTATATGTTTTAAAATTAAATCCCAGCTTAATGTTGGAAATTCAGGGACGCTAATCTTATTTGGTATTTCACCAAACTTGCTTCCAATAGTCTCAACATCAAGAAAACCAAATGTTACAATCAGGGCACCAATAATCAATGCTATCAACGAGCCCGGAATCCTTGCAGAAACCTTTTTCCAGTATATTGTAAGCAGCAGGCTTACAATTCCAAGTACTATAGCCTGCCAATTCGAGGTCCCGATAGAAGAAGTAAGGACAGACATCTTTGATACAAACTCTGCGGGCAATTCCCCAGTATCCATACCAAAGAAGTCCTTAATCTGCGAAACAAAGATCAACAGGGCTATACCGCTGGTAAATCCGACAGTAAGGGGGTAGGGTACAAACCTGATAATAACACCAAGGCGTAGCAGACCAAAGGCTATCATTATGATGCCTGCCATAATCGTTGAGATAATCAGGCCATCGATACCGTAACTGGTGATGATACCTGCCACTATTACAACGAAGGCTCCTGTTGGCCCGCCGACCTGAACCCGGCTGCCCCCCAGCAGAGATATAAGAAAACCTGCAATAACTGCTGTAACAAGTCCTTTTTCAGGGCTGACTCCTGATGCTATTGCAAAGGCAATAGCCAGGGGGAGGGCTACAACTCCCACGATGGTTCCAGCCATCAAATCCTTGTAAAACTGATCCCGGGAATAGCCTTTCTTGAATGTACTAATAAGTTTAGGGTAGAATAATGGTTCCATAAAGCGTGTGTTTCAATTTGAAAAAACATGCAAACATAAGCCAAATTGAGCGTTACTCTTTCAATTTCAAGAATTTTAACGATAAACAGGTCTTTTTTTTCGCTATCAAGCAATTAAGGTTAACCTTTATGCGTTATACATCCTGACGAGTCCACCCAAGCCGTCTGAATTACCCCTTCCTAGTTACTAACAGTCAATCTGAAATACTATGAAAAGGATAGCGGGGTTTACTTTGATTGTTCTGCTTGTACTGCCTGTACAGGTTGAGGCTCAATTTTCCATCTTCCGTAAGAGAAGTTCGGCTGATCGGGCTACAAGGGATCTCGAAAAAAGGCAGCGTGATGCGGGAGAGCAAAATGCATTTAATGCTGTTCAGCCTATGGGTAGAGGTTCGGATACTCGAAGAGATGATCATCTATGGTCATCCGAGACTGCTTACACAGCAATTAACCGAACTGGGAATATCTCTATTACTACTCCATCTCGTCTGGGAATACACCACAAGACAGAAATTCAGTCTATGCTTGGTGCTTTTTATTTTGTGCCCAACATCCTTGTAAAGCATAGATGGCACACGGGTAAGCAACTATGGTGGGCTACCAGACATGGTGTTTACTTCCCATCCAATGGCTTAACCTGGGCTCAGAAAAGAGGGTTTAGTTCGGTAATAGACACTACAATTTCAGTCTCCCAGGTTATTGCTATCAGAAACGAATTAATAGTCAGTAAACCTGTAGGAAACAAGCTGAGCTGTGTTCCTGGCCAACCCTTCCTCATTATTACAGCAGGCCTGGCTCTGGATTATAGTTCAACGCTAAGCGGACATAATGTAAAACCGATTGATGAACATATACTTGGGGCCCGTAGTACTGCTCTGATAGGAGATGGTCTTCTGATAATAGCCCGGATCAGGGCTGATGCTCAGCTTACTGAGGATATGATTGTTGAAGGGGGATTCAGATTTCTGACCGGTGAAAACAGTATCTCTGATGTCATCGAACATCATGCAGCTCTCAACTATAGACTAACCAATAATATCACAGTGTCTCCGGGATACATAGTATCATTCGGAAATCTGGGGAACTCAAATCCTCAGCTGTACCCATTCTTTGATCTTACCTGGTATTTTGGACAAAAGCCAAGAAGGCACATAAGCCTATTTGGACGCAATTAACTGCCGCCTTTTAAAGCCTCTGCACCACCTGTGATTTCAACAATCTGGTTGGTTATCGAGGCCTGACGTGCCTTATTATAACTAAGCTCTAACTCACGAATCAGTTCTGTGGCATTATCCGTTGCTTTATGCATAGAGGTCATCCTTGCTCCGTGCTCTGAAGCTATAGACTCAAGCACAACCTGATAAAGCATTGCCTGAAGCATACGGGGAATCAGATTCTTTACAATAGTAGCAGTATCCGGTTCAAAGATATAATCCTGAAGCCTTGACTTTGCTGTCTGCGTAGGCATTACCATTGGCAGAAACTGAGAGGTACGTACATTTTGCAAAGCAGCATTTACAAACTCATTGTAAACTACCACAACCTGTTTGTATTGACCTTTATTATACCCATCAATTACCTCTGCAGCAAATTCCGATATTGGCGCATATAGAGAGCTGTTAACAAGATTATGTCTATACTCATCAACATGGATTCTACGTGAAGTAAACATCTTTTCAGCCTGTTTTCCAAGCACAACTAAATGTATATTACCCTTTGCAGAATCTTCCTTTAAGGTAGTACTCAGCAGAGTAGACACCTCTCTAACAATGTTCTGGTTAAAAGCTCCACACAATCCTCTGTTGGATGCGATAGCTATAACCAGTACCTTGTCGCCCTTACCAGGACTCATAAACCACCTGTCGTATTCGTCAACGGAAGGCATAAGGTCATGGATTATTCCTGCCAGACGACTTGTAAAAGGACGAATATGGTATATATCGTCCTGCGCCTTTTTAAGCTTTGCAGCAGATACCATCTTCATGGCACTTGTTACCTGCCGCGTAGTCTTAACTGACGAAATCCTGGTCTTTATGTCTTTTAAGCTTGCCATACTATGTATTAAAACGCCTATTCATTGGCGAATCTTAAACATATGTCTCCTGCTACAGTTCTCAGTTTTTCTTCGATCTCTTCATTAAATACACCTTTGGCAATTTCAGCCAATACATCCTTGTGTGCAAGTTTAAGGTGTTCAACGAATTCCTTTTCAAATTCAGCTACTTTTTCAACCGGGATATCCCTAAGCAAGCCCTTTGTACCACAGTAGATCAGCGCAACCTGTTCTTCAACCGGCAGAGGTTTATACTGTGGCTGTTTAAGCAGTTCCACATTCTTACGGCCCTTGTCCAGCACTGCAAGGGTTGCTGCATCCATATCTGAACCAAACTTTGAGAATGCCTCTAGTTCACGGTATTGAGCCTGATCAAGTTTCAAGGTACCAGCAACCTTCTTCATTGACTTAATCTGGGCATTACCACCTACCCGTGATACTGAAATACCAACATTAATAGCAGGACGAATACCGGCATTAAACAGACCTGATTCAAGGAATATCTGTCCATCGGTGATGGATATCACGTTTGTTGGAATATATGCAGATACGTCGCCAGCCTGTGTTTCAATTATTGGTAATGCAGTAAGCGATCCCCCTCCCTTCACCAAAGACTTGATGGATGCAGGAAGGTCATTCATCTTACGTGCAATCTCATCTGAATTGTTAATCTTGGCTGAACGCTCAAGTAACCTGGAGTGAAGATAGAATATATCGCCCGGGAAAGCTTCACGTCCAGGCGGACGGCGAAGCAAAAGCGAAACTTCACGGTATGATACTGCCTGCTTTGACAGGTCATCATAGATAATTAGTGCATGTCGGCCTGTATCCCTAAAAAATTCACCAATTGCACAACCAGCAAAGGGGGCATAAAATTGCATAGCTGCAGGGTCTGATGCTGTTGCCATTACTACCGTTGTGTAATCCATTGCCCCATGCTGTTCTAAGGTTTTTACAATATTGGCTACAGTACTACCTTTCTGTCCAACGGCAACATATATGCAAAAAACAGGTTCTCCTTTATCAAAAAAGGTACGTTGATTGATGATAGTGTCAATGGCAATCGCTGTCTTACCAGTCTGCCTGTCCCCAATAATAAGTTCACGCTGACCTCTTCCTATAGGAGTCATGGCATCTATTGCCTTAACACCGGTTTGTAGGGGCTCGTTTACAGGCTGACGGAAAATAACTTCAGGAGCTTTTCTCTCAAGAGGCATCTCATATAGATCTCCTGTAACCGGACCTTTGCCATCTATGGGCTCTCCAAGAGTATTGACCACACGACCGGCCAATCCTTCACCCACGCGAATGGACGCTATGCGACCTGTACGTTTTACAGTATCACCCTCTCTGACAAGGTGGGAAGGACCAAACAATACAACACCGACGTTGTCTTGTTCAAGGTTGAGAACCACTCCCATACACTTGTCAAACTCAACAAGTTCGTTGGAACGGACATTAGTAAGTCCATATACACGGGCTATACCATCACCTACCTCAAGTACGGTACCAACTTCCTCCAATTGAGTGGCAGTCTGAAAAGATTCGATCTGCTGCCGCAATAGTTCAGAAACTTCTGAAGGTCTTATTTGTTCCATTACACTTTTTCTAATTTATCATCAATTGCTTTTTCAGGGCTCTTAATTGCCCGCTTACACTACCGTCTGCCTGCCTTCCGTCCACAATCAGTATCATTCCGCCAATAATGTCAGGCTCGACCTTACATTCAAGCTCAACATTACACCTGTACTGCTTCTCAAGAATATTCAGCAATTCAGTCCTCAAGGTATCCGTCAGTTCAATGGCCGTAATGACTTTTACTTTCTTAATACCCCTGAAACTTCGAAACATATCTGTGAAGTCCATAAGGGTGTACTTAAGAATTGATGCACGGTTGTTATTTATCAGCAGTTCGAGAAACCGCAGGGTATAGTCATGCAGTTTTCCACCAAAGGCCTTGTTAAGAATATCTTTCTTGGCCTGTGGTTTGACTACCGGACTAGCAAGAAAACTCTCCAGCTCTTTAGACTGTTTCAAGCTATCAAGCAAGAGCCTACAATCCCTGTCAAGAGTTTCGAGCAGACTTCCATCCTTCTCTCCTGCCTTGAACAAAGCACTGGCGTAACGCACCGATACCAGAGCGGCATTCATACAACGTTATCAGTTAAGTTCAACATTCTTGATGTACTTTTCAAGGACCTGCTGCTGTTTTTCTGCAGTAGCCATCTCTTCCTTCAGTATCTTACCTGCTATCTCAAGTGACAACAGACCAACCTGACTGCGGATCTCAGCCAAAGCTTCCTTGCGTTCCCTGTCAATCTGCTCTCTGGCCTTTAACATGATCTTCTCAGCCTCTTTCTGTGCAGTCAGCCTTGCCTCATTGACTATCTCGTCCTTAATGGCTCTGGCTTCCTGGATCAGGCTGTCCCTCTCAAGTCGGGCCTTCTCCATTATCTGCTTACGGGTTTCTTCCATCTTTTGAACTTCCTCCCTGGCTGTCTCAGCATCCCGCAAAGCCATAGTGATTCGCTCCTCCCTCAGCTTCAAGGCATGAAGAATGGGCTTCCATGCATAACGGCGCATGATAAGCAGCAGAGTAATGAAACTCAGAGTCGTCCAAAAGACTAAACCCGGATCAGGACTTAATATACCCATAGCAGAGCTTTATTAACCTAGCAACCAGGTAAGTACAAGCGCAAACAAACCAGCACCTTCAATCAATGCAGCAACAATAATCATCGCTGTCTGAATCTTGGATGAAATCTCAGGTTGACGTGCCATGGCTTCCATTGCACCTTGTCCAATCTTACCAATACCGATACTGATACCTAATACTATAAGACCCAAGCCAATTGCAGATAAGCTAAAATGTTCCATAATCGTTAGTTTATTATTATTTAATGATGTTCGTTTACTGCCAGCCCAATATACAGAGCTGATAACAAAGTGAATATATATGCCTGTAAAAAGGCAACTAAAAGTTCAAGTGAATAAATAAAAACTGATAGCCCCACCGAAACCGGCGACACAAACACAGTCTTCATAACGAATATTATCGATACCAAACTGAGTACTATTATGTGACCTGCAGTGATATTCGCAAAAAGTCGCAGCATCAAGGCAAAGGGTTTTGTAAACATACCCACAATCTCTATTGGGACCAGCAATATTTTAATTAGAAAAGGGGTACCCGGGACCGTGAAAATATCTTTCCAGTAATGCTTGCTACCAAAAAGGTTGACAGCCAGAAAAGTAAATACTGCAAGTGTAAGCGTAAATGCTATATTACCTGAAAGATTGGCTCCTCCCGGAAAGAAGGGTACCAACCCTAGCAGGTTATTCATCAGTATAAACACAAAAATAGTAAGGAGGTATGGGCTGAATTTTTCGGCTTTTTTCTCATCAATCTGGGCCTTTACAATATCATCCATAAGGAATAGTACTAAGGGCTCAACTATGGTCTGAGTGCCCCCTGGTGCAACATAAGCACCTTTTCTTGAATAACGCCTGGCCGCAGGTATGAAAATCAACAATATAAGTCCGCATGACAAAATCATGCTGGCTACGTTCTTTGTTATCGAAAAGTTCAAGGGTGTTGCATTGATTACCTCTTTATTCTCATTGTACCTTATCTCCCCGGAGGCATCAGTAAGATAAACCTTTTCATGGTACAATTTAAGATAGGCATCACCTATTGGAACAAGCTCCTCTCCTCCCTTAAAATCAGCTGATGAGAAGATTTTAAGATGCCCTTCATGCCAAATAATCACAGGTAGTGGAAGTGAAACCTTGACCTTCTCACCCCTTCCGTTTGTAAATGATACTATACTATACTCATAACTATCGCCAATGTGATGCATAATCATCTCAGTTGCATCAAAACCCTCTTGGCCGCTAAGCTCATCAGAAGCAGAAAGTGAAAAAGGAATAACCAAAAAACACAAAAAAAGAAAGAGCCTGTGAAGCACCTTCCTTATAGTAACTGTAAGACAATTATCAGAATAGATCATATCTGTTGACATTCAAACGCTTTCGCTCTTTCGGGAGAAAAACCCACTTAATCTTCCAATACAAATCCACCGCCAGCATAATCAGGTAAACCGGCAGACCAGTTTTAACAGTTATACGGTGCTTTATGTTATCAGGTTCAAGAAAAATAAATAAAATAATTACCAGAATAATCTGAAAAATAAAAGTTGAACTGATAAGCACCAATCCAATTAAAGTTGGCTTAATCATCCTTGTCAAATCAGTGATCAGAGTTGAAAACATCATAAACCCTGTGATTAAAAAGGAAAATATAACCCACTTTTTAAATACACCTGTCTCAAAATAACTGAAACCAAAAAGACCTAATGCTAATACGGATATTCCCAGAATCAGTTCTTTGATTAAAATTTTCGTCATTTCAAGTTACAAGTAATGAATTGATTAAGCTATTGTTTATATATTAAAATATTTGCATACGTTGATTTTCGTCTCCCAACTGACACCTATACGTACCGACCCGTCTGTTTTTGATCCGCACTTGCAAATAAAATATATTCAAATAAATACAAAAACTCAAGCCCGTAAAAAAGCCGGTTTAACCCGGCTTTCATTACATCTGGTGTCCTAGGACACTTATTTCTTTGCATCACCTGCTCCCTGGGTATGTGATAAAGAGTTATGCCCCATGCTACATGTTCCGCTGAACAAGGCTCCAGGTTCAATAGAAAGCTTACCTGACTTGATGTCGCCATTTACTTTGGAAGTGACCTTGAGCGAAAGTAGCTCACTCACATTCATCTTTCCGTTTACGCTGCCGGAAACCTCAGCGTTGCTGCAAACAATCTCTCCTTTTACAACACCATTGTTACCAATTACAACCTTCCCTTTGGAGATTATATTGCCTTCAATATTTCCGTCAATTCTAATGTCCCCGTTTGTTTCAATATTACCTACAATTTTGGTTCCCGGACCAATCATGTTTGGAAGTTTGCTTTCAATTTCCAGGTTCTTCATCGTATTCCGAATTAAAGATTTGTAAATAATCAATTTAATGCTTCAGACTTAGGCTTGGAGCCTTACAAGTAGGTTTGGGGCAATCTCGTTTCAGGCTTATCTCAACAAATGTAATAAAATATATCAAAAATTCCTCATCACTTTTCGGATACATCTCCTGACAACAGCTTTAACTTCTCAAGCTGCTTCTCCTTGTTGGTCTGACGCATTTTCCGTGCAGTTTCAGTATAGTAAATGTGTGTTCTCAAAAAATCACATTGCTTCTTGTTCCAGTCCAGTTCACTCATCTCCCCTTTCTGCTCTATCAACTCGCGATACAAACTGTCAGACAGCTGAATAAAATCTGATCGTCCGAGGTAATCAAGATCTGCATCCTTTAATATCTCCTGAAGCTTATTAACCGGTTTTGCATTAGGACGGGTCACTCCAATAAGTTCTGCAATTTTCTCTATCTGCTCATCTGAATAATCAAAGTGAGGCAGTATTTCACGTGCTAGTTCTATTGAATGAGTCTCATGATCCTCGTAAGACAGGATAAAACCGATATCATGCAATAACGCAGCTGTCTTCAACAGAAGTTGATCTTCCTCACTTACTCCTTCGCCCCGGGCAATTATCTCAGTCTGTGTTACTACATCTATCGTATGCTTGAAATTGTGATAATATATCTGCTTGGGGAGTTCTTTCTCAAACCTGTCAAGTACCGCCTCCTCAAGGTCACTAAACCTAATATGCTGCATCTTGAAACGGAAACGAGAATTAGGGGTTCTCATATCACCGTCTACAGACAACTCCGGAACAATTCCCCTCACAAAATACATGTCTATTTCTCCCTTATACTTAATTGGCATCTTACCCCTGTATTCACAAATAAAAAAGTCTTTAACAAGGAGATATGTCGCACCTGTAATATTAATCTCACCCGGAACCCCTGAAGATTCCATTCTTGAAGCAATATTGACAGTATCACCCCAAATATCAAGGGAGGTTTTGTTTCGTCCAACCCTTCCTGCAATCACGGGACCGGTATGAATACCAATCCTGAGCTCCCAGTAGTCCTGATGCTTGTCTTCCTTGGCAGCCCTCAGCTCAAACATATACCTGTGTATCTCCATTGCCACAAGTACCATCTTAATAGGGTGTACCCTACTCATTTCAGGGATACCTCCTGCTGCCATATAAGCATCACCGATGGTCTTTATCTTCTCTATACCGTAGCTTTCTACTATAGAGTCAAACTTGAAGAAGAACTGGTCTAGTTCATCAATAAGAATCTCCGGATTCAGGTGCTCCACAATCTTTGTGAATCCTTGAATATCCGCAAATAATACTGTTACACTTTTGTATTTTATCGATTTGACCTTTCTCTCCCCATTTTTATTCTCAACAGGCACCGGGTCCATTCCCGACATTATCTTACTTGCCTTTTCCTTTACTCTTAGCGCTCTCTCTACCCTAAGGTTTACCAATTCTTCAACCTTCCTGTAAAAAAGACACCTAACATAAACTGCCACAAGCAGCAGTACCAACACTACTATAATCACTGCACCAATACCCGGAAACCGGATACTTCCATGTATCCAAGTAGCAACTACGGAAACAGTCAGGTATGTATTCAATACTCCGGTCAAATCTTCTCAGTTAAGAGGTAAAACGTATTATCAACAGAAAAAAGTATGTTATAAAATTATAATTTAAAACCATTTACTAGTTTCATAATATCTTCCTAATTCCTATTTTCTTCTAAGAAATTAGCAATATTTTACAAAACTATATTAGTTTTGTTTATGCTTTATTATTTTATGACGTTTAAAGTGTGTTTGTTTGCTCAAAAAATTTATATTTGATAACAGAAACCCGAATCACTGATTTATTATGGACTCCCTAAAAAATAGCATCATAGTTGCATACGATTTCACAGAGGTCGCAATGAATGCTGTTGCCCACGCTGTTTACCTGGCTAAGAACTTCAATACCGGCATAGCCCTATTGCACATAGTCAAGAAAGCCTCCGAAATAAAGGAGATGGAGCAGCAACTTGAAGTTGAGATCCAAAAGATCAATGAGTTGCACAATGTGAGACCGTCCGGTATTGTTAGAACCGGTACTATCTTTAAGACAATCAATCAGGTTGCCCATGACGTTGATGCAACTATGATAGTAATGGGAACTCACGGGATTAAGGGAATGCAAAAAATTACCGGCAGTTGGGCCTTGAAGGTTATTGTCGGTTCAAAGGTTCCCTTCCTCGTCGTTCAGGACCCGCCAAAATCCAAAAATGAACCTCTTAAGTTTGTCTTCCCGGTCGATTTTAAGACTGAAAACAAGGAGAAGTTGAAATATGTTCAGCTGATGGCCAAGTATTTTCCAGCCAAGATTCTGCTGTTCTCAGCTACATCCAAGGAAGGTGTGCTTGACCCAAGAACCAAAGCAAATCTGGTGTTCTGCAAAACGTTCATGGAAGAAAAGAGAATTGACTATGAACTGGTCCTCTCTAAAAATTCCGCACCCTTCAGTCAGGAGACCATCGAGTTTGCCAAAGAAAGAGAAGCTGATATAATCTTTATCATGACAACCAGAGATATCGCATTCCACGATTATGTACTTGGTGCACAAGAACAATACATTATTGCAAATAGCGCACGTATTCCCGTAATGGTAATTAATCCACGTACCGACCTTATGAAGTACGGTTACGGTTATTTATAGAAATAATTCCCTCCTGTTAGTGAGGCTGACCCACCAGGGTCAGCCTCTTTTTTTATATTGACTTAGCTTTTTCATATTTTCGCGATAAAAACTTATATTTCAAAAGCCTTCCGGCTCTTGGCAAGGCTATACAAAACCTCAACGATGAAGATACTGTTCGCAACCAACAATACACACAAAGTCAATGAACTAAGGCAGATTCTGCCATCCCGATTCGAGCTTGTCACGCCAGCCGACCTCAACTGTTACGACGACGTGGAAGAGACGGGCAGTACCCTTGAGGAAAATGCGCTGATAAAAGCCCGCTATCTGTATTCACGCTTTGGGATTAGTTGTTTCGCTGATGACACAGGTCTTGAAATCGACGCTCTGAATGGTGCACCGGGAGTTTATTCAGCCCGTTATGCAGGTGAAAACAAGGATAGCCGGGAAAATGTGGCTCGTGTGCTGTGCGAACTAAATGGTGAGAATAACCGCAAAGCCAGATTCCGCACTGTGATTGCTCTTATTCTAGATGGGAAGGAGTACCTGTTTGAAGGTACTGTCAATGGCACGATCTCTGTTGAAGCAAAAGGTAATAGCGGCTTCGGATACGACCCAATCTTTGTGCCGGAGGGTTACCAACTGAGCTTTGCCGAAATGGACGCGGAAATGAAAAACAGTATCAGCCATCGAAAACGGGCCACAGTCGAGTTAGTAAGATTCCTCGACAAGGTATAAAGGCAATATTATGAACGTAATGAGGAAGTACTCAGCAAAGCTATTTGCCGCAACTTTTTGCGCATTGTTGGGCTATCTCAACATAGCGGAAAGTGCATTTGCTGCCTCAAGTGGCTGGAATACTCATTATTCATACAACCAGGTAACCAGTATTGCTGAAACTCCCGACAGAATAGCCGGAGCAACCAGACTTGGCCTACTTATAGTCGAAAAAGCAGATAACTCAATACGCAGCCTAACTAAGATTAACGGTCTGTCAGACTACTTCATCAGCGCACTGGCTTACAATCCATACGATAATTCCTTACTGGTCGGATATGAAAACGGTAATATCGACATCCTGAGAAATGGCAAGACTGACAATATCAACACACTGAAGATCAAACAACTGGATTCGGATAAGAAAATAATAGACTTTCTGCCTCTGGGTGATATAGTGCTGGTGGCTACTGGATTTGGAATTCTGGAACTGGATCCGGAAAAACTTGAGATACGTTCGACTTACTATATAGGTAATGATGCAGCTGACCTAAAGGTCAACCGCCTTGCAGTCGACAGCGAATATATTTACGCAGCTACTGCTGCAGGATTAAAGAGAGTTGCTGTTGATTCACCTACCCGCCACCTCTATGAATCCTGGGAACATATCTCAGCAACTTCAAATGAATACTGCGACCTATGCAAATTTGCCGGAGGAATAGTTGCAGCCAGGGGCAACAGAGGTGCCTCCAATATACTCGAGTTTATACTGCCGGATGGTACAACCCAGAACATCGCAACAATAGCAGGCTTTTACAGGCTGTGGTGTAATGACGAAAAACTACTGGTGACCGCAAATGCAGGTATAAGAATTTACAATACATCGCTGACGCAACTTGAAACATATGGCAATCCCATCATAGCCGGGATTCAGCAGTCTGCAGCTTACAGAGATGCCCTGATATCTGGAAACGGAATGCTCTGGGCTGCCCACAATACTCTTGCAATACTGTGTAACAAGGAACTGAATACCTGGAACAGCTATTTGCCTGAAGGACCTGCAAGCAATATGACCCACCATGTCAGGTTTGCCGGTGACAAACTTTGGGTAGTACCGGGCTCAACAACAAGCGCATGGAATAATGCTCAACGAGCACCTGTTATTTCAGTTCTAGGAAATAAGGGCTGGAGCATCCTTAACACGGCAAACTCACCTTTGCTTACCGGAGCAACTGACCTTCTGCATATTACTGCCAACCCAAAAAATCCGGATAATGTCTTTATCTCCTCCTGGGGCAGCGGAGTCTTTGAGGTTGATGCCTCAGGTGATGCTCCTCAGGTCGTAAGGCATCATTTCACCTCTGACAATGGCTTCCAGAATATTTTCGCCAATGCCACAAGATACGTCAGGGTCGCATCAACTGCTTTTGACAAAAACAATGTGCTGTGGATGCCCAACTCACAGGTACCAAACGGCCTGGTGGCATACTTCCAGACTGACGACAGCTATAAGCGCTATTCATACGGTGCCATAGCCTATGTCTTTACACTAACCCACTTTATGCAGGCTTCAAATGGGGATATGTGGTCGGCCGTCGTCAGACAGGGAGCTCAGAGCGAATCAGGAATTCCGGTTTCAACTGTAGGCCTGTTTATATGGAATGATAACGGTACTCCCAAAGATGACCGTGACGATTATTACCGCAGTGTAGTCCCTGTAGCTTATGACAGAGATTCACGCAATAAGGGACATATAGAACTTTGGGATGAGGAGGGCGTGGTGATATCCAACAAGATTACTGCAATTGCCGAAGATCAAAACGGTTTTATCTGGATAGGCACGGACAATGGAGTGGTCGTGCAATACAGGCCGCAAAGCATCTTTACTACAGAAAAGCCAGTCTTTTCCAAGATCAAGATAGCCCGCAATGATGGAACCCAAACTGCAGACTATCTGCTTGATGGCAAGGTAATAACAGCAATTACAGTGGATCCGGCCAACAGAAAATGGATTGGCACTGAAGGCTCAGGGGTCTATCTGGTTTCAGCTGACGGCTCCAGGCAGATCGAAGCTTTCAATACGACCAATTCCCCTCTGCCATCCGATTATATCAATGCAATTACTATAGACGAAAATACTGGAGAGGTTTACTTTGCTACAGGTGAGGGTCTTATTTCCTTCACCGGCAATGCCACAAAGGGAAGCCCCACCTATTCCAACATATATGCATATCCTAATCCAGTAAGGCCTGAATACAGAGGTAGGATTACAATTACCGGACTCGTTGCAGGAAGTACTGTCAAGATCAGCGATGCAGCCGGACGAATTGTTTATGAAACAACCTCAGTCGGAGGACAGGCATATTGGGATGGACGCAACCTGTGGGGCGACGAAGTCAAATCAGGTATATATCTCATCTTTGTAGCCAACGAGGACGGCTCTATGTCAGGTGTGACCAAAATAGCAGTTGTTAGATAAATGATTAATAACATTCAAAATATAAGTGACTTATGCCGGGAAAACAGTTGACAATTGCAGGTATCGTGTTGCTTTGTGCGGTGATTGTGGCTTCCGTGCTTTATCTGCATAAGAATCAGCAGCTTGAAAACACAGCCCCAATTCTTGCAGTACCTCAGGGTACTGCAATCATGGTTAAGGTTAACAAACCCGAGGAACTAAAAAAAGCTCTTGCGACAGAGACCGAATTCAAGACGGAACTCAACCGTTTTGAGACCTTCAAGTCACTTACAACCCTAATCTCAGATCTTGACTCATCGACTTTCTTCAGCACCTCACCGGTCAGTGATATACTAAAAAGACCCTTTATTATTTCCTTTTACACCGACTCAACAATTACCAGGGAATGGCTTTTCAGTTCGGCTCTCAAAAGCAGGTCTGAAATAACCGAGTTAAAAAGAGCCTTTGAGCACCTGGGAAAGTCAGCTATTATCAAGGCAGCAAGCGGCCTCACCGTTCAGGTCAGCAAGGATGGAGGCTGGCCCCTGGATGCCCGCATGGCTCTTTACAACGGCTATGTATTGGTATCTCCATCTGCCGAGTTAATCGAGCAGGCAATCAGTGCAATTAATAAGAAACAGTCACTCGCCCACCTGCCTGATTTTAGTCGCTTGCTTGTAGAAAAACCATCGGGTAGTATGGCTACTGTGGTTGTCAACTATTCAAGGCTTGACGACTATGTGAAGGATCTGTTTAAGACACCACTCCTTTCGCGCTTTGCCAACAGCTCTGAGCTGGACCTGGACGTACGCAAGGATGCTATCTATCTCAACGGTTTTACCTATGACAAGTCAGGCAGCTTCGCCTCAATCTTTAAAGGGATTGAAGCCCAGAAGCCAGAACTGATAAATATCCTTCCATCTGAAACACGCTTTATGGCCGGCTATTCAATGGTGGCAAACAGCCATTTCAGAGACAATCTCAATACCTTTATTGCCGAGACTGAGAGACATGCAAAGATTAAGGAACTGAATGAAAAATTTACAGCCCGACACAAGAGTCCTTTCGACGAGATGTTCTTCTCTGTTGTAGACGGGGAGGGTGCTTTTGCCTATCTCTCAGGTAGCAGTGCCAACTCCTATCTTCCTGTTCTTGTATTCAAGACTACTGGAGAGGCAAGAACTCTTGAGATGATGGAAGAGCTGATGAGAAATAACGGACAGAGTACCGAACCGGTTGAATGGATACGTCTCGATGATGATACCCGCTTCCCCTTGTACAACACTCCTGAAACAGCAATTTTTAAAGCATACTGGAGCACTCTGTTTCCCGAAGTTCCTGCCAGGTATTTCGCTTTCTACAGGAATTACATAATCTTCGGTGATCAGCAGGAGGCAATAAGTCAGGTTCTTTATTCCAACATTCTTAATAAGACCCTCTCAACTCATCCCTATTATTCAACTTTTGCTGAAAACTTCTCATACAGGGAAAACTTCTTTATCTTCTGTGAGATAGCTCATATCCTGAACCTGTCAGGAGATAATATAAATCGTAAGCAGCTTAATCCGACCAACGAACAGAGGAATGCACTTAACAATTTCTATGCTGTCGGTCTGCAGTTTTCCTCAGCATCCAATTTGGTCTATACTTCGGTATATGCCAACTATACACCCCACAGGGACAAGGAGCCACGTACTATCTGGCAAAGCAGGCTGGATTCAACAATAGTGTCCAAGCCGGCTCTTGTCGACAATCATAATACAGGTGAGAAGGAGATTCTGGTTCAGGACAAGAAAAACAACCTCTACCTCATCAACAGCATGGGACGGATATTATGGAAGCGGACTCTTGACGGTCCCGTTCTCAGCGATTTCTACCAGATTGACTATTACAAGAATAACAAGATACAGTACCTTTTCAATACTGCTGATAAAATATACATCCTCGACCGCAACGGCAACCATGTAGCACGTTTCCCAGTCTCTTTGCCGGCAAAGGCCACCAACGGACTGAATGTTTTCGACTACGACAACGATAAGGAATACCGCATCTTTATTGCCTTAGAAGACAAAAGGGTCTACCTCTATGACAAAACCGGCAATATAAATCCGGGCTGGTCACAACCCAGATATGAGGGTACAGTAACCCAGACCCTGCAGCACTTTAGTGCTCAGGGCAAAGACTATATTGTCTTTAGCGACGAATATCGTAATTACATACTCGACCGCAGGGGAGATGAGAGGACCAGACCCTCACAGAATTTTACCCGTAACGGTAACTCTCCCTTCTTTATGAGAGGACGCACAGGTGACAAACCAAGCCTGGTTACAACGACTCAAGGAGGGGAACTGGCGGTTATCGAACTGCCTTCCGGCAATACTTCCCTGAAGCCGTTACTGTCAGCAACTACACCCCATCACTTTGTCCTTATTAATGAGAACTCTCCCAGCCCAGAATACATCATCACTACTGAAAAGTCCCTTATACTGTATGATAAAAACCTGAAAGAGGCTATGCGTGTGGACTTTGAAAATGAAATCTTCCCAATGGCAGATATCTACAGATTCTCAAATACTGATGTTAAATTCGGTGTTGTTGAAAAGACAGGAGGCAGAATTCACCTGATCAACAGGGATGGAAGCCACTACCGTGGCTTCCCGCTCAAGGCTGTAAGCCGCTTCTCTATCGGCTTCCTTAAGTCCTCTGCCTATAGGTTTAACCTGATTACAGGAGGAGATTTCAACTATTTGTACAATTACCGTGTTGAATAGGACTTTAATACAAACAAACTATTGAACTATGCAAAAGAAATTGAGATTCGGAGTTCTGGGAGTATCCAACCACTTTGTTAAGAGGATAATCCTTCCGGTGAGTAAGCTGGAAAACTGCGAGATATATGCCTTAGCATCCCGCGACATAAAAAAGGCTCAGGAAGCAGCGTCAGAGTTTTCAATCCCAGTAGCAGTAGGCTCCTATGAAGAGCTGATTGCACACCCTGAGGTTGATGCAATTTACAATCCGCTACCCAACCATCTGCATGCTGAGTGGACTATAAAGGCTCTGGAGGCCGGAAAACCGGTGCTTTGCGAAAAGCCTCTTGCAATGGATGCTGCAGAGGCTGAGAAGATGGCCATGGTTTCTGAAAAAACCGGAGTACCGCTGATGGAGGCCTTTATGTACAGATTCCATCCTATCTGGAGGCACGCCAAGGACATGATTAAGTACAACCAATTAGGTGCTGTTACCCACATCCACGCTATCTTCTCATACAACAACCCTGACCCGGCCAACATCAGGAATGTTGCCGAATATGGTGGTGGTGGTCTACTTGATATCGGATGTTATACAAACTCAGTGCCCAGGTTCCTCACAGGAATGGAGCCCAGACGTGTTGTGTCACTAATGAAATTTGACAGCAACAATGGTACTGATATAAATGCTTCAGGTGTAGTGGATTACGGCAGCTTCCAGGCAACCTTCAACGTATCAACACGTTCAGAACCCTTCCAACGCGTTCAGGTTCTCTGCACTGGAGGTTCAATCGTAATCTATATTCCTTTCAACATCTATTATGATGTACCTGCAGTTATGACCATTAGCACAGGTCAGGGCACACGTGATATCAGCTTCCCGCTGGCTGACTCATATGGCATTATGTTCTCTGAATTCACAGACGCAGTGATAAACAAGAAACCAATGCCTATACCAGTGAGCGATGCAATAGCCAATATGAAATTGCTTGATGCCTTAGCCAGATCAGCTAAAAGCAATGGCTGGGAAGATGTAAAGTAAATACTAGTGTAGAAGGTAAATACTAAAAAAAGCAGTAGATCCCGTGGGATCTACTGCTTTAGTTTTGTACCATCTACAAGCTTGTACAGCTTGTCATTACGTCTCACTTTATCTGCAACCGGCATTGAAAAGACCTGACCTTTTACAACTTCGCTTACAGGTTGCAGGTCATAACGGAGTTCTTCAACATTCATCTCAACAACACCGGTAGTTGGACCTATTATCAAGATCTCGTCATCTTTACACAAGTTTTGTGCTTCAAGCAGAAATTCGCCTACGCCAAGCTTTGGAAAGTAGTTGGTAACCTTACCAACATAGACTTTCTTCTTGGTGGCAAGCGAACCGTAGTTTGGACTCCATTCCCCAAGTTTCTGACCCAGATAGTAGCCATCCCAGAAACCCCTGTTGAAGACCGTGCTGAGATTCTCGTCCCAGGTCTTTATCTTTTCCTCGTTATAGCTGCCCTCAAGTATGGCCTTGATAGCTTCATCATAGGCACGGCATACCGTCTTGACATATTCGGGTCCCCTGGCTCTACCCTCTATTTTAAATACTCGAACCCCAGCATCTATCATTCTGTTGAGGAAGTGAACGGTCTTAAGATCCTTGGGTGACATTATATACTGATTGTCTATTTCAAGTTCATAGCCAGATTCCTTCTCTGTGACTATGTAACCCCGGCGACATGATTGCAAACAGGCCCCCCTGTTGGCCGAGGAGTTAAACTGGTGCAGACTCAGATAGCATTTGCCCGATACAGCCATACATAGTGCACCATGGGCAAACATCTCAATGCGTACCAGTTCACCTGACGGTCCTCTTACATCATCCTTAATGATTGCCTCATAAATGGCCTTAACCTGGTCCATGTTAAGTTCACGGGCCAGAACCACAACATCGGCAAAATGGCTGTAAAACTTGACTGCCTCAATATTTGAAATATTGCACTGAGTTGAGATATGTACCTCCATCCCCTGACGACGGGCATATTCAATTGCTGCTATATCACTCGCAATAATCGCAGAAATATTGCTTTCCACAGCCACATCAACCATATGACGCATCTCGTCAAGCTCATTGTCGAAAAGGGCAATATTAAGCGTCAGATAACTGTTAAGTCCCTTGTCACGACATATTGAAGCAATAGTCTTCAGGTCTTCAGGTGAAAAATTAACCGAGGACCGGGACCGCATATTCAGCCGTCCTGCTCCAAAATATACTGAATCAGCCCCTCCCTGAATGGCAGCCATCAGCGACTCGAAAGAGCCTGCAGGTGCCATTATTTCAAAATCCTTCCTTGTCATCTTTGTCAGCTTATCGTTTCAAATGATCCGCAGATACAACCTGCATTGTAGCCTTAGCCCTCAGGCTGTCTGTCTCACTTATCTCACCCTCCTGCACCACATATCGCCTTGCGGTATTGTCATATACCTGATATGAATCCCGGGTAACATAACCAAAGGCATCAGGGTAGGTAAAAAATGCATACTCTTCAGTATCAGAACAAAGCAGATCCTTACTAAAGTAAAAGTCCGAGGCATCAATGCCAAGCTGCCCCAGCAGCGTGGCAACAACATCCTTCTGGCTTCCTATCTTACTAATCACAGTATCCCTTACAGCAAGCGCACCTCCTGTCCATAGCATAGGTATCTGATACCTTTCCTTCATCTGCGAAGATGCCTTTAGTGGTCCCGGGGTGCCATGATCAGCAATCATTACAATCAGAGTATTATCCCATAGTCCCCTGCGCTTTACCTCATCAATAAAGACTCCCAGACAAGAGTCTGTGTAAAATATTGAGTTCAGGTAGGGGTTCTCATGCACCCGTGCCATAGGAACGTCAAAGGGCTCATGACTGCTGAGGGTAAAATAATACTTAAACCAAGGTTCAGCAGTCTTACTGTCTGCCTCCATCTCATCAGCCAATCTGGCAAAGGTATATTCATCATGGACGCCCCACTTCTCGCCCCTCATGGAAGCAGGGAAGTCGCTCATTACAATTTGCCTGTCAAATCCGGCAAGGGTAACAAAGGAGTTCATTCCCTTAAAACCGGCATCCCCGCCATAGATATATGTTAGATTTCTGTAACCCGCTTCCCTGAATTTACGTGGCATAAAGGCCAGAGACTGCGACTTCTGAGGATACTGGATTATTGAATAAGCAGGAGCTACCTGATAGCCGGCCATAGTGGCTACCAGGCCTTTGTCTGAACGGTCACTTGCCGCATAAATATTATCAAATAATATTCCTTCCCTGGCAACACGGTCCAGATTGGGAGTAACTTCCTCTCCTCCCAGAATACCCACTACCTGAGATGAAAAACTCTCAAGCAGGATAAATACCACATTGGGTTTGTCGGTATTTAGCACCTTCAGCCTGTCATCTCCATGCCTTTTGATATCATCATAAATGGCATATGCCTCCTCATCCTGCATAAAGGAATAATGCCTGGTGCGGGCATCCATGCGCTTAAAACTGTAGAACAGGTTCCAGGGGGGATTGATGGCGGCGTGATTGGCAAAATTGTAGGAGGAAAAATAGGCCACTCCGGTATTGATCGGCGCCACACCCAGTCCGCCCCTTATGGGCAACAACATAAAAGCCGCCGTAAAGAGCGTGAAGAAAGCCGCGAGTCCCCGTGCCGGCCAGCGCAACACGCCGGAGGCTGTCGAACTGCGGGTCAGCCAAAAGTAGCCTTTGGCTGCCGCCCAGCTGAGCAGCAACCACAGGCCCAAAAAGGCCAGACTCTCATACCAGCGCACCGAGGCCAGGATGACCCAGGGCGTCTTTAAAAAAGCAAAGCCCTCCGCGTCGAGCAAACGCCCCCAATAGGCATAGAGATTGATGTTGCCCAACAAAATGCCACTGAAAACCACCACGAAAAAAAGGGTGGTGACTTTGCTGAGCTTATAGCTGAAGCGTCCGGTCAAGAGCAGTCCGATGGTTTGAATGACTCCAACCAGCAACAAAACATAGCTGCTCATGGAAAGGTTAAGGCGCAAACCCACCCACAGCGAACGGGCCAACACACCAAAAGGCGCTCCATCGGCATAACTCCGGTTAAACAGCAAAAACAGCACCTGATAAAAGGCAAAAAAAAGGAGCAGGAACAAGGCCGTTTGAAGCAGATATTTTAAATATTTTATCATACAAAAGCTTTGCTGCAAAAATAACAAAACTTATCGGGGTATATAGGCTTTTAACTTCCTAGTGCACGATGAAACATTAAAACCAAAACTGCTCCTTTTTTACAACCATAAAGTTCAAAACTCCTGTTTTTTAAAAAATGATAAAAATAGAATCCTATCTTTGCAAGGCATCATGTACGCCTTACTAGTCTTTTATTTTTTATCTACAAAAACTTATGCGGGTCGTTCTGGAATCGAGTGTTTTAACATGGCAGAAAAAAGGAGGTGTTTCTCGCTATTTGATTAAATTATCAGAGAATCTGGAAACCAAAATTGATGTTAAACTATGTTCTTGGTTTTCAAATAATATATACTTTAAGCCCAAAAACAAACTAGTCCTGCCATTTCGAAGCAGTTTTGCGCTAAAAATAAACAACTATTTAACCAGAGTTGTAATTTCAAAAGGTGATTACGATATTTTGCATGTGCCAGCCATTAATGATTACTTTTTAGATGTGCTGCCATCAGACAAGAAACTGGTGATTACAGTACACGACCTTATAGCTGAATTATTTCCAAATGAATTTAATTTTGCAGTACGAAAGAAAAACAAGGCGCTAATAGAAAGAGCGGATAGAATAATTGCAATTTCAGAAAACACGAAAAACGACTTAATATCAATCTTTGGTATTTGTGAGGATAAAATAGATGTAATCTACCATGGTTCTCCTTTTACTCCCAAAGAAGTTGACAGATGTAATTCGGTTAACAAATATGGGGATTACCTTTTATTTGTGGGATACAGGAACGGTTACAAGAATTTCTCAAACTTCTGTCATGCCATACCCAATACCTTAAAGACTCATCCAAAAGTAAAAGTTGTTTTAGTTGGTGGCCGAAGTTTAAATCAGGAAGAAAAAGACTTAATCTCATCCCTTAGGTTAGAAAACAAAATAATTCATTTAAAAACAGTTAGCGATAATGAGCTTATTGGCCTCTACAAAAATGCCAGGGTCTTTGTCTTTCCATCAAAATATGAGGGTTTTGGTCTGCCTTTACTAGAAGCTTTCAGTTGTGGAACTCCGGTAGCGTGCAGTAATTCTTCCTCATTGCCAGAAATAGCCAAAGAAGCTGCCAGCTATTTTGATCCTAATGACCCCGGAAGTATTTCTGCCGCAATTTTGAAAATTCTTAACTCAAAAGAACAAGCTAAGAAACAAATCGCAAGTGGTTATTATCGGATTGAAAATTACAGCTGGGATAAGGCGGCACAAGCAACTCTTGCATGTTACACTACTGCATTAAACAACTCAAACCCATGAAAGAAAACAAACCTCTCTTTTCGATAGTTACAGTCGTTTTTAATGGTGATGCACTAATTGAGAAAACAATACAAAGCACTATTAGGCAGAGTCTTGATAACTTTGAATACATTGTAATCGACGGAAACTCTCAAGACAAAACACTTTCGATAGTAAAGAAATACCAAAAAAGAATTGACACATTAATATCAGAGAATGATCTCGGCATATATAATGCCATGAATAAAGGCGCAAAAATATCCCGTGGAGAATATACCATTTTTTTAAACTGCGGAGACACTTTTGCAAACAAAAACACCTTACAAAAAATAGCTGACAGCATTATCAACCGGGACGTTGATGTAGTATATGGTAACGTATTAAAATATTCGGAGAATGAGTTGGTTGAAAAAAAGGCCGAAAAACCAGGAAATAAACATAGAATGTATTTCTGTCACCAAAGTTGTGCCATTCGTACATCAGTTCTTCAAACAAATCTTTTTGACGAAAAATATAAAATGAGTTCTGATTTTAAACTCTTTAAAACCCTTTTTAAAAACAATGCCACTTTTTACCAGGTAGATTTTCCAATTGCCATTTTTGACAAAAGCGGAATTTCTAATTCAAATCGCTCCGAAGGCCTTTGGGAAAATATTAAGGTCATTAATGAATGCGACAAGGGAATAGAGTGGTTAAGACTGATGGTAAGAATTCTACCATCCTATTTAGTGGCAAAGCTTAAGTCACACTTTTAACAAGGATATCAACTGCTACCACTTACCGATAAAAAACGATACCACCCTGTTTCTTTTCTGATATTTAAGCGGTAAACTTTCTTTTTCTGAAATAAACACCTAATCGGTCTTCGGATTGAAAATTGAAAATACAATTTCAAATCGTTGAAACCGAAAAGGGTGTATAAAACTCTATGCTTCTGTGAATTACAGGGAGTCAAAAATTCTTTAACGGGACACTAGTGAAAATCGGTCTATTTGTAACCTCTCTTGAAAAGGATTACAATCACACCTCAGCTTCCTACTGGATTCGCATTCTCCAAATGATTGAGTATTATGAGCAACTTGGAGTGGCGATCCTTACAACGATAGTCATAGTAGTTTTAAGGCACTTGTTTTTGCTTCGATCGGAATTCCCATTATTGCCAGTAAGGTGCCTTCATATGGTGAACTTTCAAAATTTTACGATGGCATTGTTTTTCTCGAAGATTTCAAAAACAGTATCAATGATTGCATTACTGAGTTGAAAACAAGGAGCATGGATACAACAGATGTTCGCTCGCATTTCAGCTGCGAAAATCAGGCCGAAGGCTTGCTCCGCTATATTAAATCTCAGCAGTAAGTGCCCAAAATTTCCTGGGTTATTCTCACGCTCTATACCAGAAAGTGACTTAATTATTTTTCAGGACTTAGGACATATAAACGATGTTGTTGCATCAGTTGCGACAGCCTTGCTAAGCCATTAAATTATGACCATTTAGTTCATTACTGAGTAATTTTTGTATTCAAACAATCTATACTTAAAAACTTTCTCAAAGGCAAAAAGAACGCGCTCCTTCAAACTATATGTTGCTTTAGACGGATCAACATCCACATGCCAGTTTAAGCTTGAAATCAAAGTTTTCATTACTTCTGGATGTGAGCCCTCGAATTTACGGACAGCATTTATCTGGGAATAGTCAAAATTCTTTGATGAAGCTAATTCCTTTTCAAGACGCTCTCCATCGAAATATAATGAGTGAAAATTGCTGATTTTACGTTTAATAACTTCCGGAGGCCTGACGTACCCATAATGAAATACTGTGGCATCAATTTTTTTTACCTGCAACTTTCTACCATGTTTTCTGAACCCCTGTGCATCCTTGTAAGAACGTATGGCTTTGTCATTTTTCAAAATTCTTATTTCATGGCGATACCAGTTTCTGCTCACCCCAATATAATCGTAGGTCCCCCAGAAATGCAGATATTTGAAGAGAAGACCTTCAATCTTTGCATCATCTTTATAAGCCTTCATAGCTCTCAATATTTCTGGATAATCCTTTTCATGAAGCACTTCATCCGCTTGAATGTAAACGCACCAATCAAAATCGGCAGATACTGCATCAAAAGCTTTATTGGTTTCTAAAGCCAGAACCTTGCCCCCTTGCCGAAGGGAATCATCCCAAACCGTCTTTACAATCTCAATTCTCTTAGGATCTATTGATTTAATCAATGCCAAAGTATCATCCTCCGATTCACCAACTGCCACCACTACTTTCGCAAATAGGCAAAATTGATCGAATTGATTCTGCAACAGGATAACCATATTTTATGGCATTTCTTATAATCGTAAAACCACAAACTTTCATCAGTTAATACTTAAATAATAAGTGATTGTTTCGGATAAAAACACGAAACAAATACTAGATTGCTATCAGACCCTCATAAACTTCAGCAAAACTATTGGCAATATACTCTGGAGTGAACTTTCTCGCATAGAGGAAACCTTGTTGGATCATTTCAGTTCTTTGCGTCTCGTTGTTTAACACTAATTCTATAGCACCCTTTAGGTCTTCCGGGCTTCTGGGATCCACATAAATACTGGAAGGGCCTCCCGCCTCCGCGAAACATCCTCCTTTAGAACTAATAACAGGCGTTCCGGAAAAAAGTGCCTCCACAATCGGGATTCCGAAACCTTCAAAAAGAGAAGGATAAATAAACAAGGATGCAGACTGATAAAGCATCGCCAATTCTTTAGTGCTTACTCCCTCCAGAAAGGTGACCTTGGCGCATAAATTATGCTCGCTAATATAAGTCTTAACCTCTTTAAAATAGGCTGTTTTAGAACCAACAATTACAAGATGCGTATCCATGTCTTTAATGGCCTTTACGCCGGTCAAAATATTCTTTCGTGCTTCAATTGTGCCCACATTAAGGATATACTTTTCAGGTAAATTGAATTTCTGTCTTATGCGTTCTCTATCACTTAGCGAAAATGTTTGCTTAAATACATCGTGACATCCCTGATAAATGACTCTGATTTTTTCGGGATCGATGTTAAAGTAGGCGATTATATCATCCTTAGTTTGTTGACTCACAGCCACAACAATGTCGGCATTTTTAACGGCATAACTGGCCTTAAGTCTATGAATATTTCGATCAAAAAAGGAATAAAACCGGGGATACCGCATAAAAATTAAATCGTGAATGGTAACGACCGATCTAATACCGGCTTTTTTTAAGCCATAGGGTATTTCACCCGTTAAGCCATGAAAAATCTGAATCTTGTCCTTTTTTAAATCTTCGATAATAAAAAACTGCCGCCATAGATTATAGAAAAATCTGAAAATCGCTTTATAAGGACGCACTTCTTTCACATTCTTGCTTGGCAAAACAAATAAGTTCTCCTTGCCTTGCATGGGATTATAAAGAAAAAAATCGTTTTGTGGAAAAGATGATTCCAATATACGAACCAGATCACGACTATAGTTACCTAGTCCCGTTCGGTTATGAAAAATTCTTTTAGCATCAAATCCGATTTTCATTCGTATATCATTAAATATTAGGCAACAAAATCTCTGTTTTGAAATATTTGAGGTGCCAAGTTACAAAATATTTTAAGCCTGTTTCAATGGAGCACTTTGGATTATAACCAAAATCCCTCTGGGCGGCTGAAATGGCGGCACAGGTAAAAATCACATCCCCCGCCTGCATAGGCAAATATTCGATCTTGGCTTTTTGTCCGATGGCCGCCTCCAGCGCCCGAATGAAATCCATTATTTTGACTGGATGGTTGTTCCCCAGGTTATAAATCCTATAGCTGGAAAGGTGATCCAGACGGTCAATGAGCTGATGAACACCGGCCACGATATCATCAATATAGGTGAAATCACGCACCATTTCTCCCTTGTTGAAAACCGGGATGGTTTCCCCTTTTAGAATTTTCTTGGTAAACGAAAAGTAGGCCATGTCGGGACGGCCCCATGGACCATAGACCGAAAAAAAACGCAGCCCAATGGTCTGCATACCAAACTGTTTTGAATAGGAATGGGCGATGAGCTCATTGGCCTTCTTGGTGGCTGCATACAAGGACTCAGGGGCATCTGTAAAGCCGTCTTCAGAAAAAACACCACCTTCCTGATTGCCATAAACCGAACTGGAGGAAGCAAAGAGAAAGCGAGTAACGCCCTGTTGACGACAAGCTTCGATAACATTCACAAATCCCATGAGATTGCTTTCGGCATATTTGTGTGGCGCATCCAGACTATAGCGTACACCCGCTTGAGCTGCCAGGTGTATAACCAAATCAAATGGATTGGCGGCAAACAAACTCTCCAGATCATTACGTTGGCAAATGTTGATCGACGAAAAACTGAAATTGGCGAAACGCTTCAGCAGCTCAAGTCGGTCCTGTTTAATCTGTGTGGAATAATAACCATTCATAGAATCGATGCCAAAGACCTCAAGGCCCGATGCCAAGAGTCTTTTAGCCACATGAAAGCCTATAAATCCGGCCACACCGGTTATCAAAACCTTTCCTATTTTAGTAGATGAACTCAAGCTATTAAAGCATTTTAGATTGTAAAAAAGCTTCCAGGTCATTGACCATGCGGCTTTCTGAAAAAACTTCTCTCATACGAAGATAAGCATTCGCGCCCATGCTTTCGCGTAATTCGGCGGACTGGGCTACTTTTACGAGTCCCCGATACAAAGCATCGGCATCTCCGGCGGCAATAAGCAGCCCCTCCTTTTCATTCCTTATCAACTCGGTACTGCCATTGACGGCGGTGACGACGCAGCATTTGCCCAGGCCCATGGCTTCCATTACGGCGTTGGGCATGCCCTCGTAAAAGGAGGACAGCACAAATACGTCGGCGCCTTTCACATAGGGCAGTACATCCTCCACAAAACCGAGGAAAATAAAATGCTTTTCAATCTGTTTTTTTAAATAATTTTACCGCCATAAACATACCTATATGGGAAAAACTGATTTCAGTTTTAAAGACGAAAAGACTGGCATTA
>Ga0209723_1001660_pt1 | contig 33507 bp, 26 predicted proteins | sample BiotimSIPDNA_2_FD_185750 | JGI IMG/M metagenome (GOLD analysis project Ga0209723, IMG submission 185750) | Anaerobic biogas reactor microbial communites from Washington, USA - Biogas_R2 time_0 SIP DNA (SPAdes) (version 2) | ecosystem: Engineered > Bioreactor > Anaerobic > Unclassified | place... | reverse complement strand
GAGCGATCAAAGGCAATCTGATTGGTGGGTTGAGGAGGTATATGTTGACAAGATAGATGTCTTCTCAACCGCACCCTACAAGAAAATATAGGGTATTGAGTGTTTGGGGACCTTCAGTCAGCCTGCCACACTATTCAGTCAGGTTAGTTGCTGTGCAACCTGCCTGACACTCCGGGTTGAAAACCTGACTACAAACTGCTATGCACCGGGGATACTAAAGTGCCGCACGAACAAAGTCTATACCTTCACCTCATATCCTCTCCCTCACGTGGGAGAGGAGGTTTAGCTCATGCATAAAAAAAGCCGACCCCTCCCGAGGTCGGCTTTGTGTTTCATTCAACTTGGGCTTTTCAGCTCTGGGCTTCCTGCGGCCAGGAGTCTAGGGCTTGCTTCACTTTATTAAGAAAGTCATCTGCGGCTTCGCCATCCAAAATGCGGTGGTCGAAGACATATGACAGGTATACCATCGGGCGGATGGCAATGGCATCGTTGCCCAGCGCATCGCTGACCACCACGGCGCGCTTCTGCATGGCGCCGGTGCCGAGGATACCAGCCTGGGGCTGGAAGATGACGGGCGAGGCAAACAGCGATTTGCCGGTGCCGTGGTTGGTGAGGGTAAAGGTGCCGTCCTTGACCTCATCGGGCTGCAGCTTTTTGGCGCGTGCCCGCTCTGCCAGGTCATTCACCTGCTTTGCAATGCCCAGTAGGGACAAACCCTCTGCTTGCTTGATGACCGGCACGATCAAGCCGTCCTTGCCCAGGGCAACAGCCATGCCAATGTTGAGCGTGTCGTGGACGAAGATGCCTTCATCGGTCCAGGTGCTGTTGGCCATGGGGTAGGCTTGCAGGGCTTTGGCGATGGCGGCAATGAAGTAGGCCGTCAGGGTCAGGTTGACGCCTTTCTCCGCATACTGTGGCTTATGCGCTTTGCGGTGCGCCAATACCGCGCTCAGGTCAGCCTCCATGACGGTCAGCACGTGCGGGGCAGCCTGTTTGGACTGCACCATGCGCTCGGCGATACGCTTGCGCACGGAGGTGTGCGGGATCAGCTTGCCCGGACCTGTTGGCACTGGGGCAGGCTCAGCGGCTGGGGCTGCTTTGGTTGGCGCTGGCTGGGGTTTGGGCGCCGGGCCGGTTGGACGGGCGGTACGATTTTCAATATAGGTCAATATGTCATTTTTCGTGATCCGCCCATCCAAGCCCGTGCCGCTCACCAGGGCCAGGTCCACCTGGTGTTCTTGCGCAATTTTACGCACCAGGGGGGAAATGTAGGAACTCCTTAAAGAGCCCTCATCCGCAGGCGCACTTTCTAGGGCTGCGGGTGGCGGCGCTTCAGGTTCAGCTTCGGCTGGCAGGTTTGCGGTCTCCTGGACTGGTGCGCTTTCTTCCTCCAGCGCTTCACCGGGCTTGCCGATCCATGCCATCACCTCGCCCACCTTGACAGGCTGGTCTTGCGGGGCAAGGATCTTCAACAGGGTACCAGCAGCAGGGCTGGGCAGCTCGGTGACCACCTTATCGGTTTCCACCTCCACCAGGGCTTCCATCTCTTCTACCTGGTCGCCTTCCTGCTTGATCCAGTTAACCACAAATAATTCTTCAACACCTTCCCCCGTTCGGGGGGCAATCAATTTTTCTGCCATAATTTCCTCCTCAACTCAATTCTGGAAAACGCGCGGGGTCTACTTCACGCATCATACTATAAACTTCATCAAAGATAGATTCGGCATTGGGCTTGGAATAGTAATCGCCATCTGAGCCGTATGCCGGGCGGTGATTGGCGCCGGGCAGCGTGCGGGCGGGCGAATCCAGCCACTGGTAGCCAGCTTGTTTTTCAAGCACCTGCTGCATCATGTAGGCGGTGGTGCCGCCGGGGACGTCCTCATCCACAAAGAGGATGCGCGAAGTCTTCTGCAGGGATTTGCCAATCATGCCGTTGATATCAAAGGGTAATAAGGACTGTACGTCGATCAGCTCGACATCAATGCCCACCTGTGCCAGTTTTTCAGCTGCTTCCATGGCAATGCGCACGGTGGCGCCGTAGGTCACCAGGGTCAGGTCACTGCCTTCGCGCAGGATCTCCGGCACGCCGATGGGCACGGTGAATTCGCTGATGTTCTCCGGCATCTTTTCCTTCATGCGATAGCCGTTTAGCACTTCCACTACCAAGGCCGGGTCGTCGGACTTCAGCAGGGTGTTGTAGAAGCCGGCAGCGCGGGTCATATCGCGCGGCACCAAGACATGCACGCCGCGCACCAGGTTGAGGATGCCAGCCATGGGCGAACCGGAATGGAAGATGCCTTCCAGGCGGTGGCCGCGAGTGCGGATGATGACGGGGGCTTTCTGCCGGCCGGCGGTGCGCCAGCGCAGGTTAGCCAGGTCGTCTGCCATGATCTGCAGGGCATAGAGCAGGTAATCAAGGTATTGGATTTCAGCGATCGGCCGCAAGCCCCTCAGCGCCATGCCGATGGCTTGGCCTAGGATGGTGGCTTCACGGATGCCGGTATCCGAGACGCGCAGGGCACCGTACTTCTCCTGCAGGCCGCGGAAACCCTGGTTGACATCGCCCAGTTTGCCCACGTCTTCGCCAAAGGCAATCAGGCGGGGCTCGCGTTCGAGGGCGGCATCAAAGGCAGCGTTGATCACTTCAAAGCCCATCACCGTGGGCGAGCTCTCGCTATACTGCGGGGCGATTGCCGGCACCTCGAAGGGGCTTTCGGCGCTGGTGGAGAACAGGTAAGATTCGTAATAGCGCGTCTTGCGATCCTGCAGGTCGCTGGCCAGTTTTGAAAGTGCCTGGCGGGCAGGGGTCTGCTCGCTGCGCGTGAGCACCAAAACTTCGTGTGCTGCTTCGGCCACATCGCGGAAGAGAGGGTCTGGCACGGCGTTCATGGTATCGACGATGCGCTTGATCTGCTCAGCGAATTGCGAGCTCTGCGCCACGTCTTGTATGACTGCGCTGGCTTCCTGGCGCAGGGCTTTGATCGGTTCTTGGAAAGCTTGCCAGGCATTTTTACGGGTATTCTCAACCAGTTGGCGGTCTTCCTTCTCCCATTGGTCCAGTTCCTCAGCGCTAGCGATATCGTTTTCAATCATCCATGCGCGGAAGCGGGCAAGGCCGTCAAAATCCTTTTCCCACTGCAGCCGCTCAGCCGATTTGTAGCGCTCGTGCGAGCCGGAGGTGGAGTGACCCAGGGGTTGGGTAGCCTCGGTGACATGCACCAGGGCAGGGATGTGGTATTGGCGGGCAAAGCTGGCGGCTTCTTGGTAGGTGTTCAGCAGGGCCGGGTAATCCCAGCCGGAAACGGAGTAGAGGTTATAGCCACGGTCGCATTTATCGGCTGGGCAGGGCACGCGCTCAAAACCCTGCAGGATGGCATGGATATTTTCTTTGACCATTTGGAACTCGTTGGGCACCGAGATGCCGTAGCCGTCATCGTAAACCGTGATAACCGCTGGGGCATGCAGCACGCCGATAGCATTAACCGCTTCCCAAAACAGCCCTTCGGATGTGGAGGCGTTGCCGATGGTTGCCCAGGTGACCTCGTCGCCATGCTTGGAGAACTGCTCAAATTGCTTCAAGCTTTCCAGGCGGCGGTAGAGCACTGAGGCATATGCCAGGCCAACCGCGCGCGGCATTTGCGAGGCGGTGGGGGCTATATCTGCCGAGGTATTGTATTGGTCGGTCTGGTTCAGCCAGCGGCCCTGCTCATCGATGAGGGGCGAGGAAAAGTGCCCGTTCATATTGCGCCCGCCGTTATGCGGCTCGACCTCTTTGTCGGCGTGGGCGTAAAGCTGGGCAAAAAACTCGTCTAATGACAGCAAGCCCAGCGCCATCATCCAGGTCTGGTCGCGGTAGTAGCCAGAGCGCCAGTCGCCCTTTTGGAAGGCGTGTGCAATGGCAATTTGGGGTAACTCTTTGCCATCGCCAAAGATGCCAAACTTGGCCTTGCCAGTCAGCACTTCGCGGCGGCCAATGGTAGATGCCTGCCGGGATCTGTAGCCCAGACGGTAATCGTTGATGATGACCTCCTTTGGGAAGGGTAGTGAATTAGTTTGCGCGAGTGTCATATGCCTCCAGTCGTTAATTGCTTAATATCGTTACAAACATTATACGGATTCAGCTGGCTGACTTCCAGAAATTGTATAAGCCATTGCGTGCTGGTGAGTCAACCACGCCGCTGAGCCGTGTTTATTTAATTAATCTGTTATTAATGGGATGAAATGCGGGCGATTTGGTTACATTAATAATGTGTTTGAAGAGGCGCAAGACGCCCTACAAGCCCAGCGCAATCAGTAAAAACCAGGCTACAATGCCAAAGAACACACCCCACTCCAAGATGGGCATCAGCCACACCTTGGGGCGCGTCCCTTCCAGGGGATTCAGGGAATCCGATGCAGGCTGGGCGGCTTTTGCCATCAAGAGCAGGAAGCTCGCAAAGGCGAAGATGGCCGGCAGGCCTGCCAGGGCGTATGCACGCGGCAGTAACAGGGCAGAGGCGTCCTGCAGGGCGATAGCCAAGGTGAACGATAGCACCATCACCAAACCACCGCGGAAAAAGGTCATGGCGGCTGTGCCGTGCGGTTTAAGATTATTCATGGAGAAGATGCCCACAAAGCTGAGCCCCAGCGCAGTGACCATGCCAGCCAGCATACCCAGCTTGGCAAAAAAGCCCGGCAGCATCAGCCCAAAGCCCAGGCTGGCCGGCAGCAGGCAGAGACCGGAGAGGATCAGGCAGAGGTTGAAGACCCAAGCCAGTTTGGACACGCCCACCTCGCCCAACTCGGAAATGAAATGATTGAGGGGAGAGTAGGGCTGGCCCTGTTTGCCGCGGTAGACCAGGGCAGGGATGAGCGCACCCAAAGCAGCAAAGAGCACTCCGGCACAGGCCAGGCGTTGAAAGGTGAGTGGGGTTTTGAGAAGTGTCAGAATCATGATGTCTCGCCAGGTATGTTTATGTTTCTTATAATTTCATTCTTTGAACTTTCTCTGCAAAGTTTCGTATCGTTGATTGTCGATGATAATTATTTATATTATTGTAGTTGTTATTTGGTAGAATCATCACATGGGTAACACATTACAGAATAATATCGCAATTCTAGCCATTTTGCCTTATCTTGTTTTGATCCTACTTGTCCTTTATATCAAAAAACGTCAATGGGCTGGCTGGCGAGAATCACTCCTGTTGGGGACAACGCTGTGGGGAGTGGTTATCACTGCATTAACCGAAATCCTTTCTTTATTTAACGCGATTACTTTTCTCTCTTTTCTTATTTCATGGTCTGCTCTGTTGGTAATACTTATAGCAGTTTTTATCTTAAGTGAAAATAAATTATCTTTCCTGGATATAAAAGCCTTTCTAAAGACTCTTAACGAGTTTGAACTAGCAATGATTGTTGGGGTGGTTGTTTTAATTATTGCGGTTGGTATTACCGCTTTTATTTATCCCCCAAACACAATTGATTCTATGATTTATCACATGAGCCGGGTGATCCATTGGATTCAAAATCAGAATCTAAGGTTCTTCCCCACTTCTTTTCTAAATGAGAACGATATTAATCCCTGGACCGAGTTTGCTATTTTACAATTCCAAATTTTAGGTAAAGGCGATTTATTTGCCAATTCTGTCAACTGGGTTTTCATGATTGGCTCGATTATTGGGGTTACCCTGATTGCCAAAAAACTGAATGTATCCACCCGCGGACAAATCTACACTGCCTTGTTTTGCGCAACTATCCCGATGGTTGTTTTACAGGGCTCTAGCACCCAAACCAATTTACCGCAGTCTTTCTGGTTAATCTGTTTTATTTATTTTGCTATGCAGCTTAGTGATAAGTTTAATTATTCCTATACGCTTGGCGCTGGCGCTGCTTTGGGATTAAGTATTCTAACCAGGGTTACTTCTTACCTGTTTGCATTTCCCTTCTTGTTGTGGATGGTCTTCTTACTTTTCAAGCATAAAGTCACAAAAAAATGGCTAACCATGATATTGATTGCATTACTGACCCTGGTAATAAACTCAGGTCATTATGTTCGTAATTTTGACTTGTATGGCAACCCGATTGGAGCAACACCAGAACATGTAACAAACATCCCAAATTACACAAATGAAGTTTACTCAATATCATCAATTACATCGAATGTGATCAGAAATATTGCTATCCATTTTTGTACACCTTTTCCAAAGTTAAATTTTGTTTTTACTCGAATTGTTGTAGGTATTCATGACAGGATACTAAACATACATGTAAGTGACCCCCGAACAACTTTTGCTTGGACTCAAAATTTTATCATCGGGCTCATTGAAGCAAATGAAGATGTCACTGGTAATACATGGCATTTTATGCTCATCATTATTTGTTTGTTTTTCTACTTCACAAAAAGACCCAGATCAAAGAACTTAGGACTTTATGTTCTGTTTATATTGATAGGATTTTTATTATTTTGTAGCCTACTAAAATGGCAAGTTTGGAATAGCCGCCTCCATATTCCTCTCTTCATTTTGTTTTCACCATTTATTGGTTACTCCTTATCGAAATTATCCAATAAAAAAATTTTGGTGCCTGTAGTGATGTTATTTCTCATTCTTTCAACTTTTTTCCTGTTTCAATCCAGCACGCGGGCCCTGGATCTGACAAAAATGGCTGAGATTGTTAAAGAGCGTGATAGGCATTATTTTAATGGTCTATGGGACCCTGATGAGATTGATGATTATTACATAAACGCAACCCAAGCCTTAATCAGTACCCAATGTAATGTTATTGGAATGAATATTCCTGTGAATACATTGGAATATCCATTTTATATCTTATTAGAGAGATACTTTGGCGATGACCTTGTCCTTGAGCATGTAAATGTATCAAACCTGTCAGGTAGGTTGGCGGAGCGATTTCCACCTAATGATTACTGTGCAATACTGCAAATTTCTACAAAACCGCCGAAAATGATTACTGTTCAAGGAAAAACTTTCTCGCTTTATTGGTCTAATAGCGGATACCAAATCTATCGCCCTTAAATCTATGCCCGTTTGGACACGCCTACCTCGCCCAGCTCAGAGATGAAATGGTTGAGGGGAGAGTAGGGCTGGCCCTGTTTGCCGCGGTAGACCAGGGCTGGAATAAGCGTACCCAAAATAGCAAAGAGCACACCTGCCCTTGCCAGGCGTTGAAAAGTAAGTGGGGTTTTGAGAAGTGTCAGAATCATGATGTCTCGCCAGGTACGTTTATGTTTCTTATAATTTCATTCATTGAACTTTCTCTGCAAAGATTCATTTCGTTGATTGTCGATGATAATTATTTATATTATTGTAGTTGTTATTTGGTAGAATCATCACATGGATGACATTTTACAGAATAATATTGCAATTCTAGCCGTTTTGCCTTATCTTGTTTTGATCCTACTTGTTCTTTATATCAAAAAACGTCAATGGGCTGGCTGGAGAGAATCACTACTGTTGGGAACAACGCTGTGGGGGTTGATTATTACTGCATTAACTGAGATCTTTTCATTATTTAATGCGATTACTTTTCTCTCTTTTCTTATTTCCTGGTCTGCCCTGTTGGTAATACTTTTAGCAGTTTTTATCTTAAGTGAAAATAAATTATCTTTCCTGGATATAAAAGCCTTTATCAAGACTCTTAACGAGTTTGAACTAGCAATGATTGTTGGGGTGGTTGTTTTAATTATTGCGGTTGGTATTACAGCATTTATCTATCCGCCTAATACCGGTGATTCTGTGACATACCACATGAGCCGGGTAATCCATTGGATTCAAAATCGGAATCTAAGGTTCTTCCCCACTTCATTCCTAAATGAGAACGATAGGAATCCCTGGACCGAGTTTGCTATTTTACAATTCCAAATTTTAGGTAAAGGCGATTTATTTGCCAATTCTATAAACTGGGTTTTCATGATTGGATCGATTATTGGGGTTACCCTGATTGCCAAAAAACTGAATGTATCTACCCGTGGACAAATCTACACCGCCTTGTTTTGCGCAACTATCCCGATGGTTGTTTTACAGGGCTCTAGCACCCAAACCAATTTACCGCAATCTTTTTGGTTAATCTGTTTTATTTATTTTGCTATGCAGCTTATCGATAGGTTTAATTTTTTCCATGTAATTGGCTCTGGCGCTGCTTTGGGATTAAGTATTCTAACCAGGGTTACTTCTTACCTGTTTGCATTTCCCTTCTTGTTGTGGATGGTCTTCTTACTTTTCAAGCATAAAGTGTCGAAAAAATGGCTAACCATGATATTGATTGCATTACTGACCCTGGCAATAAACTCAGGTCATTATGTTCGTAATTTTGGCTTATATGGCAACCCGATTGGTATTGCGACTGAGCAGGTTACTGGTCTGCCCCTGCTCACCAACGAGGTTTTTTCACCCTCTGCGATTACATCGAATGTGGTCAGAAATATCGCTATCCAATTCCGTACACCATTCCCAAAATTAAATTTTGTTCTTACTCGAATTGTTGTAGGTATTCATGACAGGATACTAAACATACATGTGAGTGACCCCCGAACAACTTTTGCTTGGACTCAAAATTTTATCATCGGGCTCTTTGACGTGCATGAAGATGGCACCGCTAATATCTGGCACATGATCCTAATAATAGCTTTTTCATTACTATACCTAATCAAGAAACCCAGACCCAAGGATATGGGCCTTTACATTTTGTTATTATTCATAGGCTTTTTGATGTTTTGCAGCGTCATAAAATGGAACGTTTGGAATAGCCGCCTTCATATTCCTCTCTTCATTTTATTCTCACCATTGCTTGGTTATTCACTTTCTAAAATTTCGAGTAGGCTTGTCGCTTTAGGAGTCGCGATTCCCTTCCTAATGGCCTCTTTAATTTTCCTGTTTCAATCCAATACGCGGCCCCTGGATCTGACAAAGATGGCTGAGATCGTTCAAGAACGTGATAGGCAATATTTTAATAGTAGATACAATGCTGACGAAATTGATGATTATTACATAAACGCAACCCAAGCCTTAATCAGTACCCAATGCAATGTCATTGGAATGAATATTCCTGTGAACACATTAGAATACCCGCTATACATCTTCCTAGAAAAACACTTCGGTGACGACCTTGTCCTTGAGCATGTAAATGTATCGAATCTGTCAAGTATGTTAACGGAGCGATTCCCGCCTAATGATTACTGTGCAATATTGCAAATTTCTACAAAACCGCCGAAAATGATCACTGTTCAAGGAAGAACTTACTCACTGTATTGGTCTGAAAACGGATTCCAAATTTACCGCCCTTAATGCCCCGCCAGTCAAGTGATCCAGACCTTATTTAAACTAATAAGCCGGGCGAATCTGAGTTCTTGAGTTAATCAAGTGCGGTATAATTTGTACCAGTTATGTCCCAATATTTAATGAACCGCGGCAAAAACGGTTCGTATTTTACCAATTTAACCTGAGAAGGAGAAATACCTATGAAAGTTGTTATTGTAGGTGGTGTAGCTGGCGGTGCCAGCACGGCAGCGCGATTAAGGCGCATGGACGAAAGTGCCGAAATCATTATGCTTGAACGCGGCCCGTATATTTCTTTTGCCAACTGCGGCTTGCCCTATCACATCGGCAAAGTGATTGAAGATCGCAGTAAGCTGCTGGTGGTAACCCCAGAAGACCTTAAAGCCATGCTTAACATCGACGCCCGTATCAAAAACGAGGTGGTGCGCATCAACCGCACAGAGAAGACCGTGACGGTGCGCGAGGTGGAAAGTGGGCGTGAGTACGAAGAAAGCTATGATAAGCTGGTGCTCTCACCTGGGGCTGGGCCGATCGTGCCGCCCTTACCGGGGGTGGACCTGCCGGGTGTGTTTACCCTGCGCAACATCCCGGATATGGATAAGATCAAAGCTTTTGTTGACCAAAAGAAACCTGCCCGCGCGGTGGTGGTCGGCGGCGGCTTTATTGGCCTGGAGATCGCCGAGAACCTGCAGCACCGCGGCGTACAAGTGACCCTGATTGAAATGCTCAACCAGGTGATGGCGCCGGTGGATTACGAAATGGCTGCCCTGGTGCACCAACACCTGATCTTCAAGCGCATCCGCCTGGCATTGGGCGATGGTTTGAAGTCCATCGAAGAAGGCGAAGCTGGCTGGCTGAAGGTGCGCCTTTCCAGTGACCGCCAGGTGGACGCCGAGCTGGTGATCCTTTCCATCGGCGTGCGCCCGGAGAGCATGCTGGCTAAAGAAGCCGGGTTGGAGATTGGCTTCCGCGGCACAATTGCCACCAACCAACATATGCAGACTTCTGACCCGGATATTTACGCCCTGGGTGACGCTGCCCAGGTGACCAGCCGCATCACTGGTGAAGCAACCGCACTGGCTTTGGCAGGACCCGCCAGCCGGCAGGGGCGTGCGATCGCTGATCACATCACGGGGCGCGATGCACGCTTCAAGGGCGTATGGGGCACCTCGGTGGTAAAGGTCTTTGACCTGACCGTGGCTGGCACAGGCTTGAACACCCGCCAGTTAGAACAGGCTGGGCTGCCCTTCAACAGCGTGTTGATCCATGCTTCCAACCATGCCGGCTACTACCCCGGCGCATCCCCGATGGCGCTGAAACTGATCTTCAGCCCGGAAGGCAAGATTTACGGTGCCCAGGCAGTTGGTATTGAAGGCGTGGAAAAGCGCATTGACGTGATTGCCACGGCCATGTACGGCGGGTTGAGCGTTTACGACCTGGAAGAGCTGGAGTTGGCGTATGCACCTCCCTACAGCTCCTCACGCGACCCGGTAAACATTGCCGGCTTCTCGGCTGCCAACACCCTGCGCGGAGACGTGACCCAAATGCACTGGGAAGAGATCAATAAGCTCGATCGGCAGGAGTACTTCATCCTAGATGTGCGCTTGCCAGAGGAACTGCCGTTAGGCATGATCGACGGTGCAGTCAACATCCCCCTGCAGCAGATGCGTCATCAAATCAACGAGATCCCCAAAGATAAGAAGATCTTGGTATACTGCCAGACCGGTCAGCGCTCTTACTTTGCTACCAGAGCGCTCAAGCAGCTCGGCTTTGACGTTTACAACCTCTCCGGCGGTTATAAGACCTACTCACATGCCGTGGGCAGGCAGTCCAATTTTGATGTGTTTGAAAACGTCACCATCTCCAGCCGTGAAGAAATCTTGGAAGTGCCGCCGCAAAGCGCGATTAGCGGGGCAGAGTTTAGCGTGGATGCCTGCGGGCTGCAGTGCCCTGGGCCGATCCTCAAGCTCTACAACAAGATCAAAGAAGTTGACGAGGGCGATATCGTCACCGTCAAAGCCACCGATTACGGCTTCACCACCGATGTGGAAGCCTGGGCACAGTCGACCGGCAACCGACTGCTCTCACTGGACACCGAGAAAGGCGTCATCGTTGCTAAGATTCAAAAAGGTACCCCAAAGCCACAGGCAGCGGCAGCCATGGGCCAGGACAAGACCATGGTGGTTTTCTCTGGCGACCTGGATAAAGGCATTGCTGCCTTTATCATCGCGAACGGCGTGATCGCCAGCGGGCATAAGGCGAGCATGTTCTTTACCTTCTGGGGCTTGAACCTACTGCGGAAGAACCATTCTGTGCCAGTCAAGAAGAACCTGGTTGAGAAGATGTTTGGCTGGATGATGCCGCGCGGCACCCAGAAAGCCAAGCTGTCGCAGATGCATATGGCAGGCATGGGCACGGCCATGATCAAGGGCATCATGAAGAAGCACAATGTAGACAACCTGACCACTATGCTGGAGACCGCCCGCGAGAACGGCGTGCGCCTGATGGCCTGCCAGATGAGCATGGACCTGATGGGCATCAAACGCGAAGAGCTGATTGACGGCATCGAGACCGTCGGCGTGGCAACCATGCTGGCAGCTTCGGATGATTCGAACGCGGTGATATTTATTTAGGCGCGAGATTTATTAAGTTAACAGCCCTGCTATTTTACGTGAATGGCAGGGTTGTTTTTGTTTAAAGTTTTTGTAGGGTAGTGTTGAGGAGGAAAATTTACTTTTTCGATTCACCTCCTCTACCCACCAAGATCATTTTATCATCGCAGCAATGGACGAGACCTCGGTATTTACTTGCGTTTATGTGGGGTTCCAGAATGAGCGGGTTTGAGACACTTAATTACCTAGTTGTACTAGGTCATAAACCTGCCCCTACAGATACTCTGCGCCTTTGCGGACTCTGCGCGAGGAATAGGTTTTTGTCATTGAGATAGGGGGCGCAATCGTAATAAATGAGTGACTAAGTTAAATCAAATACTTGGAGACCTTCGATCAGTTTGATGCTCTTGTCAGTTCCCACTCCGCTTCGCTGCGGGGATAATAAAGACAAGAGCGATCGGTGGCCTGGAAAATATTGTGAATGGTTTTGATACGGGCAGGTTTGCGGCACTTAATAATCTAGGTATATCAGGTCATAAACCTGCCCCTACAGATACGCTGCGCCTTTGCGGCCTCTGCGCGAGGAATAGGTTTTTGTCATTGAGATAGGGCGCGCAATCGTAATAAATGAGTGACTAAGTTAAATCAAATACTTGGAGACCTTCGGTCAGCATGTCGCACTGGTCTGGTCCCACTCCGCTGCGCTGCGGGGATAATAAAGACTAGCACGATCGGTCAGACCCTTCAGCACATAAACCTGCCCCTACAGATACGCTGCGCCTTTGCAGACTCTGCGCGAGGAATAGGTTTTTGTCGTCACGATAATAATCAAGCGCGATCGGAGGGGCGTTTTAATACCTTATACAAGCACATAAACCTTATATAACAGATCACGAAGCATAGATTTATGCTAGAATAGTTCGTTGGTACAAAACGATGTTTTTGCCAAACACCATAACAATTCACGGCTGGTCAGTGACCAGCCGGATTAATGTAAGCACAAACCAAAGGAGAAGTAAATGCGCAGAGATCAACACCTCAAATTCAACCAAGACGCGCCCGACCTCACGCTGCTCAACACCGCCTCTGAGCCGGTGCGGCTTTCGATCCTGTGGGCAGACAAGCCCCTGCTGCTGGCATTCACACGCCATTTCGGCTGCACGCAGTGCAAGGAGATGCTTTCTGAGCTGGTAACCTCGAAGAACAAGCTCGACGAAGCTGGCCTGGATATTGCCGTCATCATGCATGCCAACCCCACAGAGGCTGCCGCTTTCGCTGAGACCTTCGCTCCCGGCCTACTCAGCCTAGCAGACCCAGACCGCAAAGCCTACCTGGCATACCGGGTTGAGCGCGGCAACATTTGGCAAACCGTTCTCAATTGGAAAGTGTTCCGGGCGGTCAAAGAAGCCAAAAAGAAAGGCTTCATGCTTGAACCACCTCCAGTCGGGCAGGACGCCATGCAGATGTCTGCCATTTTTATCATCAATACACGCGGAAAAATCGTGCTGCCTTTTTATTATGACAACATTGCTGACCACCCCAGCCTGGAAGTTTTGCTGAGCGGGGTTTTGACCACCGATTGGGATAAACCTTTTGAAGGCCCCATTGGACCGGGTGTCAAATCATCACACTTAGAATTGGAGAAATAATCATGAAAAAAATGTCCTCATTAATCATCATTTTATTAACCGGTGCCTTACTGCTCTCTGCCTGCGCACCTAAAGCCGAAGAAAGCGCCACCCTGCCAAACCCAACTGAACCCCAAAGCTTGATCGCTGAAGGGCGCCTGGTGCCTGTCAACACGCTTGAAGCTGCCTTCACAATCCCTGGCCAGGTGGTAGAAGTTTTGGTGGCTGATGGCGAACAAGTTACCGCAGGCCAAGGGCTGGCACGCCTAAAAGCCTCAGAAGCAGCCATCGCTGCCCTGGAAGCCGCCAAAGCCCAGGCGCTGACTGCCCAACAAGCCCTTGATAACCTTATGAAAAGCGCTGAACTGAACCTTGCCCAGGCGCAGGTGGATGTGAACAATGCCCAGGAACGTCTGGATGAAGCCACAGAGGATTTAGAACTCGACGGTAGCGCTGACAATATTGCCAAGTTTACATTAGCAGATGCCGCCTTGAAATTAGCCACCGATAAACTAAGCTTAATGATGGAAAATACCGGCCTGGATCCACGCGCTCTGGAAATCACCATGGCACAATTACAATCCGCCAATGCAAGCCAAGCCGCTGCGCAAGCCAATGTAGAATCTGCCCTATTGAAAGCCCCCATCGCCGGCACGGTAGTAGACCTTGACCTTAAACCTGGCCAACTGGTCAGCGCTGGGGTGCCTGTGATCACCATTGCGGACTTCAGCAACTGGCTGGTGCGCACCGAAAACCTGGCCGAGATCAACATCAGCAAGGTTTCCCTTGGGCAAGCGGTTGACGTGGTCTTTGACAGCCTGCCAGAGCTGACCTTCAAGGGCAGTGTGACCCATATCAACAGCCGCTACGAAGAAAAACGCGGCGACATCACCTACACCGTCACCATCCAGCTGGACGAAGCTGACCCGCAACTGCGCTGGGGCATGACGGCGGCTGTTTTCTTCCTGCCCTAAGGACCAAAATAATGGGAAATGCATTTTCATTAGCCAGTTACCTGGCACTGAAAGAAATCTGGCGCAACCGCGGGCGTTTTTTGCTGGTGAGCCTGGTGATTGCCCTGATCACCCTGTTGGTGTTATTCATTGCCGCTTTGGGTGAGGGTTTGGGCAACGGCAACCGCGAATACCTCTCCAAGCTGGATGCGGACGTATTGGTCTACCAAGCCAAATCCGAACGCCTGATCGCCGCCAGCCGCCTGAGCCGGGATAGACTAGCTGCTGTGCGGCGGGTTGAGGGCGTGGCCGATGCCGGCATGCTGGGCACTGCCAGCGCTACCCTAATTTTGCCTCAAGGCGAAGAGACCCTCAAAGTTGCCCTGCTGGGGGTCGAATCTGGGCGTACCGGTGAGCCAAAGGTGATTGAAGGCCGCCAGCTCAGCACCGACCTGGCCCAAGAAGTCATCATTGATGAGAGCACTGCGATTCGCAGCAACCTGCAGGTGGGCGACAGCCTGACCCTGCGGGTGACGCAAGGCACGCGTGATGAGTTTTTTACGCTCACAATCGTTGGCAAGTCTGACAGCCAGCAGTACTCCCTGCAGCCGTCACTGTTTGTGCCCTTTTTCACTTGGGACCGCATCCGCCCCAAATCGGAAGCAGAAATTTCCAGCGCCAACCCGGTGGCCAATGTCATCCTGGTCAGTTTGGAAGATCCCGAGCAGATCGATGAAGTGCGCGCACGGCTGGTGAACCAGGTGGATAACGTTGAAACTGCCAACAAGAGCGAAGCCATCGCTGCCCTGCCCGGCTATACCGCCCAACAGAGCACGCTCAATACGCAAGGCGGTTTCACGCTCTTCATCGGCATCCTGGTAATCGGCGGTTTTTTCCAGATCCAGATTTTGCAGAAAGTCTCACAGATCGGGGTGTTGAAAGCCATTGGCACCGCGAACCCGGTGGTAGCGCTTTCTTCCGTGATCCAGATCGTGATGATCACCGTAATTGGCGTGACGATTGGCGCACTGCTGACCTTTGCCTTCTCGCTGTTCTTCCCGCCCACAGTGCCAATTGTGTTCAACGGCACCACTTCGGCGATTGCCATCGTGGCGCTGCTGTTGATCGGCCCATTGGGAGGCCTGGTTTCTATCCGCTATGCCACCAAGATCGAACCGCTCAAAGCCTTAGGGCTTTCGAATTAGGAGGCAGGGATGGCAAATTACGCACTTGAAACCAAATCTGTATTGAAAGCCTACGAAACCGACTTCGGCACCATCAAAGCTGTGGACGATGTTTCGCTGGCTGTTGAAGCGGGTGAAGTTGTCGCCCTGGTTGGACCGAGCGGCTCTGGCAAGACTACCATGCTCTCCATCCTGGCCGCCTTACTGCAACCTACCGCTGGGCAGATTTTACTGGACGGCAAAGACCTAGCCGGCATGGACGATAAAGCACGCGTGCAGCTGCGCCGGGAGAAGATCGGCTTTACTTTCCAAGCCAATAACCTGGTGCCTTACCTGACAGCCCTGGAAAACGTGGAGTTGATGCTGCGCCTGAACAACAAGCTGGATAAGACCGGCAAGCTGCGCGCACGTGAGCTGCTCAGCCGTCTGGGCTTGGGCGAGCGCTTGAATAACCTGCCTGGGCAGATGTCCGGCGGGCAGCAGCAGCGCGTGGCCATCGCACGCGCCTTAATCCACAACCCCAGCCTGGTTTTGGCAGACGAGCCGACCGCCAGCCTGGACACCGAGCGAGCCTACCAGGTGGTGGAGACCTTTGCCGGGCTGATCCACGAACAAGGCCGCGCTGGCATCATGGTGACGCATGACCTGCGCATGGTGGAATACGTGGACCGCGTGTTGATGATGCGCGATGGCAAGCTGGTAGAGGTTTACCAGACCCGTGATGAGATCATGGGATTAGCGACCGGCAACCGCCACTAAGCAAACACCCTACTTAATAAAAATACTGCCCTGGTGATTTGAAATACCAGGGCAGATTGCATTTAATGAGAGGACTGCTAGTGTGATTCCCCACCAATCTTGACGCGCGGGTCCACAATGGCATACACAAAATCCAGCAGGAAGACGGTCATTGCCAGCAGGTAAGCGTAGATGATGGTGGTGCCTACGATGACGGGCGTATCATATAAGCCAATGGCTTTATAGGTGACCACGCCCAGGCCAGGCCAGTTGAAGACCGTTTCGGTAATGATTGCACCGGTCCAGATGGTGATCAGCAGCAGGGCAAAGGAGGTAATGATGGTGGGTAGGGTGGGGCGCAAAACGTAGCGGCGCTGGACGTTGCGCGGCTCCAAACCTTTGGCTTTTGCCATGTCCACATAATCTTCGGAGGAATAAATCAGGAAGAAGGTGCGCCAGTCGTAGATACTGATAAAGAAGGAACTGAGAATCAGCGAGCTGGCTGGCAAGATCATATGCTTGAGCACGCTGAGCGCCCTTTCGATGAAGCTATCCGGCACAGGTGCATCAATCACACCGCCGAAGGGCAGGATCTTCAATACCGAGGCAAACAGCAGGATCAGGAAGATGCCGTAAAACCAGGCTGGTATGGCCGAGCTGGGCGAAAGGGCGATGATGACCTTATCCCAAAAGCTGCCGTAGTGCATCGAGAGTGCCAGGGCGAGCAGCAGGGTGCTGAAGAAGAGGACCAGCTCCGCTGTGCCCATCAAGAGCAGTGTATAGGGTAAGCGCTGCAGGATGATCTGCCTTACGTTGCGCGAACCATCGTCCGCGGTCATACTTTGGGAGCGTCCCAGGCGCAGGGTCAAGGCGTTTTTCATGAAGCGCAGGGTGCGCACGATTAGGGGCTGGTCTAGGTCGAGTCGCTCAACTTCGTTTTGAATGCGCTCGGCAATTAATTCATTCTTGAGCTGGGGATCTAGTTGTTTGAAGGCCGGGTTCATCTGGACCTGGATAGTGATGCGGTCACGAATTTCGGCTTTCATCATCTGGTCCACGTAACCGCCCATGTTGGCAATCATGATGGTCAGGAAAATGCCGATCACAACCGTAACGAACAAAGACACCAGCTTAACTGCTGAATAACGCATAAGGCGCCCAAAGGCTGTGTTTTTATTCAGTAAGCGCTGTGGGTTTAATTTTTCAATCCAGGTCGAAATGCCCATAAAAATGACTCTCCAAAAATAACAGCGCGGGGTGTTTCAGCAAATGAATTCATCCACACAACAACCCGGCGCAGAGGAGTATTGTAGTCCTTGCGGCTTAAGAATGCAAGAGGGATTTTAATCTCTGCGAACTAATGCTTCGCAATGGCAGCCAGGCGCTCAGCAAGCGGCGGGTGCGAGTAATGCAGCAGCACGTATAGGGGATGCGGGTTGAGGTTGGCCAGGTTTTCTTGGGCAAGGATGCGCAGCGCACCCTGTATGGCTCCCTTATCCACCAGGTCAGCCGAGAAAGCATCGGCAGCATACTCAGCCTTACGGCTTAGGAAGTTGAGCGGGATATCCAGCAGCAGGTCGAGCGGGCTGATGAGGATGGAGAATAATAATAAGCTAAACCCAAAATGTGCGCCTGAAAGCCCAAAGGCCTGGGCAAGCGCATTATTGCCCGCAACCAAGCCAAATAGGGCCAGGTAAGCGCCGATCATTAAAATCTGCTGCAGTAGTATCTTGGGCACGTCTTTATGCACGGCATGCCCCAGTTCATGTGCTAAAACAGCGAGAATTTCCTCTTCGCTCATTTTTTCAACCAGGGTGTCATAGAGCACCACCTCGCGCGTATGGCCCAGCCCGCTAAAAAAGGCATTTAGCTTGGTGGAGCGGCGTGAGGCATCCATGACCGAGATAGCCGAGACCTTAAAGCCCACGCTAGCTGCCAGGGCTTCGATCTTTGTCCTTAGCGCACCTTCCGGGAGGGGAGTAAGTTTATTGAATAGCTTCACGAACAGTTTATTGAGGGTGAACAAAATGACCATGATGATGGCTATGGCGACCCAAGCAGTCAAAATGAATAACCACTGGCGATCGGCATACATCATAAATGGCACCTGCAAGCCAGCCACCAGTCCACCCCCCAGCACAGTAATTAAAAGCAAGTTTTTCAACTGGTCCAAGAAGAAGGTCTTGCGGGTGGATTTGTTGAAGCCAAACTTTTCCTCGAGGACAAAGGTGGCATAGTAATCAAAGGGTAGGCCTAAGAGCATGTTGAAGAGGTAATAAACCCCCAAAAAGGCCAGGTTGCGCAAGATCGGGTTTTCAAACCAGCTATTAGCCAGGCGCTCCAGCCAGCCAAAGGCACCAGACAGCAGCAGGATGATCAACAGGAGCGTGCTGAAAGTCTTGGTGACCAGGCCAAAACGCATGGTTTCCATGGAATAAGCCAGCCACTTTTGGTACTTTTCCTGGTCGTAGATATCCTTTACGTTTTGGGGGGTGGGCTGCTTGCGGTGCTGGTAGTTTAATATGCTGACAATGAGGTCGATAATAAACATCAGGACGATTATGGCAATCACAATGATCTTTGACATTATTTGCTCCAAGGATGGCATGTAATAGTATAAGCAATATGATACCGCAAGATTTGCCTGGGGGATCAACTAAAATTAACATGACCATAACCCAGGCTATTAATCACTGGTGTGCATTAGCAGAATCCTAAAACCAACCTTCTTTGATCAAAGACGGAAAGGATTAATAAGAGGGCTATGTTTTTCCTACTTAATAACAGTTAACCGATCTATAGTATTTCTTAATTTTATAATGCTCTTTTACCGCATCCTCACTTCAAAACCAGGGGCAAGTAGGTGTTTAACAAAGCATCCACAAAGCTTTCAAACCAAAAGCCGATGTTTGCCCAGAAACCGCCTGAGCTAACAACACCAGCCTGAGTCTGGCCGATGGTGGAGCCCAAAGTGAACGTACCGCTTTCTGCAAAGATCACCCCACCGATGCTGATCACAGACCTCTCCAGGCTCAGCCCGGCGCGAGTTTCGGCAGTTACTGGGCGGCCGAGCAAAGGCAAGCCAAGCAGGAGCAATATCAGGCTCAATAAACTTAAGCTAAAGTAAAGGCGCCTTTTCATGGCTCCACCGCCAGGACGTTAAAAGTTTGATTTAAGTTAAGCGCAACAGGTGTTTCTGCAAGACTATAAATCATCCAATGGCCGGCTGTACCAGCACCACAAAAGGCATCTGATGACAGATAAGAAACCCCTAAAGGAGTGCGTGGTGGAGTGACAAAATTATCTCGATAGGTAACAAGTAAAATTGCGTTTGGATTGTTATCGATTTTGCTGTTATAAATGACTGTTGCGTATGTGTGCGCTGAGCAAATATTGGAAGTCTCAACCCTGTGGATGAAAGCAGGTGTATTTGAATTGATACCTGCATTGTAAACTTTAATTTTTCCGAAAATTCCCAGTGCAGGACCTGAAGATGAATAAGCCAATAAGGCTGGCTCAGACGGCGAATTTGTGGAGGCATAAATACCTGGACCAAAATTACTTAACCCATGTATGGCAGCAGATCCAATTGTGAAAGACTCGTTGTGAACAGTTAAGGTATTCCCGTAAGCATTTACCCCTGGCCCTTCAATGAGTGCACCTGGCCTCAAGCTCAATGCATAGGGCACAGCCCGGATGGGTTGGGCATCCATTGTCCCTTGAACTCCATTACAAATAAAACTAGGTATGATCGCTCGATAAGCACCCTTAAATTCACCTGCACCGTAATCAATATCCACAGAAAATAACCCGTTGGTGAAATTTACTTCTGGTAAATAATATTCATCGACATAACCACCACCTCCATTATAAAGATAAAAGTAAACTTCACATTTGCCAGTGTAAGGCTGACCATCTTTTTTTAAAAATCCCTGGTAGGTAAAGGCTGTTTCGACGGGAGAATCTGCAGTGAGACGTTCTCCCTCAGTGAACTGTGCCGTCACCTCCAGCCCGGTTGGGTCAGCGCTGATATTACCTAGTGGTTCTTGCTGGCTACTAAACCAAGCGCTGGCAGGGTTGGTCAGGCTGATCAAGCCCACCATTAAGAGAAAACCCGCTATTCCCCCCAAGAAACCTATCAAAAATGTACGCTTCATTTTCTACCTCCTTATATGTATGGCAAAATTAATTAGCAGCATTCGAGGCCAGACTCGCAACTGCTGAAATGAGTGAAAAATCGGTTGACACCTGCACATCCTGTACACACATCAACGCTTTCTATCTCGCTGCTCAACAAGGTTAAAGATCAAATTTGCATGCCCTGCTGAGTTGATGATGGGAATAACTTAATTATACAACTAGCGAGGGTTTGTCAACAAACAAATTTCGTTTAGTCTTATCTATTTGCCAGTTATCTTTGATAGTTAAACCTGCCTATCGCATTATAATTACCTTAGTAACGGCTATAACAAATTCAATTATTAAACCTGGAGTTCATTATGTGGGTTGTTTTTGCTTTTGGATCGGCCTTGTTTGCGGGGCTGACGGCCATCCTGGCTAAGATCGGGATTAAGAATACTGATTCAAACCTGGCCACAGCCATTCGTACCATTGTGGTCTTGCTTTTCAGCTGGCTGATGGTCTTCGTGGTTGGCTCGCAAAGCACGCTGGGTGATATCAGCGGACGCACGTTGCTGTTCCTGGTGTTATCTGGTTTGGCAACCGGTGCATCGTGGCTATTTTACTTCAAAGCCATGCAGTTGGGAGACGTAAACAAGGTCACCCCGATTGATAAGTCCAGCACAGTACTGACCATGATCCTGGCAGTGATCTTCTTTAACGAAGCCATAACACCGCTCAAGGTTTTAGGCGCAATAGCCATCAGCATTGGCACATACCTAATGATCGAAAGGAAAAAAACAAAAAGCACCTCCAAAGCCCCCGCCTATGGCAGCTGGCTGATCTATGCCGCTCTCTCAGCGGTGTTTGCCAGCCTGACGGCCATCCTGGGTAAGATAGGCATCCAGGGGGTGGAATCCAACCTGGGTACAGCCATCCGCACCGCGGTGGTGTTAGTGATGGCATGGCTGGTAGTGTTCGTGACCAAGAAGCAGGGCGGCATTCGCCAGATTGACCGCAAAAGCTGGCTGTTTATCATCTTATCCGGCTTTGCCACAGGCGGCTCGTGGTTGTTTTACTACCGCGCCTTGCAGCTGGGGCCAGCCAGCATCGTCGTGCCAATTGACAAGCTGAGCATCGTGCTGACAGTGGCCTTTTCCTACTTCATTTTAAAAGAAAGCATCAGCAAGAAAGCCCTGCTGGGTTTGGTCTTGATCGTGTTGGGCACGCTGGTATTGTTGGTTTAGCCAAGACTGAATCATTGATTTTGAGGTTTTAAGCATTATGCAAACCATCTTCGATTACTTGGATTGGCGCGGCGACCTGAGCTTTCAGAAGGACCCTTTTAACGAGGTTGATAACCTGGTTTTGAGTATTTTGTCTTATATTGAATTTGAAGGGGTGGTGCCGGGTGAGAATGAAAGGGGCAGTGTTTCGTTAGCAGAAGCAGCCGAGCATTTCAAAGCACCAAAAGAGGCCTCCGAACCTGTCTATAATAAAGAATTTTATAAAAACCTGCCTAAGTTGCTGCTGGGCTGCGCGCAGAGCGAGCGCTTCAAAGACCTACAGCTTTCCCGTTACGTCAATGAAGTGGATTTTGAGAAAACCAAGCAATTCTCAGCGCTGGTATTCTCGCAAAATTGGCGCATGCACTTTATCTCTTTTAGCGGCACAGGTGAAACCCTAGCAGGCTGGAAGGAAGACCTGCAAATGAGCTTCAAGAGCGCCGTGCCTGCCCAAAAACGGGCAGCTGCTTATACCAAGAATGCTATGTCAGACCTGATGGGTAAATTTATGCTGGGCGGGCACTCGAAGGGCGGCAACCTGGCCGTCTTTGCGGCCGCAAACCTGCCCAAACACATGCAGCGCCGGATTACGGCCATCTACAATAACGACGGCCCCGGTTTTCAATCCAAGGTAATAAACAGCACCGGCTACCAAAACATCGTCGAAAAAATCAACACCACCCTACCGAAGTCCTCGGTGGTTGGGATGATCCTAGAGCACAGCGGCGATTATAAGGTGGTGGACAGCTTTGAGACCGGCATCATGCAGCATGATGCCTTTTCTTGGGGGGTGCGCGGACCACACTTTGTTTATGAAGACGGCTTAGACAGCACCAGCCAGAGCATCAACAAGACGATGCGGGCTTGGTTAGAAAAGGTGCCAATGGAAGAACGCGCTGAATTTATCGATGCCCTGTTTGATATCCTGCAAGCCAGCGGGGCAAAGACTTTTGGGGAGATGAATGAGGAAAAATTACCGAGCGCGCTGGCGATGATCAACACCCTCCTGCACCTGGATTCCCAAACCAAGACGAACTTGAAGCAAGTTTTGGAAATTTTATTTTCGGAAGGGCAAAAGGAAATAAAGAAAAAAATCAGTGAGGAATTTGACCATTTGACCAAGAAACTGGTAAAGAAAAAAGCCTGAATAATCAGGCTTTTTTAAGCGATTTGTGAACCGTCAAACTAAGAGATAAATTCGCTAAAATGCCGTGCGGCAGGGTTTTCAAGTTCATCCGAGGTGAAGAAAATCAGCAATATTTCCGCAAAAGAGTCGCTCTTGTTGCACCAGATATGGGGTAGGTACGCCTCAAAGACCAGGCTGTCACCAGGCTCAAGCAAGTAGGTTTTCCCGTCTACCACATACTCGGTGCTGCCGTTTAGACAGTAAACAAATTCCAGCCCGGTGTGAACCGTTTCGCTTTCGCCGCTGCAGTCACCTGGAGCAAGCTGCACAATAAACTGATGCAGCTTGTCTGATGCGAGGTTCGTCCCAAGTAATTGCAAGCGGATGTGCTCGGCTGAAGCAGGAATGCGTCGATCTTTAGGGGTGAATACCACTTTCGATTTTTGCGGGGCGACATCAAAAAAGTAAGAAATGGGAATTTCAAGCGCGTTCGAGATGCGCTGCAGGGTGCTGACTGATGGTGAGGTCTTGCTGTTTTCGATCATGCTCAGGGTGTTGAGGTTGAGGTTCGACTTTTCTGCTAAGGATCGCAGGGAGTATTTCTTCTTCTTGCGGATCTCCCGCAGCCTGACCCCTACGTTGACTTCCTGGTTGAGCAGCTGACCAAGATCAGTGGTTTTCTTATTTTGTTTATTCATATTTTCTCTCCAACTTACATTAAATTTCTAATAGGCAACGATTATGTATTATTTTAGTACATTTTTAGAAAAAATGGTAGTTTTTTCGCAACTTGTACGTAAAAGCTTTAAACTATCAATTTTTTTTCATCAATTTAGCACGAATAAGAATTATTCATAAAAAACGGTACAATTGCCATTAAAATTGGCTTAAGGAATAAGTTAAAAGGATTGATCAACTTGAACCAGACAGCACGCATCATTATTATCGGCGCTGGCACGGCTGGGCTTTCAGCTGGCATTTACGCCTGCCTGAACGGTTTTGATCCCCTGGTCCTGGAGATGCACAACTTGCCTGGTGGGCTTTGCACAGCCTGGCGCAGGCGCGGGTATACCTTTGACGGGGCAATTCGTTACATCACTAGCAGGTACGAAGGCGGCACGCCGCATCAACTCTGGCGGGAACTGGGCATTTTACAGGATGCTGCTTTCCATTATTACGACGAATTTTCTTGCATCGAAGGGCAGGACGGCCGCCAACTTCATTTTTATACCAATACCGACCAGCTGGAAGCACACCTGCTCGAACTGGCGCCGGGCGACGCTGACTTGATCCACGAATTTGCAGACGGCATCCGCTCTTTTACGCGCATGCAGTTACAGATTGACATGACCGCCGCAGACGGCAGGGAAATGGCCTTGATCGGGCGTAAGATGCTGCCGGTATTGCTGCCCACTCTCAAGTGGCGCAACACCAGCCTAATGGCGTTCGTCAGCCGCTTTAAGGACCCCCTGCTGCGCGAAGCCCTGCCGCGCTTCTTCCAGTTCTCACCGCCCGATTTCCCGATTATGCTGTGCCTGTCCACGCTTGCCAGCATGAATGACCGCGAATCTGGCTACCCCCTGGGCGGATCGCTGACGATTGCGCGCGTCTTAGAAGAACGCTACAAGGCACTCGGTGGGCAACTGCACTATAAGGCCAAGGTGGCTGAAGTTTTGGTGGAGGACGACCGCGCATACGGGGTGCGCCTGGAAGGTGGCGAAGAGATTAGGGCTGACCTGGTGATCAATGCCGCCGACAGCAAACAGGCTGTCTTTAAACTCCTGGGTGGTAATTACCTGGATGAGGATGTTAAGGCGCGTTTTGAAGGTAAGGTGCAACCTTCCCAATCTATCTTGCAAATTGGACTGGGCGTGGCGCGTGATTTTTCCGACCAGCCGCCGATTTTTGACTTCCCCCTGCCCGAACCAGTCTACTTAGGCAATTTACGCCATGAGCGCCTGGTGCTCAAGCATTATTGCTTTGACCCCAGCATGGCAAAGCCAGGCCACTCAGTCTTGAGCCTGTGGTGCGCGGCGGATTACGATTACTGGCGCTGGCTTGCTAAAGACAAACAGCGCTACATCGCCCGCAAGCAGGAAGCCGCCAAGACCGTCATAGAAGCGCTTGAACAGCGCTTTCCCGGGCTGGCAAAAACCGTCGAAGTGGTTGACGTTGCAACCCCGCTGACCTATGAGTGCTATACAGGTAACTGGCGCGGTGCCTTCGCCGGGTGGGCTATGTCCACGCGCAAGATGAGCTACATGATGGGTAAAGGCATGCCCAAAACACTGCCCGGCCTGGAAGGTTTTTACATGTGCGGGCAGTGGATTGAACCCGGCGGCAACACGGAGCTGTCCTGTGCTTCCGGGCGGGACGTGATCAAAGATATCTGCCAGGATCAAGGACAGCCCTTTTACCCGGATCACAAACCTGCCACAAATCAAGGAATAATCTATGCGAAAGAGTAAACCGCCCATTATTGACCACCTGTTTGGTGACGCCGACCTGCCCGAAAACAGTGCACCATGGCTACTGCAGCATTGGGCAGGCCTGCACCATTACTACCGCAAAGCACCAGCCTACCCCATCCCCAACACGCAAGTGCAATTGATTGCTAGCACCAGTTCAGAGAAAGACTATGCGCAGGTTTGGCTGTTCTATTCCACCGACGAGTGGCAAACACAGACCAAACTGCCCTTTCAGAAAGGCGAGCCGCGCTGGGACGCGCTGCGCTGGGGCTGGCTGACGACCTGGACCCTGACCCTGCCCCCACAAGCTGAGGATACACTTCTGCGCTACCGCATCGGCGCTCAGCCCAGGGGCGAGCAGGTCTGGGTGTTTGCCGACAACCAGGCCGGCCAACTAGCGGAGGCCACTCACTTCAGCCTTTGGTACGCCGAGCACCAGCCCCCAAAGTGGAGTAAAGAGGCCATCGTGTACCAGGTATTTGTGGACCGCTTCAACCCCGGCCAGGGGCAGGCTTGGACCCAGACCGCAGACCTGATGCAGCCCATGGGCGGGACGCTCAAAGGCGTGATTGAGAAGCTTGAATTCATCCATGATATGGGCTTTAATGCCATCTGGCTGACGCCCATCTTCGACAGCCCTTCGCATCACGGCTATGACACGCGTGATTACCTCAAAATAAACCCGCGCCTGGGCAGCGAGGCCGACTTTGAGGCTCTGCTCGAGCGCGCGCACCAGCTGGGTATGCGCGTGATTTTGGATTTCGTGGCCAACCACTGCTCCGACCAGCACCCTGCCTTTATAGACGCGCTCACCCAGCCGAATAGTCCTTATCATGACTGGTTCACCTGGCAACCCTGGCCGCGCTACAAGTGCTTCTACGACGTCCCGCAGATGCCAGAGTTGGATCTGCGCTACGGCAAGCCAGCAAGGGCCTACTTATTGGAAATGGCACGCACCTGGCTAAAAAAAGGTGTGGACGGCTTCCGCTTGGATTATGCCCACGGCACAGAGCGCGATTTTTGGGTGGACTTCCAGAAAGCCTGCCGCGAGGTCAACCCGGAGTGCTGGACCTTTGGCGAAATCGTGCAGGGTGCTGACCAACAGCTCAGCTTTGCCGGTGGGATCAACGGCTCGCTGGACTTTTTGACCTGCCAGGCGCTGCGGCTCAGCTTAGCCCAGCAGACCTGGCCACTCTCAAAGCTGGCGGGCTTTTTACAGGCACAGCAAGCCTATTACCCAGTCAATTTCAGCCTGCCGGCTTTCATCGATAATCATGATATGAACCGCTTCCTCTTCAGTGCACATAGCGACCTGCGCTTGCTGATCATAGCGCTGCAGCTGCTGTACTTTTTGCCTGGGCAGCCAGTCGTGTACTACGGCACAGAAGCTGCGCTCTCACAACGCCAGTCCATCCACGAAGGCGAGGCGCTGGGCTTTGACGAAGCGCGCCTGCCCATGCCCTGGAGCGGGCAGGACGACTTCCCACTGGCCTCACTGCTGCAGCAGCTGGCAAAGCTGCGCAGCGACTATCACCTGGGCGAAGCGTTGGGGCTGAGCACCCTGCACGTGGATGACGCGCAGCAAACCCTGGCGCTGCAGAGAGGATCGCTGTTGTTAGCGCTCAACCGCAGCGACAAACCGAGCACAGCCAAATTTGCATGTGGGGTTGAAGCCTTAAAAGATATCTGCACGGGTGAAGTGACACAAGGCAAGGCTGGGCAGATTCAGCTGGCACTCCAACCCCTATCTGCGCGCTTTTTTGCAGCCGATGAAGCCTGTTGAGCCGACCCTGCCGGCGGGTATCTACATCATCGGCGGCTCGCCCTGCAGCGGCAAAAGCAGCATCGCCGAGCGCCTGGCGGCTGAATACCAATTGCAAGTTTACAAGGCCGATGACTACGAGGATGAGCACCCCAAGCGCACGGACCCACTGCGCCAACCAGTGATGACGCGCTACAAGCAGATGGGCTGGAACGAAATCTGGTTTGTGCCGACCGCGCAGGCAGTACGAGACCTGTTTGCCTATTACCGCGAGCGTTTCGCATTGGGACTGCAGGACCTGGCTGCCTTTGACCCCGCCCGACCGCTGCTGGCAGAAGGCTTCCCTTTCTTACCAGAGTTGATCCAGCCTTTAGGGGTTGACCCTGGCCATGCCATTTTCTTGGTGCCGACCTACTCATTCCAATTGCAGTACTACAGCCAGCGCCCCTGGGTGGCAGGCATCCTGACGCAGTGCGAGCGCCCCCAAGAAGCCTTTGCCAACTGGATGCAGCGCGATTACCTCTCCGGGCGGGAAATCCTGGGGCAGGCACAAACCCTGGGCTACCGCTGCGTTGAGGTGGACGGCTCGCTCAGCCTGGAGGAGATGACCGCCTTGGTGCGCGAGCATTTTGGATTGGGGAAATAAAAAGATAAAAGCAAATTAAAGGTCAGATCAATTCAGCAATTTTTCTCTTAACCATTGACATGCAGCTGTTTTATGATTAATCTTGTGCGCTGCTTTATAATCAACAATTATTATCACGGTTGAAGCAAATGTTTAGAGAACTGAAGAACTTTTTAAGAATACTGCCGGAAGATAACGTGCACCCAGAGGTGGCGCGTCATTTTAAGCATAACGTCTACGTCAACACCATGGACATGACCCTGTTCATCTTTGGTGATAGTTTCATTTCAGTCAATACCATCCTGCCAGTCTTTGCCGCCACCATGACGGATTCACCGCTGGTGATCGGGCTGATCCCGGCGATCATCAATGCCGGCTGGTTTTTACCGCAGCTTTTCATGGCTGGTTTGGTTGAGCAGCTGCCAAAAAAGCTGCCATTCACCCTCAAGATGGCGGTGCTTGAACGCATACCCTACCTGTTTTTTCCTATCCTGGCGCTGCTGATCCCCTCAATTGGCAAAGACAATGCCTTGACGCTGTTCATTGCCCTGCTATTTTTGCGTGGTTTTTCACCCGGGTTTGTGGCGCTGCCCTGGCAGGAAGTGATCGCCACCGCTATTCCTATCAGCCACCGCAGCCGCTATTTTGGCGTTTCGCGCGTGTTGGGGCAGATCATGGGTGTGCTTGGCTCAGCCTTAGCTGCCCTGATCTTCAACCGCCTGCCCTACCCCTACAGCTATGCTTTGGCATTCTCCATCACGGTTATTGTCCAGTGGCTGTCCTTCTATTTCTTCTCTAGGAACCGTGAGCCACAGATCAAACCGCAGGAAATGCACCCCGCTGATGAAGCCCTGTCTAAAAAGAAGCTGGTGGATTTCCAGGCATACGGAAAAATTTTAAAGACTGACAAGAATTTCAGGTACTATCTGGTTAGCAGATCGATTAATTTTGTGGGTTTTATGGCCACCGGCTTTTTAGCGGTGTATGCCATCCAACAATTCAACCTGGCCGATGACCAGGCGGCTATTTTCACTGGCCTGTTTTTCCTGAGCGGCATATTCGGCAATGCCCTGTGGGGGATGATCGGGGATAAGGTCGGCCCCAAACGGATTTTGCTGATTGCCACGGCTGCCTGGCTGGCTTCGCTGCTTTTTGCAATCATTGCCCCCAATGTGTGGGTTTTTTACCTGGTGTTTCTGCTGTTCGGCCTCGCAAACTCCGGTAGTATCATGGGCGATTCGATCCTGGTGATGGAGTTGGGCACAGATGCACAGCGGCCGTCTTACCTGGGCCTGGCGCGCAGCATCACCGGCATCTTCCTGCTGGTCGCACCCATGCTGGCAGGTTTGATGGTTAAAGCTAGCGGGTATTTGCCGATGTTCTGGCTGTCGTTCATTTGTTCACTGCTTTCGTTCGGGTTATTCTTGAAGGTTAAGGATCGGCCGCGTTCAAGCAGATAAAAGATTGTTTCTCGCGCAGAGATCGCGGAGGCGCGGAGAAAGAATAATTTTTATGGGCGGGTTTGTGAATCATGATGATCTAGTCATTTCAATGCATAAACCCGCCTACTTTAAAACCCATTTCTCGCGCAGAGCACGCAGAGGCGCGGAGGAAGAATAATTTTTATGGGCGGGTTTGTAAATCATAATGATCTAGTCATTTCAATACATAAACCCGCCCATTCTAAAAACCCTTCAAAAGTATTTATAGACCGAGATTGTTTTTCTGCCTTCGTGATTTTAGGATGTTTTTTGAGACCTGCGGTCATTTGCTCGTTCTTGTCAGGAGACAAGAACGAGCGATGAAAGATTGACATTGTAGGGGCGGGTTCGCTGAACTTTATTAACTTGGCCCTCCAGTGCACAAACCCGCCCTCTCAGTAGATCAAGCCGAAGGCAATAAAATCAGCTCAAAATCACAAAAAACCCCTCTCCCTTTAATGACCTATTGAAAAGACAAAAAATTTTATAAAGGGAGACATCGTGGTGGTGACCAGGGCAGGGTGAGGGTTCCACATTAATTCCAACCACCAGGTTAACAGCATTAAGAATCATAATGGCAGTTTTGTGAATCACAATAATCTAGTCATTTCAATGCATAAACCCGCTCACACCAGAACATAACGCACCCAATCGAAAACTAAGATCGCTCATCTGCGCCGCGATGACAGCTTGGTATCTGGTGGGTTGAGATTCATATAACTCAGCAAACCTGCCCATACTGGAACGCATCACACCCATTAATCGCAACAAACTTAATAGTCTGATACAATTTCAGCATCCTAACCAAGAAGGTGATTTTATGCCACTGTCCCTATTAGAAAACGAGATTCTTGAGCAGCCTGCTGCGCTGGCCAACTTGATCGGCGCGGAGAACGTGCACGCCCTGGCGCTGGCTGAAAAACTGCGCGGTAAGTTCAATTACATTATGATCGCTGCCCGCGGCACCTCGGATAACGCAGCCCGTTACGCCCAGTACCTCTTTCAAATGGCAAACCGCATCCCCGTGGCGTTGGCTACGCCCTCGGTTTTCTCGGTCTATAAAAAGCAGCCCGACCTGAGCGGTGCCTTGGTGTTGGCAATATCGCAATCGGGCATGTCCCCGGATATCGTCTCGGTGGTGGAAGAGGGCAAACGCCAGGGCAGACCCAGCCTAGCCATCACCAACGACCCCGATTCGCCCCTAGCACAGATCGCGGACGATGTCATCCCACTGCATACCGGCCCAGAACGGGCAGTGGCGGCCACCAAGACTTACACCACCTCCCTGGCTGCCATGGCGCTATTATCTTACGGCTTTGCGGACGATCCCGACATGCTCAAAGCGGTTGAAAAGCTGCCGGGGTGGGTGGAAAGCACCTTGGTGAAGGTTTTACCGCTGACAGAGCGCATGGAACGCTACCGCTTTATGGACCGCGGGGTGGTGATCGGGCGCGGCTACAACTACTGCACCGCCTTTGAAATTGCCCTGAAGGTCAAGGAGTTGACCGGGGTGACCACCGTGCCCTACTCCTCAGCGGACTTTTTACACGGCCCGGTTGCCACCGTGCATGACGGCTACCCGGTTTTAGCAATTGCCCACAGCGGCGAAGTGCAACAAGATATGCTGGAGCTGCTGCAAAAGGTGCGCGAGCTGGGCGCGGAAGTGATCGTCATTTCCGACCTGGAAAAAGCGCGCGAATTTGGGCACCTGTCCTTTGCCATCCCTGAAGGCGTGCCGGAATGGCTTTCACCGGTAGTGAACGTGCTGCCCGGGCAGATCTTGGGCTGGCAGTTAGCAATTTATAAAGGCTTGGACCCCGACCGGCCGAAGGGGCTCAGTAAAGTGACGGAGACGGTTTAATAGACTAGCCGAAGCATGGCTGATTGAAGATTGTTAGGAGAAATAGATGACACAACTAGGGATTGGCGATTTAGCACCTGATTTTACCCTGCCGGATCATACCGGTAAGCTGCATACCTTATCCGAGGTTTACCGCGACAAGAACGTGCTGCTGGTATTTAATATTGGCTTTGCCTGACCGCACTGCACCAACCATATGGCGCAGTTGTGTCATGACTACCCAGCTTTCCAGGCTTTGAATACCGAGATCATGGTGATGGTGCCCAATGGGCCCAAGATGATCGAAAGGCACGTCAGCGCTAATGAGACCCCTTACCTGGTGTTAACCGATAAAGGCGCCAAGGTGGCCGCACAGTACTTCCAGGTCAAGCAGTTTTTCCTGGCTGGCACCCCTACCGTACTGCTGGTGGACAGGTCCGGGCGGATTTTGTATACCCATTATGCCAGTTCGCTAATGGAGGAACCGGAAAACGAGGAACCTTTAGCGATCTTACGCCAGCGAGCCGCTTGAGTTGACAAAAGTATTTTTCTCGCGCAGAGATCGCAGCGGCGCGGAGATAGGATATTCCTCGCGCAGAGAACGCAGGGGCGCGGAGAAAAGATGTATCAATACGGGCGGGTTTATGCATTGAAGTATTAATGTTAATGTTACTTAGCAAACCTGCCTCTACTATAGGTTTACCCGACAATTATTTTTTATACATAAACGGAGACCTGCGGTCAATTGTGCGTTTTTGTCAGGAGACAAAAACGATCAGCGGATATGTAGGGAAAAGATATTTCTCGCACAGAGATCGCAGAGACGCGGAGAAAATATGTAGGGGATGGTTTGCTGGACTTCATTGCCAAAGAGATATCAGTGCATAAACCATCCCCTAACATAACCCATCAGATTCTTATGAGAACCGAAATTGCTCACCTGTATTGCATCAAACACAGCTGTGCTTTATCAGACAGGATAATTACGAGGTGCATTTGTCCTTTTCTCGTAATGACTATTAAGGAACACAGCCGCAGTATTGTAATACCTGCGCCAGGAGCGGGTCATCCGCTAGCTTGCCATACAGGTGCGTGTAAATCTCCTGGATGCAGTCACACAGGGCTCGGCCAGAGAGGTCTGGACGCTGCGGATCAGCAGGGATCCACATCAGCCACATTGGGAGGCTGCCGCTGCAAGCCAGGTTAGGCATGCGGTAAGCTTGTGCCCCAGAGATGATCCGCCCGCCATGGCGCTGGTAAAACGCAATCCGGCGTTGAGCCTGGCAGCCCTCATCAGCAGGTTCTACTTCAAAGATCAGCCCACCTGACCTGGCAAACGCAAAGGTTTTAAGATCCGCCAACAGCCCCGACCCAAGTTGGCGACCCCGTTGTTGTGGATTTACAGCCAGGTAATCCAAGGCAAACAAGCTACAGCCTGGCAACCACCTGAGAATGCCAAAGCCTAGGTAAGCTTGGTTTTCACGGGCAACAAACAGGGCATCTCGTTGCAGGTTTAATGACCGTAGTTCTCCTGCTAGGTCAGCGCGCTGTTCGGGTGGAAAACTGGCGGTATAGACCTCATTCAAGGTCTCAACCAGCTGAGGATTAATTTCAAAGACTTGCTCGAAATAAGCTGAGGTTGGCATCAATTAGACCAAGGAAGGTTGAGGTTTAGTGGATAGGCAGCTACATCCAGAACCAGTTCGATCTCATCATCATAAAACTCACCAGTAGGTAAGAAGCCAAACTTAAGGTAAAAGCCTTCGGGGCTGCCCTCGCCCTGCCCGCAGCTGGTGTAAAGCAGCGGGATGCCCATGGCTTTGAGGTGCAGGATCAGCTTTTCAAGGGCGCGTTTGCCGTAGCCTTTGCCCTGGTAGGGATGGGCTATCATGAAGCGCCAAAGGAATACACCAGGGCAGTCAACACCCGATTCGTAGTCTGAGCTGGTGTTGGTCATGATGAAACCAATGGGCGTGTCATCGGCATAAATCGCGCGCATCCACACGTTGGGGGAAAAGTGCGCCTCGGCAATCGACCATACATTTGGGGCAACCATTTTCTTTTGATCTGGTGTGAGTGTGTTACTTAATTCGCAGACCTGGTTCATGGTCTGGGCGGTGATGCGCATGAAGTGGATATCGGGTTGGTTGGTCATAATGGCTCCTTTGGTCAGGGTTGCTGCTGCCTGATACCAGCATAATTATACGCATCTCTTTATTATATATATGGTTTTTTTGGAAGGATGTTCCTCACATAGAGCACGCAGAGGTGCAGAGGAAAGAAATATCTCGCGCAGAGGTCGCTGAGACGCGGAAGATAGCCTTTGGGGATGGTTTTTGCACTGATCAATTTATGTAATTCAGATTTGTAAACCATCCCCTACATAACCCAATAGATGCTATTTAATACTGAG
>Ga0209723_1001659_pt1 | contig 33521 bp, 29 predicted proteins | sample BiotimSIPDNA_2_FD_185750 | JGI IMG/M metagenome (GOLD analysis project Ga0209723, IMG submission 185750) | Anaerobic biogas reactor microbial communites from Washington, USA - Biogas_R2 time_0 SIP DNA (SPAdes) (version 2) | ecosystem: Engineered > Bioreactor > Anaerobic > Unclassified | place... | reverse complement strand
GATATAAGATATTCCAACAAATTTATTAGGAAAGTTGGTGTGAACAAGGAGATTTATCAACATATAAGTCAAAAACTGGATTCTTACCAGAAATCCTAGGTTTTGATATGTGGCTCTATATAGTGATAGTAGCCTACTGGCCAAAGGTTATCTGCTTTTTCTTAATAATTTTCCAACACCATTAGATCCTATGTCTACTTTTTGAATGATTGTTTACTGTTCACCTGATCCAACTTATTCAATGTTCACCAGGACCTGCAAAAATAGTAATTAGTCCGGTTGGATCCTAACAATTGAAAAATTTGATATTATATAATAAAATAATAAACATTTATATATTAGTAATATTATATAGGGTTTTACAGGATCCTCAACCCAACTTGGGATGCTGCGATCTTATATCACCCCCCCTAACTTTTTAAGATTTTGCAGCTGGTGACCTGAGGATCCTAACTACCACCTTAGAACTAATTCATACAAGGCCTCTTCAATAAACTCTTTATAGTTCTTCGATTGCATCTTCAACAATATTTTTAGCCTTTTCTAATAATTTAACTGCTTCATTCCGAGCTGAGTGAGATTCCTTAATGATTTCTGCTATTTCTTTTTGTTTTTCTTCAGAAATAATGGGAACTATAATTCTCTCTAATGAGTCTTTAGGCATAGCCATTAAAATTGTTCCTGTACATTCTCTCACAATTTGTTTTTGGATTATAAAAGAACCACATAAAACTAATAAAACTTCTGGCATAATTTTTTTCGACCTAAACTGGAAAAACCCATTTGTAGCGACATAATCTTCATGTTCATCATGTACCAATGCAATTTTTTGAACAGACCCTTCAACACTTGAAGCTAAAACATCATCCTTTTTTAATAATCTTTTTGCCCTAGTGGGCATTTCTTCCCCACTTACTGTACTTGCTATATTAATAATACCTATTGAAGCATCAATATTTGAGAGTTCAACATAATTAAAAACATTATCAGGATATTTCCTTGGATTAAAATTAGGTTTAACATAGTCAACACATTTTAATAAATCTGAATAGCCTTCAGGACAGTTTTTTATTGCTTTTATTAGATCATAATATGCAGGCTGGTAATATTGAGCATCAATTCTATTAAATTGTATTGAGGTAGATAGTGTAGACTCATACGATAACTCATAATCCATTTTATATTCATCAAGGCCTAAATATTCTAAAAGTAAGTTTTCAGCTTTTTTATACAAGTCTTTTGAAATTTTAATGTTTTTCCATATCTCATCAGAAATATTAGTAAGTTCTTTTTGAATATCGAGATCGATCAAAGCTATTTTAAAATCCTTTAACTCTTCTGCATTAACATTAGTTTGATTGACAGCCCTTCGAGAAAATCGATGAATTTGTTTTTTCCCATATTTAGTATTCAAAAATATGTTTAAATAATCTGGAGTGATTTCAGTGCCTTCTTTAACCCTTAATCGTATCAAATATGAAGCAAAAACATAATTTCCTTCTAACTTAAAGATACCCGTTCTACCTACAAACTCTTCTGAATTAACTCTATTAAAAAGAACATCATTAACCTCTAATTTAAAATTATCGAATTTTTCTTTTGGGATTTCTAAAAATTTAACTTCATCGTCTAATAAAAATCCGTCTTTGATATCATCCATCCGGAATATAGGATAACCCTTCTCTTCTTCAGTCATGGCTTGAGATATCCCATATTGGCAAACATCCAAGAAACAGTTTATAGGTTTCCATTTTCCTTTAGAAAAATCAATTTTATATTTTGGATCATAGAATTTAGCGTCTAATCTGTGATGTTTTAATACTTCTGAGAGCATTTCAACAGATACAACCGCCATTATTCCATCTCCACAAAACCAAATTCTTTATCTTTAGCAAATTCCAAAAAAGCTTCCGCAATTTTGTCTAAATCATGATCAATAATTGTATGATTATTTTCATCCAGAATAAACTTCCCATTTTCATCAGTGAGGTATATGTAGTCTCCACTATTGTTTTTTAAAGATTTTTGATTTGTCGCGAAGAAGATTGGATAATCAATATGTTTGATGAAATCGTCCCCATATTGTGCTTTTAATTCAGAAATTATTTTCTTTTCATCTTCAACATATTTCATGAGGAAAAGAACACTAGTTTTAGCACCTGTATGAGGTTTAAATGTGTTACCATGCAAACCAACAACGGCTAATACCTTAGCTTCATTAAAAATATAATCACGAATGTATTCTGTATCTGAATTGTTAAGCAAACCTTGAGGAAGTACAATAGCCATCCTACCCCCCGGTTTCAAAAATTGAAGAGATCTTTCAATGAATAGTATATGTCTGCCGACTTGATTTTTCAATTTTCCATCCTTCTTTTCGGCTAGTTGATATTGTCTTAAAATTTCTCTTTCTTTAACTGTACCTGCAAATGGAGGATTAGTAAGTAAAACATCAAAATTATAGTGTATGCAATTATTTCTATTCGCTCTATCTTCTTTAGGACTTTTAAATCTCATTAAAAAAGGTTTTAAACCCACTTTAATTTCATCACTCCATGTTTGCGGAGCCAAAGAATTATCTTTAAATATATGAGATTTACCATCACCAACGATTAAATTAATAGCTTTAGATATCTTAACAGTTTTTTTACCAAAATCTATGCCAACAATATTATTTTGAGCAAATTCTTTAGCTTTAGGTGGAAGATTCCCCCCAGTAAGAGTCCCGCCAGCAACATGCATTACAGAATGAAGTAAAAACCCAGCAGAACCGCATGCAGGGTCTATGATTAACTCATTATTCTTAGGATCCATCATCTTTACAACCATATCAATAACAGGACGTGGAGTGAAGAATTGGCCTTCTTTTTTCTTTGAAACTTGCGGAATTAGATATTCAAAAGCTTCATCAATTATTTGAAGGTTAGAATTAAACAATTTTATTTTTTCTAAAAAAGAAACACATACTTTTAAATGATTATCTCTTAATTCTATTTCATCTGTTGGTTCAAATACTCCCGGCCATTTATTCTTAGCGCCGTCAAGTAAATTAGTAATAGCTTCATGAACTTGAGCAGGAGTCCGATCGCCCACATTGAATTCCAACGAATAGTCTGGATCATTTATCCCTTTTTGCTCATCGTAGAGTTTTGCATATATTAATTTGAATATTTCATCAAATGGATCAACACCAGCATTTCCCAGAACAAGTTCCTCTAAATCCAATAATATCTTTTTAAGTGTAGTATCTCCTTTGGCCAACTCGTCGTTTTCCCTTAACCATTTCATTGTCCATCTTTCAGTCATTATATCCTTTAGATTTTCAGAAACTTTAGGGATACGCTTGATTTCAAGAAATATATTTGGTTCCTCTCTATGAAGCCTAATCATTTCATTTCCATTAGACCAAACCCCAATTGGAGCACCTTCAGCATTACAATAACTTTTTAATTGTTCTAGACCTGCACTTCTACTTGGTCTTTTAACTTCAAATATTATGTAAGGGTGTTCTAAATCATTTTGCAAAACAACAATATCTGCCGAACCTGAATCCCTGGAACCAAAATAGATTGTTCTCTCAATATCTATTCTAGTTTTAGGGTAATTATATTCAGTTAATAAACGATAAATCCATAGTTGACGAACTACTTCCTCAGGTTTAGCAACTTTATCTTTGTTCTTAATTTGGCATTTGATGAGATATTTATCGTCACCTTCGGTGATTAAATTCTCAACAAAAGCTATTTCATCAGAATTAAAAAGAGACAATCCATGTTTAACATCAGCATCAGAAAATATATTTGTTATCTTTTTTATCACTAAAACACCCTGTAATTTTTTCCATATCTATCTATATATGAACATAAACATATATTCAATAAGTCTTTTTCGTTTATTTCCAGTGCTGATTAATTATATAGATTTTATTGACTCTTTTCATGGTTTATTATACTGGTTGGTTTCCATTTTAGATTAGTATATTGTGAAAGAAATAATGATATTAATGGGAGATTATTTCTATTTTTTTAAAACCTAAAAAAATCCCCCCACACAGATGATATCCATGCAGGGGGTTGAAATTACCAAGCTCCAATTGGTAAAATTTAAAATTTTCTTTCCAGGACTCTTCGAAGTTTTTTAATCAACTTACTATTATTTAACTTCCAAGCAGGGGTTGCCATCGGCCTGTGACTAACATATAAACCCTCCCCTGCCTCAATATTCTCAACGGCAAGAATGAGTGCCTCTCTGAGTATAGTGTTTTCTAAATGAAGGCGCTGGTTTTCATCCAGGATGGCTAAGTCTCTTCCTGACATCATGATCTCCTCAGGATAATTAATGAGGGCAGGCTGTGAAGGGCCAGGCCCTGGGCGAATTCCTGGAAATTATATTCCAGGAGCCAACTCCTGGCGGGATCTGCGACCCATACTTTTTCCTGGTTCAGGTCAATCTTGGTGGCGAAAACATAATGCCCGCTTTTATATTGCTTGTAATATGTAGGCCAACCGCTGCACATTCCGTTCTCAATCACCGCCACCTTTGGATCTGCGATAAGTTCGCCCAGATATTTGAAGCGGGCCTTGAGGTTTGATCCTCCTGCACTGAAGTTTCTTTTTGTGCCTGTTAAGTTAATGCCATGCTCCATCGCTTCAGCGATGCATCCTTTGATAAGAAGATCCTGATCTGTTCCTCTTTCAGTTGTATATTGTCGGCGGGCCATCTCAGTCTCCGTGGTAGGGATCCCCAGGGCAGAGAGGGCCATCACTGAAGCCGCAGGGCCGCAGGTGTAGGGTAGTTTCTGATCCACATCATTCCAGGAAGGCTCAATATAAATTCCATTACCTGAGGGCTGAGGAGTAGGGGTGCTACTGGGTTTGATGGTCCATACAAAGTTAGGGAGTGAACCGTAAGTGTCCCAACGCCGGTGCATATTGTCGAATCTGGCCAGGGTCACATAATCCCCCTGCTGATTTGGTTTAGTATAAATTTTCCCGGGTTCTTTCCCATTTTTAATTTTCCAGTCCCAGTATCGACCAAGCATATTCATAAAAGTCGACCGGTCAACCTGGACCTGTTTCTGACTAATATCTGCCATTTTTAACTAATCCTCCATCCTTTTTTTATGCCTTAATTTAAAAAAGAAAGAATTATATTGAAGATTGAAAAAAGGGAAATAATATGGGGATTTTAAGATGGGAAAAACTGAAAAATCAAATAGCGCTCCTGAGGATAGATCCGATTGTAGTGAACAACTCAATGAACTAAGAACAACTCTTGATCGCGCAGAAACATTAAATAATACCTTAGAATCCAAGGCATCAACCCTGTTAGGGTTTTCGGCATTATTAATTTCAATAATAATCTTTACCCTGGGCTCCCTTTTAACTTCGCCTCTAAAAATTTTAATATGTAATATAGAAGTCGAATTAATTTTCTTTATTTCAACTATTGGCATTATACTGATTATTTTATGGGGAATCAAATATTTATGGGAAGTAATTAAATTAAGGACCTATACATATCCTTTTTATTTTGATCCAAACAATATCTCCCGAATAATAAATATGCCTAAAGGAGAATTTTGCAAAGAAATGATTAAGGACTACAGACTGGCCATCCCTCACCATACCTGTATCAATATTAAGAAAAAGGATTCACTTAATGATGGAATGAAAAGGCTGGCCTGGGGATTTTTTTTATCATTCTCCCTGATGTTAATATTAATCTACTTAAAAATGGCGTGTGGAAGTTATGGCGGATAAAAATCAAATTATATGTTCTGACTGTGAAAAATCTTTCAAAGAAAATGATATAGTTTATATCTGCGAGAAGTGCGGGCCTCAATACTGTTCAACTTGTTTTTGCAAGAATCATTTTGAGAAACACAGCAAATGGAAAGCGGCCATAATAAAAAAAGGGAAAGTGGAACCCACAACCCCTGAAATTTCGATGGATTAATCCTATTATCGTCCATATTTAATTCTTTTTTCAATGATGCGGGTGTCCATCTTTACCGTTCCGCTCTCGTTTTGGGCTGAGATCCTGAGAATGGCCTGCACATTCCTATTGGATCTGTAACTAATGAATAATCTCCGAGGAGTATTGACTACATTAGGTGGGAAGATGCTGGTTGCCAGGGGTGTTGCGGAGGGATCTATTAATGGATCCTCAGCGGGGTCGATGAGCTCCATCTTCACAGTTCCCCCACTGAAATCTTTAGTTACATTGACATTCCACCAAAACCACCGCGAGCTGCTGAGAATAACAGGAAAATCCCTTAAAACTGGATAATCCCCTGATGTGCAGTTCAAACTTAGCCGGCCCGGGAGACAGGTTATACCATCACCCTTAAAGTCGGTTTCTATGGTTCCCCCTCGGCACCATGATTTGTAATTACCAATGATTTGATTGTGATCAAATGATTCTCTTGTGAAATGCCTTTTTTCAAAAGCATTTTTAATTGCCTCTCCATTGAAAATAGTATTATACGCGATGAATGGGGGCATGACTACATTATGGTGAATTGTTACTTCGCTGTCTACTAAAATGATTTTACTATCAGTCACCTTGTTGTAACCAGTGTCGAAGAGTTCTAAGGATGAATCTTTTAAACATACTTCTACTAAATTATTGATCTCACACATTCCTTTTATCACACAATTTCTGAGTAAATAAGACAAGGAAGTATTCCAATAATTTGTTTCTATACAATTTGATATTTCATTATTATTCGGAGCAATGGCCACAGCCGAACCTATCGCGCAACAGTTATCAATCACACAATCGACTACATCACTAATCATTGGATCTGCATCTGCTATATTACAATCCGTTATTTCAGAATTAATTAAACATTTCAAAGAATCCCCATAATCTGTAAATTTACAATGGGAAACCCTCCACCCATCACCATAATCATTTAAGTTAGTTCCAACCGACATGCATATACTCATATTACTTTGCACGCCCTCTAAAATCACATTGTCCAGATTTTTTTCAAAGATAACCCCAAAACCAGTTATTCTGCCTAAATTAATGGGGGCGCTTAATATATTCACATAATCCCCTGCCGAACGCTCGGTTTCCAAGTTACTGGTTAAAGTAACCGTTCTTGTTTGTTTATTATATGATGATACAGTGAAGATAAAATCCGAAAACAGATCAAGCTCAGTATAAGATATCCCAATCCTCTCTCCAGGCTGTAAATCTAAATCATCCTGAAGGACAATCTGGTTCTCTTGAGCCGCTGCATCTGCCGCCACCTGAGTGAATTCTCTTTCATGATACCATCCCCTCATTCTAATAGTGGGGACATTAATTCTACCATTTGTCATAATTCTGCATCGATATTCATTACCAATAGAGGGGCGTTGAATTGGATTTTCCTCTGTTCCCACCCTTAATTCGCCAGTTCCTGTGATATTCCCCTGTACTTTGAGGCAGGTGTTCTTTGAAGGATCCCAGTGAAGAATTCCATTTATTAATAATGATGTTAATCCATTTGCGAAACCTGACTGGTCAACATTAAATCTAACACTATGGCCCGCTGCAATTGTCACGCTGTCAGCGTTGCCAGGTACAACTCCCCCCTCCCAAGTAGTTATTAAATCCCAGTCCCCACTCATTGCACTTGTTATAGATGCCATAAACTAACCTCCTCCTTGGCTTTTTCATCCTTTTATGATACTCTGGACCTGTAAATATCCCCACCGCCAGGGTAAATTAGTTTTAAATTATAGATATCTCTGTAAGTCTTGAAAAGAAGCTTATTATAAAGGCTGCTGGGCCGGTTGATTCCAACGGTGGCTGTTAATTTAGGGCTTTCTTCTGGTTCGTACTGGAAATCGATTGATTTGAGCATCCCGAAGCCATAACATCGATGCTCACCGATATTATAATAAATATTCTGATTTGGCTCCACGAATGGGCTGCCCACGATCTTACAGGTCAGGTACTCAGAAGGGCTGCAGTTCTCATTCACCCGGTCAAGGGTAACACGATCCACCTCAGCCTGGCTCTTCAGGTCATTATCAGATTCATGCCTTTGATATTCTTCAAAATGAATCACGCTGTCAAGTTTCTCTGCAAAACTACTGCCAACAGTATCTTCATCAATATCGAAACTGGTGTGGGCCTGATTCAGGAAACCATCCTCCAAGGGCATGGATCCGTACTCCTCACATTCAATAAGGTTACTTGAATCACTGATGGCCACCGGAAGAGTGGTGTTTTGGAAAGGCTGCACCACCAATATATCATCACAGCGCTCCAGACCTGGCCGGATATAAACCGCGTGCTTGGTTTTATCACCCAGATCCTGGATGATCTCAAAGATACTCCTCACTTCCTCATTACTATGCTTTGTCGTGTCGCTGATCTTCTTATAACTACATATATTATCAAAATACATCGAACCTGCAGGAGATACACTACTAATCGTCCCTTTCAGCTCCACTTTACTGATATAATACTCAGTACTGGGAACTCCCGCAGCTTTGAAGAGATCCGGAAGGTTCAAAGAGATATAATTCCATTTTCCATTAAAATTAGGGGTGACCGTGGCGATGGTGTTGCTGTGACCACCAGCCCCACTGAAATTCACCGCATACTGCACTGCACTTCCCAAAGATTGGCCTTGTCTGTGCATTGTGATAAATATATCAAAATTCATCGCATTAGAACTGCTTGAGGCTTTATAATCTATATTAAGGATGGGGAACTTGGCTGCATCGTAAGGATTATTCTGGTTCTGATAAAGAACCGCACTGGAAGCTCCGGTGCTGGCCCGGTATAATCTTAAACAATAGTCAGGGTTCCCTTCGGTCGCGTTCCTTTCTTTTCCAAAGCCTGAAACTATGATCTGGTTATATTCATCAACAGATCCGAAGTCAATCCTGAACCCATAACTCGCTGGAACATTATAAGGGCTTATCCTGTGAAGGGTGGTCTCCGCCATGTACCTGAAGGTGTCATAAACATTACTAAACTGGATATATTTCTTCCCTTCCTCAGGGGGCGCACCAATCGCATAATTCTCATACATCAAATCCGCATTCAAATTAAGAAGCGAATCCAAACAATTTAAAGAAAATAAATCTCCGTTTTTAGTCCATCCAGTTATATATCCTCCAAATATAGGGGCGCTTTCACTTCGCCGTTCTCCCCCCACAAGGATTGTGATGCTGTCTTTTAAACTGAAAATGAAAGGAGAATAATTATGGTCGTTTTGGTAGAAATCGTCTTGGAAGGGCATCATGAGTGTGGCCGGGTTCACCTCATTAACACTATTCCTGGACCACTCAGCACTTAAAATATCCACTTCATTTTCCCCATAATAGGATCCATCGCTGTCACCCTCATGCCTGACCACGGGGACAACTTTTATCGCCCCTATATAGATCCCCTTGGTGATTCTCACCCCGAATGTGTGAGTGCCTGCAGTGAATCTTCTCAGCCGGGTTTTAAACCAGTTTTCAGTTTGCCACTGCGATTGGGCTGAAACAGGATCCTCAAAGGTGGTGGATCCATCCAGAGGGGTGATGTTCCCTGTATAATCTGGCCCCCTGAGAATCAGGAATTCAATCCGGTATAAACCGGAGGTGGGTACTTCGATATCCTTTGAAATATCAAGGCTGGTCTGGCTGCTTGCAGGTTTTATTCGTAAGTATTTCTTCCCAAACTTGGTGGTGGTTTCCCAATCACTATGGGAAAGGGAGCATTTCCGGTTTGAAGCGCCGACGAGGTCATGGAATATGCCCTCGTGTTGCCGGCGGTCAATAATGAATTTCACATAAGGATCGTCGTTGATTGTTACATTAGGGATGCTTCTGATTGCTGGATCAAACTTAGATCTCATTGTCTTAACACCCCATTTATTTTATTATTTTCATTTTCTGCCGGCCTCGGTTCACAAAGCAGCCAGCCAGGGTGATGTAACCTGAAGGTCCGGTTGAAGGGTCGTCTTTATCGTACACGCCAAGGCCAGTATAGGCTGTGGCAGGAATTTTATCACTTTTAATAGTGGTGGGGCTGGTCTGGACAATCATGAGGCGTTTCTGCTGGGGAGTGAGGGGATCATCGCAGCTGTGGAAGTTTAACTTATCTCTGGTGGCGGTTCCTGCTGCTGGATTAATAATTAGAAAATCGTCCACATCTTCAGGGATCCCATATATATTCCCATCACTTCCTGGGCAGCCACTGAACCATTTATACACTTCTACTAAATCCGTACAGCCCATATTGCTCCGGGTAAAGGTCACAGGGATAGGGTTTATAATAAGCATATCATTGGCACTGCTGGGGATCCCATATATTTTATTATCACTGCCAACTGCAGCATTACACCATTTATCATTCCCCACCAAATCCGGACCATTCATGAAAAGGGCGGTCTCTTCTCCTGGAACGATGAGAAGGATTTTGAGTGCATTATTGGGGATACAATAAATTGAGTTTCGAACAGGGTCTTTCACCGCCCCAATATATTTGTTACTTCCACTCAAAGTAAGGCCCATATTATCTCTGGTCGCCGTTCCTCCGGTGGGATTTATAATTAAAATATCTGTTGCCATATTGGGTGCTGCATATATCTTCCCAGTATTTGCAAGTGCTCCTCCTGCCCATTTCCCTGATCCGGTGAGGGTGGCTCCCATAGCGGAGCGGGTGGCTGTTCCAGCAGCAGGATCTATAATCAGAATATCCGTGGCATCATAAGGGATTCCATAAATTTTCCCATCGTCTCCAAGCACTCCCCCATGCCATTTCCCTGATCCGGTGAGGGTGGCTCCCATTGTACTTGTCGTTGCGCTGCTGGTGGCGGGATCTATTATCAGGATACTTGTAGCATCAAAGGGGATGCAGTATATTTTCCCATTATTAGCTTTAACACCGCCCAACCAAAGATCTCCTGTTGTTTTGGGTATTGTTGCGCCCATCGTATCTCTCTGGGCAGTTCCAGTGGATGGATCAACTATGAGTATATCTTGCGCCCGGTCGGGGATTCCATAGATTTTCCCATCATTTCCAAGCACGCTGTGCGCCCATTTGTAAGTTCCCATCAAGTTAGGCCCTGCCTCCCACCTCAGGAGATAGTGCTGGGTGTTCATTGTTATGTTATCTCCTGCTTTGGGGTTGGTTGTGATGGTTCCATCGTGCTGGTAACAGGTAACCAGGGACATTCCCAGGTCATCATAGGGGTGTTGTACTTTCACCACTGGATCTCCCCTGCGTATTGTCCAATCCGTCCGATTTATCCTGATGGTGATATTTTCTCGGTTGATTTCTTTTATTTGGATTTCCCTTATTGGTTCATTATTTCCAATGGGGACCTCTTCCATTTTTGTCCATTTCCCGAACTGACAACTATCATACCATAATATTTCATCTTTAAGCAATCCCTCCACATAAAAATCAATATAACATGAAGCAGCACTCTCTGGAGGGATTATTTCTTCCTCTAAAACCTCAAACCATTCCAAATTTCTCGCTACTCCAAGATTTACAAAAGTCCATTGATCGTCTCCTGTTAAAGGATTACCATCAGAATCATACCAGAGGAATCTTGCCATTAATGTTTTGTCAGTTAATGATTCTATCATTAATTGAAGTGCTGTAAGATAATATTTCTCAGAAGGATCAATCGGATACCTGATCCCTGAACCTCCCAAGATGATTGACACATTTTGGGTTCCATTGTAGGTTGATCTTAGTTTTGCACTTCCCCCTCCGGTTTTGAAGAGGGAAGTGTCTCGTGATAACTCATAGTTTAGGCTTTGAGAACTCCAACCGAATATGCCACTAAGATTAGTTCCAACATTGTGTTGATTATCAGTGAGGAGTGATTCAAAAACATATATATTCACAGTATCATGGGTGGGTTCTACTTTGATTATACCGTTTTCCAGGTAGAATTGGGTGGATTTCTCTCTGATCTCTTTCACCAAATCCCCTGTTTCAGGATCCATATAATCATAATCAGGAATGCTGTTTCCTTCTAATATGATCTCTTCTAATAAGTTGAATTCTATCTCTTGCACGGTTCCTGTTGTTGCTATGAAAGCATCCACAGAAACTGTTTCCGCAGGCGCTGTTCCTGTAACTGTAACTTCATGAACACTCCCATCTAAAGTAATATTTGAAGAATAAAAGCTTTGTATTCCACTTCCCCCACTATTTCTAAAAGAAAGCACTACACTTACTATTCCAGATTCCCCTGTAAACCTTAATCTTGTCACATACTGCTTCCCAGGACTTGCAGCTCCTCCATTTGAATATAGTCGGTACCCTTCCCCACTAACACTTCCCTCAGTAAATATTTTAAGACTTCGAGTTTTCCCGGTTTCCAGATCAACATTCTCAGGAGAAGATGCAATGTTGGCACCGAAAACGCCGAACTTAGAGGTTGTTCCTAATTTGCTGGTTGCAGTGGCAATGTTGGCATCGACAAGGTTATTATACACTATTTTCTTATTTTCACCGAGATCGATTACTTCCTCTGGGTTAAAAATCCGGCGGAGTTCTCCATCCTCATTATCATCACTCCAGGCCCGGGGTCCTCCCTTATCATAGTCTTCTGGGCTTGTCTGGAAAGGCACACCACTGGATGGGTTTTCAAATACTGGGAGATCTCCCCACATTGTCTGCCTGTAAGTTGTAGGTGTTTCTGGGGTGCGGCTGTAAGGCGGCAGCATTACTTGCTGAGGAAAGGTCCTATCAACGGAAATATTCATATAAGTCGCTTTCATATTGTAGGTGGCGCTGGGCGTGGCAGTGTCAGAAATATCCAAAGCATAACCAGCATAAAGCCCTTCATGTACTGTGGAAAGCCCGCTGGGGCCGCTGTATTTCTTAACATTATTTATATAAATTTCCAGATTCCCATCATCCTTGACATTAATTTTAAGGTCATAAACGCCCAAGGAGACATAATAAGGTACAATCAGGCTGGATTCATTCCCATCCTTATCGTAACTGTAAATATAAATAGAGTACTTTTTCGCCCCTCCACTGTAAGTGACTCCGAGGGCAACAACAATCGCATCTTTGAACTCAGAATAAGCAACATCAGTTGAAAAGAAATCATTCCATGAGCTTTTGGTTGTGATAATTGTGGAAAGATAAACCGCTGAGGTACTGGCAGGAGTATAACTCACATTAAAATCAATCCCAGTTTCCAGGGTGAATTCTGAGGGCAAGACCTCTCTCAGGCGGGTGAACAACGCCCCATAACTTCCAGAAGATTTAATTCCCTGTAAGTAGAGGATCCCGCTGGTTGCAGATACTACTGGGCTGCTCATCCTGTAACTCTGCGGATCAGTCCATACCTGGTCACTGAAAACATCGAAAGGATCCTGGACCAGATATTCCCTGGCATCTTCCTCGTAACCAACCAACAACTGAGAGAATGCACCCTTCACATAATCCATCAATAAAAATTCATCCTCATTGGGTGAGATAATATCCAGTTCCAAGTCCAGATCACAATACTCCCCCGGATAAACTATAAGATCCGTTTTTCCCAGGGCTCCCCAGCCACGGTGAACAATATCTTCATTGTTAATCAGGGAAGTGCTGCTGTCGATCCACTCCAATTCTCTCCAACCGGCCAGACCACTGATTTCCAGTGCTTTTTGTTTCTTACAGAAGATGCTGAAGGCTTCACTTTTATCTTGGGGTCCTTGGCTTATCCTGCGGCCCCCTGGGGAAAGATACCTCTCCAGGGATTGTGAACGCTCATTAACATCACCGTCCACTAATTGGGCGGTATCTAATTCAATCGGTCCGATTTTACACTCTACTGTCAAATTATTATCCTCCATAATGGCCGAATATTCTCGCAGCGATAGATTCTCCGGCATCTTTTTCAGCTTTCTTAAGTCGGTTGTCCAGGTCATCCACTCCGTGGATTGGGCCATGAATATGGATCCCTCCAACCTCAACCACTAAGGATCCTGGAATTCCGGGACCCGGTCCCTGTGGTGGGGGATTATAAGTTCCTTCCCGGGCGCGGCGAGCAGGATCATAATCTTTCCCATCAATCTTTGCCCAGACATGAGTATTTCCATCATAGGTTCCCCAGATCATCTGAGTGGGTAAGCCCCAAAGGTTCTCTGCCACCATCATAGCCCCCAGAGTCATATCGTAACAGTTCCCCCCTTCACTAAGAGCAGTGACTGGGTCCATCTGATGACCGGCATATCCCATATATTCCAGGCCTGGGCCGATGTCAGTCATGAATTGTTCAAAACTCCCGGCAGGACCTGATGGTGGGTTCCAATGGCCTCTGATGAGTTTCGCGGCCATATCAAATGGTCTGCCGCCTATTACACTCCAGGTGTGAGCGATTCCTGTACCGTCCCATACTCCATTAGCAAGGCCCGCTCCTAAACCGAATCGCTGGCTGGCTTCGCTCATTAGGAATTGCGCGCCATCATAACAATTACAGGATCCGCTATCCCAGACTTGTTGATTGCTTTTCTGGTCTCCAAAATAAAATTGATAACCTAAATGAGCGGCCATCCCATCAGCAATGGAATTAAAGGCATCTACTCCTTTAAAATTCCTGTTCATAGCACCCATTATATATCCTTGGCCTACACCGCTCCTGTTGGCCATTGTACTGGCAATCGTATTTTTAATAGGTCCACGAGGAAGTCCTCCAGAACTTCCTGGGCCGGCAGGGCCTGAAGGGCCAGGTCCCATAGGCCAGTGAAAACTTGGGATCTTATCAGATATCAGGCTTAATATTGAACCGAGCCCTGGAACTTGCCATACTAATTGGGTGATTTTCTGCCAAGTCTGACTAAGCAAGGATCCTACACTTGGAATGTTCCAAATAAGTTGTTTGATTTTCTGCCAAGTTTGATTCAGGAATTGGCCAACACTGGGGATCTTCCATATTAAGTTTCTAATTTTATCCCAGGTCTGTTCGAGGATCTGACCCACACTGGGGATTTTCCAATTGAATTTAGGGATGTGAGCTTTTATCACATCCATTATCTTAGCGAGGATCTGGCCGGCGTTCGGCCACTTTAACTGAGGCAGTTTAAAATCACTGATCCCTTCAAGCATTCCCTTGAGTAATCCTGTTCCTATTGAGGCAGTCCCAGTGATTCCACCTCCCCCTTCTTTTTGGGGTTTTTTAGAACCTCCTAACTGGCCCTGTATCCATCCTGGTAAGTTAAGTTGATCGCCAAGACTTCCCTTCTTACTTGTATCAAATGCCCCTCCTAAGTTAGATTTTACAAAATCCAATTGACTCCAATCTATGAGTTCTTTACCATGCTTAATATTCCATAGAGGGTTACCGGGCAAGTCTAATCCCATTATCGCTGGCCCAAGTACTGAGCTTGCTGCAGTTCCCCCAGCCCCAGCTAACCATTGCAATCCTCTCGCACCACTCGTGGCCACGCTCATCCCTAAAGAACCAAGTCTGGTCAATGTGGGCAATCCTTGAGTCATCAACAAAGATCCCGCTGCACTACTTACAGCAGGAATACCCCACTGGCTTACTTTTCCTAATATCCTGCTGGTTGTACTTTCTGCTGGAATTGTACCGGTTGTACTGGTGCTTGAGATGGGGGGGCAGGGTTTTCCACAATCAAAATCCACCTTATGTTTCTTCCCAGTGATTCCTTTTAATTTGTCACTGATTCCACCCATGGATCCCAGGACTTCTTTAAAACTCCAAACTACAGGTCCCAAGGCCACGGCCAAAGCTGCGATTCCTGCACCTGCCAGGCCGATCATTGTGGACCAACCACCGGTCTTCTCATCTAACTCCAATAAGAAATCAACGCCTTTCTCAAGGTAAGGGAGTATTTTAGTTCCTATTTCAGTCGCGGCGACCTGAATCTTTCCTTTGAAAGTATCCCACTTTATGGCCATTATTTGCATCTGGGAAAGTCCCTCGTAACCGTTGGCCTTCAGGGCTTCATCCAGGGCCAGGATCCTCTCATGGATGCTTTCTTTTCCTTTTAATTTGTCGACCTGGCCGGCCAGAACCCGGCTTCTTTCAAGTTCACCTGTGGTCCCGGTCATGATATATGCGTTCAGGTCCTGCTGGGCTTCTATCTGAGTCTGCCCGGTCTTTTTAGCTGCGATAAGATAGTCCGAAGCCACATAACCTAATACTTTAAGATCTTCTATTGCTGCTCCCCGGGCGGCTGCGCTTCCCAGGAGGGTGTTCATGAAAGTATCGTCCCCAGGTACAGCAGCGACTATTTCCTCAATACTCGCAGCCATCTTCTTGGCCTGCTCCTCCCCCAGTTTCATTGATAAATAAGCTTGATTAAATTGTCTTTCAGTGGCGCCGGTCCATATCATATTTCCAATCTGCGCAAGACCTACTCCACCCATAATCATTCCAAGGAGATCTCCCATCTCACCAAGTCCAGAACTGGCCTTCCCTGCGCTTGCGGTGATTTGGTCAACACCCTTAGATGCTGTGGTGGCACCTTGACTGATGCTGCGCCCTGCACTTCGACCAGCTTCACCAGTTCTTCCCAGGGCGTGGCTTGCGGTTTCGCCTCCTCTGGCGATTTCTTCTCCGGCTTTGCCTCCTTCGGTTCCCATTGTGGATAGGCCATGGCTGGCAGCTTGCGAACCATGATGAATCACGCCCCCTGCGTGGGCTCCTGCTTCACCCAATCGAGACAAGGTGGTGCTGGCCTTTCCCGCGCTGTTACTGATATCTGATCCAGCCCGGCTGCCGGTGGTGCCAAGTTCTTTTATTCGATGGGATGTTGTGGAACTGGTGGATCCGACCTTATTAATCGAAGTGGCGGCGTGTTCCGAGGATTGGGCCATCGTCCGATTACCGTTCACGACTTCCGTTGCGAACTGGCGGGCATGGCCTGTTGCACTTTTAAGCATTCCCTGGATGTTGTCCTTTCCCAGGAGATTTATGATAATATTCGTGTTCATGGCATCATTTCCGGATGGGTTTTTAAGGAGGAATGGTAGAAATAATAAATAATGAATATTTAATGGGAGGGATTTATTCTGAAAAATAAAAAATATTCAATTTTAGGGACTATAATGATTTTAACAGCGATTGTTGCGCTGTCAGGCTGTACAGATTCTGATTCTACAAACAGTAATGGATATCCCAGTGTTAAAGGAGATTATCCTGACATAAAACTGGCCAACACGCCCGATCCATACTTATTAGAAGATGGATCATCTTATATGGTGGGTGGCTTGATCCAAAATGATGGTTCAAAAACTTATACTAATGTCTTATTGAAAATAAACGGCCTTGACAGTTCCGGTAAAGTGGTTAGCAGCAAACAAGAAATGATTAGTAGTTTACCCCCAGGAACGACCGCAGATTATCAAGTATTTTTAGATGTTCCCTCAGGAGGGCAGGAAATTATAGGAGCGGAATTAGAGGTTGTTAGTGCCAACCAATCATAAAAAAAGATAAATTAATACTCTAATTCTCCTCTTTCCCTTCTTTCTTTCCATTTTCTTTCTATATCCTTAAATTCCTGCTCTGCTTTCTCCGTCTCTTTCTCTTCCTTTTCTTTTTGCAATCGGAGCCTTTCCCTGAATATAGGACCATAGTATCTCCAGAAGATCCTTTCGGGCATTGCCATCATATCCTGGTGAGACCAGCCACGCTCATGGCTGGTGTCATCCAGGGCGATCATTATTGGATGCCTGGTTACATTAGTTCTTTCAGGAGTTCCTTGTTTTGAAACCCCGCCTTCACTGCTTGCTTTTCTAACTCATCGATTTCAAGGTCATTCATGCCCATATCATAATAGCGTTGCCTGTTTAATTTCTGCCTCAGGCCCGCCCACTCGCGGCTGGTGACCTTGGCAATTTCCTCGGGAGTAATTTCACCTTCATCGAAGAGCATTAAGAGATATTTTTCCCGAATCTTCATGGTGGCCTTTTTATAAGCCTTTATATCTTTTTTATAGGTTTTCATCGCCTCTTCTGGAGAGATGGTTTCTATTTTATCCTCGCCCTCCTCATCCTGAACTGTGCGGGTTCTTTCGAGAACAGGGACTGGATAATTATTTAATTCTACGCTGATCACCTCCAAGTCGATGGATTCATTTAAGGTCAGGTTTCGGAGTTTTCTCTGTTTCCCCATGAACTCATAAATCACTGGGGACATTCCTATTACTTCAAGATCTGAATTCATATTTTCCACTATATTCCGGGAGGTTTTTATTTATTCGAGTAGTTACGCGATCGTTGTCAGTGTTGATTTTACAGCAGCGCTTATGGTCTTGGTGGCTGCTGAATCATAAGTCGCAGACCAATCAAATTGCATAGTAATTAAGTCATCATAAGGTGACTGGATCTCCATCGCATCGTAACTGATTTTAGGCATATCCAAGAGCAGGGTGTCTCTGTGAGGGGGGGTTGGAACTATGGTCTGGCCCAGGGTTTCAATCTGTAAGGCGCGGGCGCTTCCGGTTATCAGGTTATCTTCTGAGAAATTCACAGAATCTGTGGCTCCGAAGAAATATTCAACCTCATCCCAGTTATTGAAGAGCATTGTAAGTTGGCCGGTAACATCCATCGTGTTATAATTTCCTTTCCAACTCTCAAGGCCCCTGGCAAGGACCCCTTTCCTGATGGTTCCTCTGTCTATTTTAACTTTGCACTGGGTGATGTCAGTGTTCACCGATCCGCCCAGGGTCATTTGCACCCCGGGAGCTGTGAGTGGCCGGGAGGTCCCATAAACAGGAGATGCTACCTCTGGTTGGGATATTCCTCCAAATGATCCCCAAAGGTCGGCTGTTAAATCAATCACATTGTTAGGTTGGAAATTTAATTCCAGGCTTCTGACAATCACATTGAAGAAGGTTTCCATATTGAGTGATTGGTATCCTATCCCGAGGGTTGCGTAAGGCGCGTTGAAACCTCTGGAATATGCATGATTATATGCAGCGGTTGATCCCTCCTGGGTTGTCTCTACTTCTCCGAATGTTAAAAATAGCCAGTCTTCTAACCCTCCTCCCGGATAGCAGGTCATCTTAACATCTCCACCGGTTTCTACTCCTTTGTTTATTTTAGAGTATCGGCGGTCGTGTGTTTTCCTGAGTTCCTGAGGATATTCATAATTAGGTTTTGCTTTCAGGCCAGGCCGGGCAGTCACCGGAAGAAACCGGTTGAGAGTAGTCTCGGGAGTTCCCCAAACATCCTGGTGGGCCATCCCGACATATAGGGCTTTTCCACTTATCATTTCTTATTGCCTCCTTTTGCTTTCTTATCTTCCATCTTTTTCCAGAAAGTGCTTTTATCTGCGATTTTCGCCTGGTCTTCATTAAGATCCTTAACCTCACCAGGGGTGGCGGGGCCGATCCCATCAGTGATTCCAGGATAGTCGCCGAGATACTGATATTTACCCATAATAATACCTCCATATTATTTTATTTTATTTTTTAAGGTCCTGTGGGGTTTCCCGCAGGATTCGAAAGTTTCACTTTAACCCGGATCCTGGCCGCTGAGAATAACTTGGCAGTTTTACCAGTTCCTTCCATTCGGACACCATTCTCAACCCCAATAATCTGACTACTGATCCCCAGGTCATCAAAGGTGGGATTGTCTTCCAGTTCGGTTATCACCAGATCCTTCAGGTTGAGTTTTTTCTTCTCAGCCGCCTCGGTCAATCCCTTAACAAATATAGAAATCAGGAGAATCGTACTGCGGCTGCGGTGATGCTTCTGGAAAGTATAAAGAAATTCGCTCTCGTCGTCGATCATGATCTCAGTAGTGGGCTTGCTGTACTGTGCGATCTTTTCCTGTCGGCCTATTGTCACTTTTTCAAATAATGAGATCTCCTGCCCATCTTCTATGTCAATCATTGCCTCCAAGGTCATCTGTGCCTTCTGCGCGAGCAGATTTGTTATTTGGTCTTCCATAAAATCTATGCCTCCATCCAGGCGGTGAATTTTCCGAGGATCTTTTGGATCTCAGGACCAGCAGTCACTACTGATTCTTTCAAGTAAGGGTTGGGTTTAGTTCGGCCGGTGATCCTTCTCATGTGCCAACGGCCCCCTCTCCTTCCTCGGGCCACTATGTTATGGCCAAGGATTACAAAAGGAGCATAAGGCGCGTCGGGATACATGATCCCTTCATAAGGAGATAATAACTCGAAAACATGGCTGTTCTTCAAAAACCCGGTGACTACTGGAGCTCGACCTATTGCCGCGTTCCGGACGGCGTTTCCAATATCATAAACCGTTTCTTGGGCCATCCTTGGCAGCCTGTCGGCTTTGGTTTCCAGGGCGTGGATTACATCGTCCTCATTGGTAAGAACCATTTCATAGTACACAATAAATCACCAACGATCAGGATCCACATATCCGCTGCTGCTTTTCCTGAAATGATAATCGCTGGGTGTGTGACAGCCGCTGTATCGTTTCTCCTCGATTTGGGCGGGGTTCTCTTTGATATATTGATCCAGGCGTTCTCTGGCCTTTTCTTCGTAAGTTATAGCAGTGGGGCTGCGATCTTCCTCAGTATTATAGAAGGCATCGAGGATTTCCATCTTCGCCCAGTAATTCGCTGCACTGACCAACGCCCTGGGTGTAATTGAGGGAACACTCTGTTCATCGATTTTACTGTTGATAAAATCATCGGCGGAGGTAAGTGCCTCTTCCACTATCTCAGGGGAGAGCTGCTCATCATCATCGAAGGCTTTCAGCCAAGTGCGGACTGAATCCTCATTCCCATAATGGGCCAATTAGATCACCATTTATTGTTTGGTAAAGTTCACTTGGACCATTCCACCAGGCCAGATCTGGCCAGAGCCTGTGATGGTCTTTTTAAGTGATAAAACTCGGCCCTCAGTGATTGGTGCATTGGTGGTTACCAGGTCAACTCCTACCATTCCTTCGATGGGGTTGGTGCTGTTCACTGCTCGGAGGCCCAAGCTGGTGGTTCCATTACCATCACTGCCTTTATTCTGAACATCTAAGGTCATGTAGTTAGTCGCTTGGCCGATATCACTGTCCGGAACGACTAAAATATCAACTATGGTTCCATCTGCGGGTGCTTTGAAAATAGCCCTTTCCCATAGGTTGCCAGCCGCGGCATCAGGGGGAATATAAACTTGGACTTTGCTTTTGCGATCCAGGGCCTCGAGTTCATCCCATATTCTTGAAACAAGGCCGGGAATGTTCCTGCAAAAGTGCATAATCTGCGATTTATTCAAAAGTAATGACATAACATCTACCTCCTTAAAAAAAAGGAATATAAAAGGGAGATTATCCCTTTAGATTCCGGTTTTGTTAAAGATATTGTTTTTCCGCATTATAGGAACACTCCAGTGAGCTCCGAACCTTATATCAAGGACCGGATCCATACCATCACCATCTGATTCGATTATCTTCATGTTAATAACCGGCAGATAGGGTTCAGTTCCCTCTTTGGATTTAATAGGAGTGTAAGCTCCTGGAATTTTCCTGTACACAATCGCACCTGGAGGTGCTGCGCTGGGCCATCCGAAAGTCTGACCTGATGCAGGACCAAACTCAGCGAAGGTGTTTTTCACTGATCCATAATCGATTACATCATTCTCTTCCTTCAGGTTCTGAATTCCTTCAGTTCTGATAATATAATTTCCAAGGTTATCATAGCTGTCTGCACTGTGGAATAAAAGGTCAAGACGGCCTCTGATTCCCCTGTGTCGCATATCATTCCGGAATCCGCGAAGATCCTCAGCGATCATGGTACTGTCATCCCAAGGTCCATCATGTAGATCTGCCCGGGATGAAGGAGTGGGTGCGTTGGCGTTCACAGCATCTTTTACTGAGTTTTCAATCGCAGCCACGATCACATAACACATATCCTCTATATCCATCAGGAAAGATTCTGGAGAGTCCTCATAATCCTCTTTGATAACAATGTATCTGAACCCTTTACTGAGTAAGGGAACGCTTTCAGGAGTCTGTTCAGATCCTGAAACTTCGATTAATTGTGCGCCCTTAGCGGTTTCGATAGGTTCTTCTGCAAAGAAATCCTGGAATATCTGCTTCGAGGTTTTTTCCCGGGTATAAAAATTGTATCTGCGCCCAGTCTGCACGATTTTATTTAGTGTTGGTGCTATGGTAAGCCCAGTGGCCACCTCATCAGTCACAAACAACTGTGCGTTACCCTGATTTTTCAGGATATCTTCTCTTTTAATTTCTGCTTGTAATGCCATTAGAAATGCCTCCAATAACTTTATTATAACTTAATTAGTCTGCAGCCACTTGGCTTGGTGAGCCTTTCCTGAAGACTCGTATAAATCCACCCTGATTCGCGGCTTTAGCCTGTAAAGCATAGATGTTGGTAGGAACATCCTCTTCCTTTACATATTTCCGTTTATCAGTCAGATCCACAGCCAGACAATCTCCTGGGTTGATGGATGCATGAACATTTGCAAGTTCCAGGCGGTCAAGGTCACCGTCAAGTTCTACTCTTACTCTCCGGGGCTGGTAGTTTCCCCAGGTTTTGGTTGATTTGGGGATTGGTCCTTCAGGATCCCGGCTGGTGATTCGGCCAACGGCCACACCATTAGTAAGGGGCCTTAAGGTCATGTCCGCGGTGGGATCTATCTCAACTTCAAGACCTTCATTTCCTCTCTGGCCGAATATTACACCAGGAGTAGGTCCGATTAGGGTATCAATAGTTTCTTGGAAAGTGGCGGTTCCTTCATTGATAAAGAAGGTTCCGTTGGGTTTGTTTCCAGTGATGTTTTTTCCTCTATGTACCATAAAAAATACCTCCTATTATCAGTTATTTTTAGTATCCTTCTGATTTCCTGGATTTTCTGAATGAATCAATATCCAGGACATCTTCAGGTTCTCCTCCGAAGCCTTCACCACGACTTCTTTCATTGATATCGACAATCACAGGACGATTGGCAAGCATTGTTTTGAATTTTTCGATATCATGTTTTTCATCAGCCAGGGCCGCGGATATCATCATTTCCCTATCTACAGGGAGCACTTTACCAGCCTCGATGGCTTTGTCAACCGCGAATGCGATTGGTGCCTTCTTGGCTTCTATTTCCAGGTTGTCGATTTTATCCAACTTCTCTTTATACTCAGGGGGAAGGCTGGCTTCGATTCCTTTTTCCTGGAAAGAATCCATGAATTCCGAGAAGGCTTTACCTATATCTGCCAGGCCCTTTTCCACCTTGGCAAGTCTGGCCGCGCCAGGGAATTCCTCTTTTTTGTTTTTTTCTTCCTGACCACCACCTTCACCTTCATCTTCACCGGCCCCTGCAGGGTTGGCCTGCATTCCAGGGTTTCCCTCAGGGTTTCCTTCACCTTCACCAGCAGCTCCTGCGGCTGGGTCAGGGTTTCCTTCTTGTCCTTCTGTTCCAGTATTTCCATCAGTCATGTTACTATCCTCCGTGCTTAATCTCGCAGTTAAGATCATGTTCTCTGGCAAAGCACCGACTTTGCAGTCCACACAACCGCCTTCATTGACATAATCAGTTCTTTTAATTCCTGTGAACCGGTCGAGGACCAGATCGGCCTTTCCAGTTTCACAAGGTGATGCGGTGAACGGTGCCACCACACTAAAAGCAGGTAATTCACCCCGGGCGTGAAGTTCAGCCACTAAGGGGTTCGTGTGTTCGGATCGGGTGGCATATATTGCCTCCCCATCAGTTTGTATCTCAAGGATCCTGCCAACATTATGAGGATCCAGTTCACCGGCCTCCAGGAGTTTAACCAGGATCGGGTATTGTTTTTTTAATTCCTCAGGAATATGGTCAATTCCCAGGGTGATTCCCCCATTCTCCTCGATGGCTTTATTCCATAATTCGTAGGTTTCGGGGATGGTATATTGGGGTGCGAATACCCGGGTGGGTTTATTATCAACCCATACTCCGTGGATACCGGCCTTCCATATTGTTCCTTTGGCCCCGGGACTCATTGGGGGAGGTTGGCTGGCTTTCATTTCCTCTGGGATTTCCAAACCCGCTTCTTTGTATAGTTTGCGGATTTTATTTTTCAGAATTGCCGCCGCGGTTCCGCTTAATCCTTTCACCCCACCCCGAGCGCCTCTGAGGGCAGCCCAGGCAGCGACAACACCATTTTTATTCAAGGTACCATCAGGTTCTCGGACAGGGAGTTTGCAGCATTGTTTTGCAGTGGAGTCACAGTCAGGTTCACAATACAAGCAGGCACGCCGGTACTGCTCATCAGTATAATCGGATTCCTTAAACTGGCTCCAGGGTTTTTCAGAAACCATAATAAAAAAATACCTCCTGTGCAATTTTCAAAAATCAATTAAAAAATTGGAGAATTGTCCACCAAGTTGAGGATCAGCTGCTAAGGATCCAAGGTGGATCTAAATCAAAATAGTAGTGAAATGTTCAGAAATCTAAAAAAGGGGAAATATAGAATTAATCAAGGATGAACTGACCATGGCTAACCGTGCCATTCTGGAAGTAATCTTCACAAGCACCGCTATAAGCTCCAGGGCCTTCTATGAATATGTTATGCCTTAATATTGGCCTTTCAGGATCATCTCTAATAGGATAAAAAATTAATTCATGTGACTTTTCCAAATTAAAGAGATGGATCTCATCGCCCAGGGCTTCCACTTTCACATCAGGGAAAGCAGAACGGGGCAGTTCAACCTTTAAACTTTCAGGGTGAACTTGGTCGTGGAATTCCTCAGGCAGTAATTCAGCGACTGGAACCATATCTTCCAAGCCATAAAGCCTTTTAAACTCCTGAGAATCCTCTAAATTGTCTGGCATAATCTTATCCTCTGTTTTTCATTTAATATATAAATCACTATTCCATGATCCCTCTTTCATTGATATATGAAGGATTCATATCTGTAAAGTGTTTAATTTCTCGTTTTAAAAACTTGTACTGATTAGGGAAATACTTTTTAAATTTCCTGGGCTGATTTAAAGCCATTGCGACTCCATCGGCCCAGTTCTCAGTTAATCCAGAACCTTCCACACAATTTCTCGCGTAACCTGACACAGCATATTTTTTTATTAGGTCCTGATTTTCAAGACCTAAGTGCTGAGGGATTCCATCACTCCTTGATGGGCGCAGCGTGTGATAGAAAGAATGAGGACCCCATGTTAAATCAATCAACCTATCCTCATAGTGATCCTGTAAATATTTAATATCTTTTTGAACAGCCTTGAAATAATCCTGGTTAAGCATAGAAGAATAATATCTTCGCTGCTGTGCAAATCGAAAAGCTGTATCCTCTGCAATCACATCAAGTTTATGATAATCAAAACAATGGCCCATTTCGTGGTCAAGAACTACTCTAAACGATTTATCAGTAGAACTTCCGGCTCCGCTGCTAAATAAGCAACTGTGGTCTGTAAATATATTCACCCGGTTACTACCATATAATGCGTTTCCTAAAACGCTTCCAGTCTCACTATTCTGTAAATTAAGCCAACGAGTGCTTTTTCTAAGGGCCATCGGAGTTTTCTTATATTCTTTCAGTAGTTCTGTCAACTGAACATTATATCGGCGCATCGCATTAGATTCGGCGTTTTCATACCATCGAACCTCTGTTTTGGCTGCTCTATCCCAAAAGATATAGATAAAATCATGGTCCTCTCCATACTGCTGCTCCCGATATACCCACATATCATTATCTCTTGCAGCCTTCCTCACATTATCCGGATAACTTGAATAATTCCTGAATTCATTTACTTTCAATATCTCTTGAAACCTTGGTGGTAATTTATCCAATTCTTTCTGAGAAATCTTTAGATCCTTTTTTTCTTTTTCCAATTGTTTTTTTGCTAATTCTGCTCTCCTGGCCAATTCCTGCTCATAAGGGATATCTCTCATAGCTTTAAAGGACCAGAAATCGTGAGAAGACCCATACTTTGATATTTTCATATCATTAGTGAAAACCCGCGTCCAAATTCCGAGATCATCTGAAGCATTATTTATTGCTTTAGTCCACACCCATTCATCAAAACCATCCTGCCCGCCTATTTCTTTAAGCCATTTTTGCTTTTCAGCTTCAGGCAGTGCGTTTAATTTCCTGAGTTCTGTGTTCTTGGCTCTTAAGTAATAACCCTGCAGTGCCTCGCCAGGGTTGTCTTTATAAGTTTTTAGAAATTTCTGGATCTTAGAAATATTAGTGGGTTGAATCACCCGGGTGCTGTGAGGGGTGACCATGAAAATACGCTGCTCGTTCTTAATCACAGCAGGTTTTAATCCTGCTTCTTTCAGTATTGGCCTGGCTTTAATCCAACGACTCATTGCATCTGTGATAACATCAAAATCAATATCGTTCCTGTCCCTCAGAGTATTGTGGACTTCATATTGAGATTTTGTTTTCATCTGGGCCTTGAAAAAGGCATCAATGTCATAATCGGGGCCTTTAGTTACATAATGAACTTTTCCATCTTTAGTAACTACTCCATGTACTGGACGATCAGTGTTGAACTTTAGAGCGTACTGCAATTCATCGGCATTCTTCGCTTGGAGCCATTGTTTATCCTCAGGTCGCAGCTCTGGGCCTTGATATACTTTTTTAAGAGGGCCATCAATTGGTCCTTCTTCAGGTTTGGGTTTGGGGGCTTTTGGTTGTGGTTTGGGTTTTGGGCCAGGCATGAATTCTTTCGGAACCTGCCGGACCACTTTGTAACCAGCAGGGACTGATTTGTAGAATCTGGCTGCGCAACGGCAGTTAGGGTGAAGGGGTGGGAGCATTACTGTGAACTTCCCAGTCATTGGGAAGACCACCCCGATATAAGCTTTTTTGCACCTTTTACACGCGGTTGAGTGAGGGAGTACTTCAAAGTACTTGTATCCCATCTCTTTGTGTTCGGCCCATTGGCCCAGGTTTTTCGCTCTGACTGATTCGGTCCTGGCAATCAGGACTGCCCTTTTTCGGGTCATGCCATCAACATTTTTAGTCATATCCCGGGCGGTTTCCTGCCATCCCAGGCCCTTGTCCAGGTTCTTGGCAAGGATCCCCCGGAGTTGGTCCTTCATGTCATCACCCATCCTGGTGACATACCCCATTGTGTATTTCTGAGAGATCTCTCGGTAAACTGACCTGTGGCCTCCGATTCCTTGGCCTTTGAAACCGGAATCGAATGCTTCAGTGATTCCGGAGACTACTTTATTGGTTTGGTCCAAGTGTTTGGTGCTGGTGAGGGGATTAACATTAGTATATACTCCGATGCTTTCCACGAATTCCTGCATATTCTTGGCCCTTTGGCCGGTGGCAGTGATGTCACCACGGACATTGGCCATTAAGCGCTTCATCTCGTTGATGTTGCGCAGGGTCATCTCATCGGACATAAAAATCAGAATAAATTAAGTTTTTATAACTGAGGGAATCCCTCTTCTACTTGCTGGATCTCATTTTCTATTGGTTGAAAATCCTCAGGTAAAGGTGCGGGCTCCGCATTAGGTTCACTTCTTAATTCTTCCTCTTCGGGTTCTTCAAATAAAATATCAAAACCCAGTTCATCCAAGGCTTCTTCAACAATCTGCTGAGTAATGCTCTTGGATACCATGAATTTTTCAGCATAAGGTTGGATAGCATTCAGCACTGCCAAGACATCCCTGCGCCTGAATGACTCGAATCCAAACTGAGGATATTCTTCAACACTAAAATTATAATCTACTAATTGCTGGGTTGCTAATTGCCAGGGAGTGGCGTGGTCTGCCAGGAGGCCGTCCAGGAAAATCATCACCGTGTCAAAATGAGTCTGGCTTTGAGCATAGGATCCGCTGGATTCTTGCTGCCCGAATAGGAGAGTGCCTATTAGGAAATTTCTCTGGATGATCATATCATGATAATGGAGAGCTGTGAGGAATCCTTCACCGTGGTGAGAGGACTCTATAACCTGAACCTGGTCGCCTTCAGGGAAGACTGCGTTCATCCTACCTTCGTAAAAACCATTTAACATTTGCTGCATCTTCTCAGCGTTACCCTGCGTACCGTAGAACCCTGCCAAGTTGGGCGCTTCGTGTTTCTGCAGGAACACCGCCCACCATTTGAGGATCTGCTTTTTCATGAAAACATTATTGTTGATCTCCTTGAGGATGGGAGATCCATATTTGTTACCTGCCTCCTCATTGAAGGTGTGAATCATGCATTTCTCAGCGGGAATTTTTATTGGTTGGCCATCCCCGACATTTTGGATTACTGATTCCACCTCACCATATTTATTATAAGCAAAACAGTTCTCGATGGTTTCTATGGGGAGTGGTTTTATTTTATAAGGCACTACTTGGGGGGTGCCATTATCTTTCACCCGCCATACTTTCTCAGCCACACTATACCCATATTTTAGATCCGAGAAACTATCCTTCAGGACTTGTCTCATGGGGATAATTTGCATGTTTTTAAAACTTTTCTTTACAAACTCTGCAATCTCGTAATCCTTTTTATCCTCACTTGCTGGGGTGATGCTCCACCTTTGCTGTAACAAGGCATAAGTAATGAATAGGAGGCTGCTTTTCACTGAAGGATCCAGTAGGAGATCATTATAATCCTTGTAAGTAAGTTTTTCTGGGTTGTACTCCCCTCCAAACATTGCCTTCATCCAAGTGTAATCCTGCCGGCGTTTACTCATTTCTCCCCCCAATTGGCGGGGCGATTTTGTGGCTTGAACTTCCATTAATGGCCTGCTATTCAAATGGAAATACTCTTCAGGATTAAATGTCAAAATAATCGTCCTCCTCAAAATCATCTTGGAATTTATCGTATTTTTTATCGGATTGGCTGTATCCTCCACCTCTTCGGTATTGTGAGAATCTGAATCCGATATCCATACTGTCCAGCATATCCTTTGTAGCCCCGCTGGGAAAGGCTGAATATTCAGTTATGAAATTATTAAGTTCGGGGTGCTGTGTGGGGAGATATACTTTCCCATTGTAGTAGTGAACTGATGAGTTGATGATCCTGGTGTCTTTGCTGAGGATCCCAGTTTCAACCGGCACTATGGGTAAGAAGTTCACGCTGAGGATATGTTGACCCAGAACCCGCTGGTACCCTGTGGATTCTATGCCTATCTTCTCAGGATTATATCTGCGGGCGGTTTCCACAATCAGATTAACTTGCTCGGGGAATTCTATCTGGTCCCGGATCCAATCAATAACATATAAATCCTCGCGATGATTAATGCCGAAAACTGTTATAACTGTAAAATCAGCGGTTTCCTTGGCCTCACTGGCCACATCAACACTCATATAGATATTGAACTGGCCGAGCCAGGATCTCAGGCGACGAAGATAACTCTTTGTTGATTCGCCATCTTCCTGAACGATTGGTTCATAGTATTTAAGCCAGGCTTCTTTGAGGATCCGTCCTTTGAGTCCTGAGGGGTCGTTCTGATATTCTCTGTTAAAAAAGATGGGACCCATCGCTTCCTGCTTCAGGATGAGCTTCTCAATAGGCCATTTCTCAGGCCATAACACCTGATAACTGCCCTGGATATTTTTAACACCAACGGCGACCTGTTTCTTGTCAACAGTTTTATAAACAATCTCCCACTTTTTCGGCCATTGTAGGACTGCTTTTTCTTCTATCACATACCAGGAAGAGTTCTCGATGAGCTCCTGGTACATATCATCATAATGCTTCCGGGTCCCGGTCCCAATCACCCGGCCATCAGGTTCCAGGAGCGGCATTACCGTACCATTAAACCAGTCCAAGGGCTGTTTCCGGGCCTGTTCGGTTCTGGTGTTGGCATCGTCTATTAGGTCATCCGGAAGAATCAGATGGAAGTGGCCACCAGTGATCGCGCCTAATAGGCCGTCGGCTTCAATGGTGGCATCCCGCTGGATCCGCCTCCGATTATACCATATTTGATTCTTCCGTTTCCGAAAATCTGATAATTCATCCTCAAAGTCAGCCCACAACTTATCATTGGTGTCCAGATCTGCTTCCACTACTTCCAAGTTCTTCTGGGCCTGAGTGGCCGTTTTGGCAAGTAATAATACATTAAAATCTTGTTTGTAAAGGGTTTCATGCTCCGCATATACTCTGGGAATGGTTGTGGTTTTCCCATGATCCCTGGGACTTATAACCCAAGTTAAGGGGAACTGGCCGATCCGATCATACCAGGCCACCTGATGGTCCGGTACTTCCAGGTCCAGGTAATAGCGGGCGAAGAAAGGAATACTATACTTCGCGATCGTCTTCGGACTCAGAGTCTTCAGCAGATCCAGTTGCTCCCCGCTTAGCGATGAACAGTCCAAACTCTGCAACGACCTCTTCAGAGATGCCATCGGGCAAGACCGCCTTTACTTTTCCTTTATGCTCAACCTCACCTTTCACATTAGAATCTACCTGGCCCTCCAGGTCTACCCGGGACCTGCGGCCCCAATGTTCAGGATCTGTGCGCTCAAGCCACCAAGCCGCAGCCTGCCAGTTACCATCATCAATGGCATCATTCACCTTCTCAAGCTTATGGGCGCGGGCAAAGGCCCGGGCTTTTTGTATTGACTGGTAAAACTTGTATAATTTGCCACTCTTGGCCTTTTCACCTGTGCGAAGCCATCGGTAATATGTGGACTCATCAATGCCAACCGCAAGGCAGGCATCCTTGGCATAATTCCCGGCGCGGATGAGGTTCAGGATTTCCTCTTCGAGTTCGGGTGTGAGTTTTAACTTGGCCATTTCAGGTCACCTGCTCTGCTTTTTTGCCGGTGAATTGTTCCCAGCGGTGGATTATCACATCGCAGAATAAGGAGGTGAATTCCATTAGGTAGGCGCGGCGGTTGAGTTGTTCGGCGGCGATGATTGTGGATCCTGATCCTCCGAATGGATCCAGGATTATGTCACCGGGGGAGCTGCTGTTCTTCATGGCTACTCCAGCTAAACTTACTGGTTTCTGGGTGGGGTGAAGGTATTTTCCATTGGTGTCGCTTTGGGCCTTGTTATAATGGTCGGTTGGTAGTTCGATTATTGTGGTTTGTTTCCGGTCACCGGTCCAGATGTGCTTGGCTCCCTCCTTCCATCCGTATAGTATAGGCTCGTGCATCCAGTGATAATCAGATCTTCCAAATACCAGGACGGTTTTTTTCCAGATTAGGCAACTGGCCAGATACCATGGTTGTGCAATAAAGGCATTTCTGAAGTGATGACCCTCGCTGTCAGCGTGACAGATATAGATCCCTCCGCCAGGTTTGAGGTGGGTGTTCATATTAGAATATGCCTGGTCCAAGAACTTCCGGAAATCTTCAGGGGATTTATTATCATTAACAATTTTTCCAAGGGGTTTCTTTTTCCTCTCAGGTGAGAAAGAGGACCCCCTTGCTTCTGGGTCATAGTCTACATTATATGGGGGGTCGGTGAAGATCATGTCAGCAATTTCAACACCCATTAAAGCTGTGAGGTCGTCTTTTTTTGTTGAGTCTCCGCAGCAGAGTTGGTGGTTACCAAGTTTCCAAACTTGGCCAGGTTTCACTTGACATTCTATTTTTTCAATGTCAATGTCAGGGTCATCTTCTACAGGATCCTTTTCCTTCAGTTGGGGTGGTTGGCTGAGGGCCTCCAGTTCGGGCTTTGTGAACCCTGTTAGGTCGAGGCGATAATTTTTGAGTTGTAATTTTTGAATATTTAATTTGAGTTTAGCTTCATCCCATAGGCCGGTGATCTTGTTAAGGGCCAGGTTCAGGGCCGTGGCATCTTCATCAGTTTTTAGTTTGATGTCGGTTTCATAGAACCACCAGGCGATGTCGCCGAGTTCGATGCTATATCCTTTGGTTTTTCCTTTTTCTATGTATAGGTCGCTTCTTTGGTGGCCGCCGATGATTAGCCCATCTTTCACTCGGTAAATTATGGGGTCCACGAGGCCGAAGGAGTCGGTGATGTTTCCCAGGGCGCGGTATTGTTCTGGTGCGGCTTCTTTCATCACTTGGCGGGAGTTGTCAGGGTCTCGTTTTAATTCCTTTAAATCTTTCTCTATTATCGGGGGCGATGTTATCATTTTATTATCCTTTATTTATTTTTAAGAGTAATTCTTATCTTGATAGGGAATTATAATTCGTTCCGAAGTTAAAAAGATGAAAACCCCAACGAAGAAGTTAGATTACTCCTTTCTCTCAAATTTAAATTTTATCTGCGTATAAGTAGGGGGTTTTTTTCATAAGGGGGTGAAAAACTCAATTAATTTTATAATTATTAAACCCCCTACTGTAAATCCAGCTCCATATATCCTGTTTTTCCATTTTTCCCAATTTTCGGTGTTTTTTTTCTTAATTTTATCTTCAGTTTCCAAGTTGTTTACTTCCTTAGTTAGTGTGTCAAGTTTCCCTTCTATTCTGGTGAGCATCCGGATTAATAGAGGATGGGCTGAACAGATGGCCTTCCCATTCCTCATATTATCATAGATTGGAACATTATTGGATTCAGATTGTTCAAGCTCTAAAGAAGAGGGTTTGGTTTGGGTTTCCATAGATGAACCAACCCTCCTTTATTTAAGCACCGTCTTTTTTATCTTCCGCAGGTTCATCATCCTCAGCGACCAAATCGTCCGCTTCAGGTGTGATTGTGGTGTTAGTAACAAGTGTTGATGGCTTAAGTGATGTGGTGATGGGTTCTGCGTTTTGAATTCTTTTATTAGCAGCCCACTGGGATAATCCTGCGAAAAATATTAATCCGAGGACTTGCCAACCTGGGGGTAACTGGGCCAAGAGCTGGTCCTGATAACCTACAATGAATGGGTAAACCGCCAGGAAGAAGGTTGTCAGATAATCGAAATACTTCCACTTTTTTATAGTGTCCACTGCTAATTTGCTGCGTTCATTAGCGGCCAGTTGACTTATAACCGCAATTAACAGCATGAAAACTGCCAAGTATTCTGGTGGAGCATATTCCTGAATCGGACCTCCAAATATTAATATAATCGATGGTATGGCCAATAGGATTGTGGTCAGGCCATCCAAGAGTTTAGTGCTGTTTATAGTCATTTTAATTTACCTCCAGTTTTTTAAAATATCAAATGAGTTTAAAACGCATCCCCCTGATGATCATCCCCTGACTGGGGCTATGACTAAAATAATAATCAGTATAATAATTAGAATCCATCCAAGCAATCGCAATATTGCTAAAAATTTAATAATAATCACCTTGTGGTTCGGTCAAGGGCTGCACCGCCCCAGGCATAAACAATCGGATTGTAACTACAAAATAAAGGTGGTGGGCCTAAAAGTATGAGGCCACAGGATCTGCAAGTTGTGGTTGCAGTTTTTTCTTCCTCAATGATATCGATACTCTTACACTCAGGACAATGGCGAACTATATCCTCCCTTTCACCACAGGTGGCGCAGGCTCGATAAATTCCGTCTTCCTTACTGGAAAAAATAGCAATATCATGGCAATCGATAATTGTGAGATTGGCCTCCGCCCTGGCAAGGAGTACTTGTGGAAACCAGGCGGAGGCAAGGTGTGAAATAATGGCTGAACATGACCTGCAAGAGTATTGGTGCAGGGTTCTTTTTCTTTTGTGTTGAGTAGGAGGGCGGCCACCACAGGAATCCAGTTTTGTGGGGGTGGATGTTGTAGTGGCCAGTTTTATCGCCCCTCACTATTAACTCTGG
>Ga0209723_1001656_pt1 | contig 33604 bp, 31 predicted proteins | sample BiotimSIPDNA_2_FD_185750 | JGI IMG/M metagenome (GOLD analysis project Ga0209723, IMG submission 185750) | Anaerobic biogas reactor microbial communites from Washington, USA - Biogas_R2 time_0 SIP DNA (SPAdes) (version 2) | ecosystem: Engineered > Bioreactor > Anaerobic > Unclassified | place... | reverse complement strand
ATCATCGTGATTACGACGCTCTCTGCGTGTCTTGGGACTCATGATGGCTCCTTGGTTTGTTTAAAAATACCAGAGGAAACCACTTATAATCAGCTTTTTTTCTGTATTAAATTTTCAGACCGTTATACCTTACCTGCCGGAGAGTGATCTTGCGGAATACCATCAATTGGTAAGGCGAATCGCTACTTCAGAAGAGAAATTGCTCTTAAGACCGGCAGGGGAAAAGCCTGCCTGCGTAAAGGATACTGAATCACCACATACTGCACTGGTGGTAACTGGTGAAAAGGCATCCATGTCCCAGGATGAATCAAAACTGTATGAACTGGTCCGGAGCAGGTTTGTTTGTGCATTTATGATTCCAAGGCGATACCAGCAGTATGAGATTGAAATAGGTGAGGGGACAGGTAAAAAGTTCAAGGCAACAGTAAATCAGGATATTGACTCTGGTTTCAGGAGTTTATACCAGAATGAAGAAATAGATGAGGAGATACAGAGCAGCAGTAAGAAAATAGAAGAGGCGGATTTAAGGAAAACCGATGGCAGGATTGAAGCGCTTGCCGTTTCACAGGCCAGGAGAACTAAGCCAAAGCATTACACGCCGGCATCGCTGATAACCGCAATGCAGAATTGCGGCAGGACACTGGAAAGTGAAAGTGCCAGGAAAGTTCTTTCGGAAATTAAGGGGATTGGTACTCCTGCCACACAAGCCTTATATCCGCCTCAACTTCTTAAGTATCAATATATCTGTGAGCAGAGCGGCTTCTTTGTCTCAACAGAAAAAGGCCGCAAATTGATAGAAGTGATTTCTCCTGATTTAAAAACTCCTGAATTGACTGCTGATTGGGAGATGAAACTCAAATTAGTGGAGCGCGGATCCCTTTCTGAAGATTCTTACAAGAGAGATTTACGTGATTATGTCAAGAGAATCGTAAATGAAGCAATAGAGAGGAAAGGGAAAATCGATCTCTCTGCAAGTGCAAATACAGAATATGAATGTCCTCAGTGCGGAAAATTGATTGTGAAGAAGAAATGGGGTTATGCCTGTGATGCTTGCAGCTTCTCAGCAGGATTTATAATTGCTGGAAAAACAATACCGGAGAAGGAATTAGAAAAGCTGTTAACCACCGGCGAGACTGGATTGATAAAGGGGTTTAAGAGTAAGGGTGCAGGAAATTCTTTTGAGGCAAGACTTGTAATCCGCGATGAAAATGGAAAGAAGAAGGTAACATTCCAGTTTGATAATACCGTCTGTCCAAAATGCTCCAAAGGAAATATCCGGTTTTTTGAATGGGGTGCCGCCTGCTCAGATCGCCAGGGGTGTTCTTTTAAGGTCTCAAGGGAGATCGGTCTTAAAAAACTGAGTGAGACTCAATTGATAAAGCTTATAACCAGGGGAGCTACTGAAGCAATAAGTGGATTTAAGAGCAAAGAGAGGAAAGAAGAATTTACAGCCAGGCTCATTCTGGATAAAGAATTCAATGTCAAATTCGACTTTACAAAATAAGAGGATATATGGGCAGACCGGCAAAAGAAGAAGAGAACAAATATGACTACCCCCTGAAGACCTATGTGAAAAGGTGTACTCATGATGCCATACAGAAGATCTGCACTGAAAGGGAATTTTCTCAATCAACGGTGATACGTAAGCTGATTGAGATCGGGATAGAAAACGTCGTAAATGAAAGAGGTATCAGTAACAAAGTGGCGATCTGACGAAAAGAGAGACTCTTTATACATGCAGAATCTGTGTAGTTGCCCGGGTAATTAGTGGATTTTTTCACGGGAGAAGGGTTAAAAAAACCGGTTCCGGCAGCAGAAAACCTTTTCAGGCTATGGGTTTATCCGGACCTTTAAACCGTGTAGATAGATAAGCTCTTTGACATTGTAGAGGTACTTCAGACATTTTCGGGCGTTTTTTTATAGTTTTCTGTGCTACTATCGCTATGATAGAACCGATGTCACTTTTTGAGACCTGATGCCTTCGGCGACCTACTTTTGTCTAGGCAACAAAAGTAGGCAAAAATGCCTGTGAGCCCCGCACTGGCGTTACATTCGTACTTCCGCCGGGGAGGGGCCATAAACTCGATGACTCGAACAATGGCCCCGGGAAATAAGACCGGCGAAAGTACTCATCGCCAGTGACCGGGGCGGATCCACTAACAGGCTGTATTTCCAGGGTGCTCACTACCGTTCGCCCCAAACAATTTTTGATTATAGATCACCCGAAAAGCACAGAGAGCCAATATGATGGTTTTGCGAATTAAGTATTGTCTAACAATAATAGGAGGTTTTGATGTTGGTAGAAAAGAGATATACAAATTCTATTTCGAAAATAATTACGTGCATGGTCCTGGTGTTGGTCCCAAGTATTGTGCTTGCACAATCATCCGGCTTGACAACATTTACCGGGAGCCTGAACGCCTCAGTATCTACAATCTTCGGCTATGTCCGGGTCACCTTGACAGTAGGACTACTGCTCTATACGATCTGGCCGTTTTACCATGCACTGATTGGGGAAGGGGATAAGTCCAGGTACTGGTGGCAGATTATTGGAATCGCGGTGTTCCTTATTATTCTCAATGTATTTCCGACTGTATTTAATGCAATCTTCGGACAGAATGTAAATGTCACTACCTGAAGAAACAGAACCAAAGCTCGTTGTTCCAGTAGTGGCCGGTAATACCCGGGTGCTGCTCAGTGTTCCTGAATGGGCAGCATCACTGGTAATTTTTGTTACCTATTTAAGCTTTACTGGGAAACTGTTCTGGTTATTTTTACTTGCTCAGATAATTCTTACACTGGTATACGTTCTCTTTTTGTCAAAACTGGAAGAGAACATTATCAGCGTTTTGATCCGGTCGGCAAAGATGCCTGACATTGTGTACGGGTCATTTGACAAACCAATGCCGCTGGATAAAAGAGATGATGGAAAAGATGAGGGATTCAAAATCAGCGCAGAATAAACTGGTTGTCCTTGATGACCTGCCTGATTCGAGTGTGCCGGATATCGGCAATATTCCCTCTCATCACCTTTTCCCCATAGTGGGCAAGCTTGAAACCGAACCGGAATTCTATCTGCACAGTGACGGGAGTATCTTTCAGACATTCAGGATGCATGAGTTTTCAATGCAAGAAGTTGGAGTCATGTTAGAAAACCTGCCGGAGAATTCCTCACTGCAGTTTTATCGAATTAATAAAGGTGAAAGCAGGTTCTATTTCTGTATAAGAATTGGAATAGACTATGGGCATATCGATCTGAGCGGTAAAAGGTTTTTTAGTTACTTCTTTGGCTCACATAGAATTTTTGGAGAGGAGAACGAAAAAATCACCAGAAAGAGAATTGAGGCGGGTAGAAAAGCTATTCCCAGTGATTCACCGGGTGCTGGAATGACTGATAATGATGTTTACAATTATCTCTGTGATTTTGAGATAGATGACAATTTTCCATGCACAAAATATCCTGTTAGAAGTAATATTTCTGCAATTTTGACAGGCAAATCCAGGCATTCCTGCATCTTTTCTATCAATAACCTCGATTCAGTTCCTGTCTGCAATGAGATCCTGAAAGGCCATGAATTCTTTGAGATTGCCACTATTGTAAAACCATCGAAAGACCAGCAAGCCGGGATTGAGAAGACAATCGATCTGAATAGAGAAATTCTGGCAGCAATTTGCCCGGAGGACTCGGAAAAGAGAGATATCAACGTTGACACAATGAGATTAGATATTTCAAAAATAGTGAATGATATTGCCTCTGGGGTCTTCTTCATTAATGTGTCTTTCTGCCTCTCTGAAAAGTCATTACCTGACCTAAGTAAGAAATTCAATGAATTTGAGGAAACACTTTATAAACAGGGAATAGTTTTATACTGTCATTCAAACAGTGCCAGAGCACAGTACATCTCCCTGTTTCCCGGGAACTCAATCTATGGAGAGCATTGGAATAAAACATACAAAAAGAACTGCCTGATGCTGCTCTTAAAGGTGATGTGTCTATGAGTATTCTTCCCGCGGTAAATGTCTACAAAGATATTTCATGTGCTGTTCCATATAGAGCCATCACTAATGATTGCATTGTTTCTACCAGACCGGACCGCCTGACAGCTGTTCTGGAAATGCATATATCTTCAATTAACGATCTCCAGTCAATGCGGTTCTGCCATGACCGGCTTATGAAATCTCTCTGTGAAATGCCGTCAGATGCTGTGGTATCTGTATACTATGTTAAAACTTTTCACAAACCCAATATTCCGGTTGTGGGAAAGCATAAAGACGAGGTCGTCAATTTTATAGAATCAGTACGCGTTGAACATTTAAGCGGTATCACCTCCTTTCTGCATCAAAACTACATGAGCATAACCCTTCCCATAGAAGAAGAAAAAACGGAATTCGGACTGGTAGATAAAGTGTTCACAAATTCCGCTGCAACAGTAAATGAGGTTCAGAAAGCTGCTTCATCTTTCAAGAAAACACTGGAAAAGCTCAATGATGTTACAAAAACAATTATAAATGGGATGGACGGAACGATATACAGATTGACATCGAGTCAAATTCTTCAGTTTATTTCCCTGTTGTGTAATCATGATTTTGTGGACCACTATAGCGGATTATCCAGCATTTTCAAGGGAGATTTTAACTGCACGCACGGTGGTATTCTGAACACGAAAGCGCCTGGGTATGTGTATTATGGCGGTAAATATCATGCGGTTCTATCTCAAAGGAGCATCGATAGGAAAAGTAAACTGCCTGAAAAGTCGCATGCCGGACTGAATCAGATTTTTAATCATCGGGATTTAAAGAATATTCCGTTTATCATACAGCATTCCATTAACTTTATCCCTAAACAGACAGGCATTTCAAAAGCAAACGTAAGAAAAGGAATGATCAGCAGTGTCCGTAGTTTGACAAAGGTTCTTCCTCTACCTGAATTTCTGATGAAAACACCGGAAGGGATCAATCCGGATATTCTGCGTGAGCTTATTGAACAGGCAATCGAGCTCGTCAAAAACTCAAATCACCGCTTTCTGGAGCAGCACTTTCATGTTCATCTGTGGGATGACAGCCTGCAGGAATTGAATGATACTATCAGGACATTCGATAATGCGGTAAGCAGTGCCTATAAGCTGAAGAGAGACAAATACAACATAAAGGCAGCCTTTTTCAGCTTATTTCCCGGGAATGAGAGTATAAACCCGATTAAAAGCATGATCCCAAGCTTCAACGTGGCTGATTTCATGCCCATTGACATGCCCCGGTTCTGCTTTTCTCATCCAGGATCAAAAAACTTCATCTACTATCATAACAGTGTTGATTCACTTACAAGAATTGATCCCTTTGATAAGAGGGCAGATGTCTGGAATGCGCTTATTATAGGGGGGCCTGGATCAGGAAAATCATTCCTTGCACAGGATATTCTCTGGCAATATATGGTGTATAATCCTCAAATAGCAATTATTGACAGGGGAGGAGCTGAAAGCGGCTCATACAGGTCCTTTGTGATGAATAATCAGGGTACATATCTGGAGCTCAACTTCTCAAGTGAGGCGGACTTTTCTGTAAATCCGTTTGATGGACCATTTTTCGTAAGAATAGAAAGGGACGAAGATGGAAAAGAGCTGACTGTGCCGGATATGTCTGGCAAACCAGATCCGCTGAAATCAATCGCACTGCTTGCCACACTTGAGAGAATGGTCTGTGAAGGCGGTAAAAACGAGATATCCGGGGTGGTGAAAGCAGAACTTTTTACGCTTATTCGCCAGTACTATACAGATAAGAGAAACAATGTTGAGAATACCTGCAATCTGAATGAATTTGCTCAAAAGTATCTAAAAGACAATAAAAAACTGCTGGCTGCCGGCCGGGACCTCTACAAAGAGCTGTTTTATTTCATTGGAGAGGGCAGTGAGGAGGGCCCGTATGCGAGGTTTTTTAAAGTGACAAAGCAGATAAAGAACAAGGATATTGTCTGTTTTGATCTGCAGGGGATCTCTTCACACCCAAAGCTCAAAGATGTACTGGTTCCGGCACTCCTTGAGATGATTGCGAATAATGTAATTGGTGATCAGAGGAGTAACAGGAGGAAATTTGTCTTTGTAGATGAGGCCTGGGCGGATTTAAAGGGCGGATCAAATGTTGGAGCATTCATGGAGGAACTTGCCCGCACTATCAGAAAGCTTAACGGTCAGATAACAATCATAAGCCAGAGGTTTGCTGATATTCTGGACTCCCCGATAGGCGGTGCACTGATTCAGTGTACTTCGTACTATTATTTCGTAGGCTCGAAGCACGATCCGGAACCCTTGAAATATGCAGTTGCTACAGCGCAGGGAGGAAGAAAAACATTGAGCGATTTTGATATTGATCAAATTATGACTCAGAGGAGTAAACAGGAATTCTATTTGCTGACACCTTTCTTTTGCGGTAAACTGCGGCTGTATCCTTCTAAAGAGTTTGCCATGGTTGCTACAACTGATGCTCAGGATAAGGCAATATTGCGGAAATACCAGAATGAACTGGGTGTCAATTATGTAACTCCGGAAGTGATGAGGGCCGCAAAAAAAGAGTTTTTCAGCAGGTAAGAACAAACAACCACCATACAAATGGAGGAAAATGAATATGAAACAGGCTTTTTTCCTTCTCTTTACAGTCTCGATGATAAATCTGTTAGTGATTAGCTGTAAAGGCCAGAACCCGTTAACATCCGATCCATCGGAGGATATTTCAGATATAGAATGGCCCAAAATTGAGGTAATTAGAAAAGATACCGCATATATGACAGAGCTGTTTGTATGGAAAATTATCATCGATAACATATCTGGAATCGATTCGCTGTTCACAACAGATTCGATAATCTATGGAAATGGATCAGTATATGTGTCACCCGGATTCAGGAAAGAGAAACTCGAAGACACAATTACATTGATAGGTGGTAATCTGGGAGATGATAACGCGAAGCATTTTACGATTATAAGAATGTTCAGCAGAGGAATATGGAAAGATACTATCGACAGAGTGCTTGTTGTAGATAATCAGGAAGTTGAAGCTGTGAAAGGGACCTTTTATCCACAGGATCTCCGGGCAGGGGATACTTTACATTTGTATGTAAAAGTGGAATCTCTGAATACTGCTTATAAATGCCAGTGGTACAGAGATGGGGTAAAAGTCGGGAATGAGTTTGTAAGGCAGGGGGATGATTCGATATGCTTTATCAAACCCAATGTCCAAATGGAAGATTCAGGGGAATACTGCATTTCCATGGTTAAACCTCATGCTGGTGTAACCGAGTGCGGAATGCAAGTGACCGTGAGAGAATAAATCATGAGAAGGCTTTCTCTCCTTATTTTATTAGCTTCGATCATATTCAAAGCACCCTGTGCTGATGAAAAGCCGTGGAATGGTCTGACAAGGATTGAGTGGATTCCCGGTCCATCAGATATTTATCTGAGCAATGATAACGGGACAAGTGAGGGGATTGGGGGTATGTCACCCCTTTACAGTCCAGTTATGGGCAATAGAAATGAAATAACCAGAGCTATAGGAAATATCCCTGACCGAAACATCGCCGGAGAGCGTTTAACACTCTCATCGATGCTTGGTTTTTCTGGAGTTTCTAAGGGGAAAAAATACAGGTACTACGATAGCAGAAATGCAACCCGTTATGAAACACTGAATCCGGACCCGATTCAATTAGGCGGCTATTATCTGGTCATTCTGTACCCGTTTAGTAAAGCGATAACCTTAAAGCCATATTTCTCTACAACAGAGGGGGACGGGCTCTATCACAGGGTAGATGATGATACGGTTGCGTTTTTGCAGAATGCTATCAGGACCCAGTCACAATTTTCCACCGCCGGTTTCAAAATAATCCCTGTAAGTCAAGTAAGAGTAAAGGTTGGAGCAGTTGAAAAGAATGAGTATGCCGGACTGAGAGCCGCGGAATATCTAAAAACCTATGGTGAAATATTGACAAAGTGCGGAGTGAGATATGAATCAATCTTTTTTGTTCAGGGAGAGACAACGGTAAGCTCAGGAGCACCCGGAACAGGTAATTATCATCCTGCCATACTGGTCTCTTATGGAACAAAGAGCTGGGCGTATGCAATGTACGGTGTCTGGCATGATGATGCAAAGGCCCGGGAGTACGGGTTCAGAAAAGATCAAAGGATCTATTTTACCGAAAAGACACTGCTTCCGGACAATGAAACAAACCAGAAATATCCCGACATAACGGTATTGCAGATACAGCCTGAGATGCGGTATGGGAAAATGGTGCTTTCGGAAGAGGAGATACTATCAGACAAGAAAAAATACTTTCCTTTACTGGCCTGGAGACCATTCAAAGCCTGGTCTGAAATGCACAAAGAGTTTGCACAGCCTGATTCAGCGTATGTATTAAAGATAGAAAACACAGATGAATTCCCTCCCAATGCCCCGGATAATACAGATAATACAAATGGTCCCGGAATGACAGATTGTGCGGACATGGAGTGGTACTGGGATCTATACTGTCAATGTATCCAAAGCAAATTAAGTGGATCACATGAGACAGTAGATTCCAAAAAATATCAGGATTATAAAGATTATCTGGGTGTTCAGGCAATGAATCAGCAGTATGACCCGACTGTTTACGGCATGGACCGCTCTACTTCCCCTCAGATAATCGAGACAGAGAACCAGCCTGCCGAACCGGCTATCTATAACAAGAAGTGTCAGTTACTGAACGGAAAAGAAGTGGAGATTTACGACCCGTTTGCTCCTGATGCGAACTTCTATTTGTATCAGAGATATTGGGACTGGTCTATCGGTCATACCGGGTATTTTAAAAGAGGAAAGGATGTCAGCAGTAAGTTCAAGCAGTCTCTAAATGAACTTCGAAGTGTTTATGATTATTTCATCACAGGTAAAGGGCGGGAAACCACCTGGGGATATATAAAAGAAGGGAAAAATTACAGGAAAGTGTGGTCTCACGGTGGTGATGTTGAAGTCAATATCACAAAACCGGAGCTGCTTGACAGTGCCTGGTATGTGGCAAATCCATTTGCTAATTACAGGCCATTTGAAACCTACAGACAATTTGCGGTTTATGATAACTGGGCTGCACAGGGAAGAGGTCCTTTCAGAATGATTACAAGAGAGAATGATACAAGAGAGGGCAGTAAAAAGGATAAACCAGACTACCAGAGATATAAAGATCCCTGGATAGGGGGGGATATCCCTGCAGAACAGGCATGGGAAAAGAAAGACTGGTATGTACAGTGGAAGTACGATCTTGTTTATATAGACAAATATGATAGAAAATTCTCTGTAGGAACACTGGCATTCACTTCTGCCCTCTGGAAAGGTGAAGATGAAAAGGTTATGCCGTCAAACTTTGAATGGAATGGTGGTAAGGTAAACGGAAAGATGAATATTGGAGGTAAAACACCATTTAATGATCCTGCTACGGGGTATTCAAAGAACAGTAAAGATTACAGGACAGACCAGACAGATCCGGGGGACCGTTCACCAGAGGCAGGTATTGATAAGGGCGAAGCGATGTGGGAGATAGCAAGGAAAATTGCAGTATCGGAACTTTTCAATCTGGCAACAAAGACTGTACATAAGATATCTGAACGCAATGATCAGGCTGGATATGCAGCTACAGTGGCCTATGAGGCCTCAAAGCGGCTGGAGAATTATGTGGTTCTCCGAAAGAGCTTCGAAATAGCCAAAGACATGTACAAAGGATATGTGTTCTGGCGTGAAACGATGGATATAATAGCAGACTGCAGGGATACTTACAATTCAATCAGTGCTGCATGGGATGGATTAAGGACCTCAGCACTTAACTTGTTTGACTACTATAAAAATATGGATTTCAGAAAAATCCGACTGACTAACATTACGAAACTGCTTCCTGGAAGCTACCTTTACGACATAGACATAAGTCTTTACTGTTTACAAAGCTCTCTGGCCAGTTTTAATGCGAGTCTGGATGCCCTCGCGTTTCAGTCTGACAGGCTCACGCGGGGAAATTACGGACCATTCAACCCTGTTATTCTTTATGCTACTGCCGAGCTCATGCAGGCAACAGCACAGTCAGGTGAAGCAACCACCAGGTTCCTTGAAAATTCTGTGACTGCTCTTAACCAGGTCACACAGGGTGCATCAAACAGCACTGCAAACAAAGCCTACCTCTCTAATATTACCAAAGCAACACACAATGCTATCACAAATCAAAGGCTGATGGTGATGAATGAGAGAAACCGCAGCGCGGCAGTGGGGCTTTTCATTCTGCAGCAGGAAGCAAACGACTGGGTGACATATAATAATCACATGAAATATGCTGCAGGAAACGCCTATCAATGGACAAAAGAGGCTGCTGAGAATAATTTCTACCCGATAATTTCCGGATTTCAGACTCCACCGGGGATTTTCAAGGATCAGGGTTATTGGGAAGCACTGGCGAACGCAGAGGGAGAGCTGCCGCAATGAAAAAGAGGATATTTTCATTACTTCTGCTGTCCTCTGTATCAGCCGGATTCTGCGGTGAATCTAAAATTCTCAATGGTCTTGGAAAGTTCCTTCCGAATTTTACTGAAATTGCCTTTGTCACAAATACTGTAAATGTGTATCTACAGGTTTCCGGTTTTGTCCGCGAAACAAATAAGCTGTTAAAGAGCGTAAAAGCTACTCAGCAGCAGTGGAATATGATGACCGCTCAGATAAATGAGATGTATGGAACTATCAAATCTCTCAGGGATATCAATTTATATAATATGGATACCTGGAGTCAGACACTGGAACAGGGTGAAATGCTTCTGCGGCATGATGTAAGTGATTTGCTTCAGAGTTTTAATATGCTTGAATACTATTCTCTGGGGGCATCTGAAAGATATATGAAGAGCATTCAGAGTCTGGATGATTATAAGCTCTCTATGAATTCCAGAAAGAATTCAACCCGGAATCTGTTTTTAACTGATGATTACAGGAATGCAATTGATCAGTTCAGCGAAACACTCGATACATACAAGAGGACCACCAGAGAGATCCTCGATGCTATGCTTGCCAGTGAGAGACAGATTTATATGAATGAAACGGATCCTCAGAAAAAAGCTGATTCGCAAAGAAGGGTGGAAGAACTGCAGAGGCAGATTGAGGAGCTTGACCTGTCATTCAGCAGGCAGGTTTATTCAACGAAGATAGATACCATAATGGAAGAGGCCAGCATAATGATAGCTGCTAATTTGACAGAAGTGCAACTGGCTGCTCAGAAAATAAAAGAGATGCAGGATAATGCGATGAGCCTTGTGGAATCTTATGAGAGGTTAAAGAAGGGAAATATCAGCACAAATAAGAAGGAGAATATCCTTACATCTGATCCAGCAATAGACCTTAACAGGTATGATTCTGGCGATCCGGATAAAGTTCCTGTTCCGCAAACTCCATCGGGCATAAAACCGAAAGAAACCAGAAAGAAAATCGCCGGGAATGAGGATGTAAAGAATATGGCTAACGCGATTGATTTTCTTCTGTTGAGACAAGAGGCTCTCATGAGAGACATAGAAATATTAAAGTGCAATACGATGGCTTTTATTCTGGCCATAGAGGCTTATAAACAGAATGCTATTGAACAGGATGTGTTTATTATGGCTCACGGTGGAAAGCTGGTTGAGAAGGGGATAAGCAGATAAAATGAAGCCTGCAGGAAGCGTTATCTGGCCAACTTTGCTCCTTATCATATCGATTTCTTCATCTACGGCGGCTTATCAAACCCCTACCAGCGATGTAGGAGCGGAAGACATGATAGATAAGCAGCTACCGAAAATGGACAAGAAAATATGGCAGAATTTCCTTCAGTTTTATGCAAATGTCCGGATGGTAGCCAAAACAACCCTTAAAGAGATGCAGGCAATATCGGATTTCGCCTGGTCAGCACAACGGCAGCTTCAGTCAGTAGAGAATGCCGCAAAACGGATAGAGCAGATTTACAACGATATAGGAAATTACCGTGGTGACAATCTGATAGATTTCATAGAGTTTACGGAAACCAGAGTCTTTCAGCAAACGGATCAACTGATCTATTACGATGTGCCATCCATTGGGAGATGTAACAGGGATTTAATTGCTGATCGTGATGAAATTATGACTCTGGGGAGAGATCAGGCCAGGGCTATTGCTAATGCCAGTGTAAAGACGTACCGATGGTTTGAGCAGAAGTTCTTTTATACTCAGAAACAGGCACAGGCTGACCCAAGAATTCTTTATGACAGGAGTCCAAAACCGGATCAAAAGGTTGCTCAGATGAGTGGGACCATTATAAGTCAAAACCTGGCCGGAGCCGATATCAGAAATCAGAATCAGCAGAACCAGGCTGCAATGCTGGCCTCTGTTGCGGGAGCTGCAGGGGGTAATGGCGGAGATGTCCCTGTAAAGCTGCAGACTGAAATAGGGAAGGACAATGACAGAAACAACCTGATTCTCACGTTGCAGGAAAACGATATCCAGAACTCTGCAGTGACAACGGAAGCATGGTATCTGTTTTTGAAGGCAAGGCAGCTTGATCAGGGGATTGTCGCGAAATCGCTTTTGGTGGCATGTGCACAGGAGTTTTCTGAGGAGGTGCAGAAAATTCGGGATGAAAAGAGATAAGAATTTCAGCACAAAGGCGCAAAGGGCTCGAAGCAGGAAAGAGATTATGAAAAATGGAAAAGGAGAATTTTAAATGTCTTTCAGACCCTGTTTTTCATTCCTTTGCGTTCTTTGCGTCTTTGCGGTGAATACCTCCTATTCAGAGAATTCATCCTTAGATGACCCCACGCTTGTCGACGATGGTGATAAAACAAGCGCCAGGGTAAACGATCTCATAAACTCTGTTGAAACAGCATCGAAGGCGATGGATGCCTATAATACCGCTAAAAGTGTCAAGAAGACGTACGATCAGGTAAAGCAGTTCAAGAATCTTAAAGATGTTAAAAACTTCGGAGTCTCGAAATTAAAAGAAGCAGTAACCCAGTATAAATCCTGCAAATGGAGTTTTTTCACCTGGGTATCGCATATATCAAATAAAATGTCGGATGTAATGTCCAGGTGTAATGATAAAGTGAACCAGTGGAGAACTACAGAACCAATGCTGCTGAACTATTATAAATCAATGCAGAAATTGTCGAACAACACTCTGCAGGTGTTCAGGGATTTCGAGTTTTCGGATATGATCGATATAGACAGGAAATGGTCCCGGAGAATGGAGCGGCAGCTGGAGAATGATAAGGACCTGGTTTATTCTTTTTGTGCATTTGCTTCCTCACGGTTCCAAAGCGATTATCATAAGCAAAAGTATTCCAGGCTGTTCATGCCCTATGCAATCGAAAGCGAATTATCTAACACAGATGAGAGGTTAATAGCCTATCTGGAAATGAAAGATAATGTCCATGAGTTCCGGCAGATCCCGTTCCAGACCCTCACTTTTGCCTCTGATGCTCTCCTGAATATCCGGGAACTAGCGGATCAGGCACACGGGGTTTCTACAGAAGATCCCTCAGTCAGTAAGCAGGAACACGCCATGGAGCTCATCGAGGCCTCACTGAGGACTGAGAATGCGACTTACAACGATATATGCGATAATGGTGTTCTGATCGCTGACAAAAGGGCCGAAGTGTCACTTCAGAGGACCCAGCTTCATCAGATCTACTCGGAACTGCAGACCAGGTATTCCAGACTATTGCTTCGCCGTCAGGAGAGGATGGCTTTGGAATATGAGGGTATTGATGAAACTCTCAATAAGCTGGTCAATGGCGGGGAGTTTGAGACTATTGATGAAGCGAGGTTGAGGAGATTCGGGGAGGGGGCGGGAGTTATTAATTAGTTTCCCTTACTCATAATATATTATCTGTATGGCTTGAATTTTGTTATAAATCATAATATATTATTAGTATGATATCCTTCGAAAAAGAATATTTAGAACGAATCCGCGTAGTACTTAAGACAAGGCGAATAGCGCTTGGTTTAAAGCAAAGTGATGCTTCTAACCGTTCCGGAGTGAATCTTAACACCTTGCGGCATTTTGAACAGAAAGGCCAGATCAGTTTTGAGAATCTTCTCAGGCTGTTGCATGTCTACAATATGGACCTGCGCATAGTAAAATGCTTTGAGGATATGAGCTGGTGGTCAGTAGATGAGCTTGAAAGAGCAGAAGATAAGAAGACAGTGCGATGAAAAAACTCAATGTAAAAATCCATTTTAATAATGACCAATCCTATAATGCAGGAACGCTGTTCTTATCAGAAAAGACAGGTAAATTTCATTTTGATTATGATAAGTCATTCATAAGCACAGGACTGAATATCTCTCCTTTTAACCTGAAAGTGGATAGTATCTCCCATGTAGCTCAAAGCAATCCCGATTTTTATGACCTTCACGGTGTATTTGCAGACAGTTTACCAGATGATTGGGGGAGAAGAGTACAGGATCTGGAGTTTTCAAAGATCGGCATAGATGATCCAACTGCTATTGACAGGTTAGCATTCATTGGAAGATATGGTATCGGTGCTTTATGTTATGAACCATCTCATGAGTTTGAACTGGGAGAGCAGATTGTCACTCATGCTGATTTGAGAAAAGCTACTCAAAGGATCATCGAAGGTAATTGTGAAGAGGTTACAGAGCAGCTGCTGCATAGCGGAGGATCCGCTGGTGGTATGAGGCCGAAATTCCTTGTTGATCTTGACATAATTAACTTAGATAAAATGAGATATACAACTGGAAGACCCGATGGAAATTTCTTTCCTGTAATTATAAAAACCCCTGGAAAAGATGGCGATCGTTACCAAAGGATTGAGTACACCTATTCAAGAATTGCTAAAAATTGCGGTATAAATATTCCTGATACTTATCTCATAACAGGCCCTAAATCAGATCAGGCTTTCTTTGTAATCAAGAGATTCGATGTTCTGGAAAAAGGCGAAAGGCTGCATGTGCACACGTATGCGGGTCTGCATGGGCTGAACTTCAGAGAGGTCTCTCATGATTACAGTGACTTGTTAAGAACTATACAGGAGATTTCAAGAGATCACAATCAGGTTATTGAGGCTTACAGGAGAATGGTTTTCAATTTTATCGGATATAACTGCGATGATCACCTGAAAAACTTCTCGTTCGTAATGAACAAAAAAGGGGAGTGGTCTTTGTCTCCTGCATATGACATGAGTTACTCTACTGGAAGACAGGGCTACCATGCAATGTCCCTTAATGGAGTCAGAAGTAATGCCACAGTTAAAGATTTTGAAAAGATGGCAAGGAACTTTAATGTAAAAACATGGAAAGAGATCGTTTCAGAAATCTGTGAGGGTTTTAAAGAATTCCCCTCTTTGGCTAAGAAGTTTGGTATACCGGAAAAGAATAGAGATACTGTAAATAACAAGATAAAAGAGAATATAAAAAGGATAGAAAAAGATCTAAGTATTGATTTAGATATATGATTGGGGTTTAGGTAACCCCATTTACATTTAAGTAAGTTTCCTCTGAATCTCCTCTTTCTCCCTCGCAATCAACGCCTGCAGCTTGGAAATCTGCTCCTGGTATCTCTCAATATTTTCGACATGCTTTAAAACACTTTCCTTAATACCAGTAACGGGTGTTTCCTTTTTCGCAGTGCGGGCTTCAGGTACCTTTTTAGAAGCCTTTTTTACTGCAGCTTTTGCTTTTCCATTGTTTGTGTCAAGCCAGGCCCGAAGTGTTAACGGGGCAACTTTGAACTTCTTAGATGCTTGACTCATGCCGCCTCTGCCATTCTCAGCATCATATCTTTTAACAAAGTCGATGACTTTCTTTTTTTCCTGATCGGAGTATCTCTTACCAGACATAAATCCTCCCCTGTTTACAATAATTATTCGAGTAATCAACCAGTGGTCTTTAAAATAAATAAACTTATCGAATAGATAAGTAAAGCCTTATCTGTTTGATAATCGCCTGTAATATAATTCATCCCAATAATCTAAACAGACTGATAAACCAGTGTTTTAATATAGGCACAATAATTGCATAAACCCCGCTTCCCTTTAAACTGGATCTGATTACAAATTGACATCTGATGAAATGATAGGTGAACTGTTCGGCTTAAACACAGTTTTCAACTACGGGCCGATATGGGAGAGAATGAAAGAAAGCGGGGTAATGGGCAGCCTGATCACTGCTGGAATTATCCTGACATTCGCAACTACCTGCATTGGAATGCTCCTTAACTCAAAAGTGTTATGGTCCGATGAGGGTAGAAACAGAGGGATTCTGGAGGTAAATATCCCTCTGTTTGCTAAAACTGTGGTACTTGGTTTTTTACTCCTCTTTTATGGTACTTTCAGCGAAATTCTTCTGAATCTGTTAAGTACGCTCTCCGACTTTTTATTCAGAGGAAGCCTGCAGATATTCAGGGCAGATTTTCACTACCTTATCGCCTCGATTTCCGGGCAATCCGATGCGCAAACACCACTGTTTTTTCCTTCGCTGAAGGCTTCTATTGAGGTTTTCCTTTTTTCCGTATCACTCAATTTATTAATAATCCTTTTCTATGTAATAATTCTTTTTTCACCGGCATTCATGATAATTGCTCTTGTTGCCGGACCGGTTCTCATACCGATGGGGATTGTTTCCAGAGATATTCTGTCCAAATGGGGATTGTTTCTTCTTGCTGCGGGTCTTCTTCCTGCCTTTACCGGATTAGGCATCCAAATTATAAACACCATGGATTACCTGCCAGCAATGGCGGAATCCAGCCTCGACGGTAAACTTATTCAGACAATCTTTTTAGCTGTTACAGTGGTAGTATTTACAACAGCTATTCCGGCAACCGTCGCTCATCTGTTTGGAGCAAGGCCCATCGCCGCATTCACCACAGTACTGGGATTCATGTCGCTCTGCACAGGCATGTTTTCCACATCTTTTAATACAATCATTCAGGTATTCTTTTTTCGAAACAGGAAAAAATAATGGCGACTACCCAGGAGCTTTATGAACAGGTATTCAACACCGGAAATATATGGAACGTTTCAAGTCAGATGTCAAAAGTTGACTCTAATACTCTTGGTGTACTTATTACCGCCGGGATAATAATTGGATTCGCCGTGGCTTCAATTCAGCTCTTCAGTTCCTTGTTTTTAGTTTACAGAGATAAAAACACAAACCTGATGGATTTCCTTGCTCCTCTGGTTCTGAAAATGGTTTTAGCTGCGGCGGTAATGAATCCGGCAGTTTATCCCATGATTGTCCACTATGTTTTTGCAGCTCCCGCGGATGCCGTAGCCAACATGGTGACTATGACCTACATTGATAATTTTCTATCCGATTATTCACAGGTGATGAATTCAATAGCAGATTCACCAAATAAAGTAACAAGCCTGATAAGTGCCACTCTTGACGGAAGTCTGATATCCACACTTATAGCAGGGTTATTCTTCTGGGCTGCCGCGATTTGTGCCTATATCACCCCCATGATTCAGGGAATGCTGTTCTTATTCGTCTATTTTGCCGGACCGATATGCATCGGATTTTCACTATGTGACTACACTGTCGGGGTCTTTCATAGATGGGTATCGATGCTGCTTACGATATGCTGGCTGGGGTTTTTTGGATCATGTTCCTTTCTTGTGATAGACTCATGTCAACTGCTCAGCCACCTGAGCGGCGCTGCAGGTGGAGATAAACCCAATGTAATCCTGACAATGATTTATGGAGCCGTCTCAATTCTTCTGTTCTGTTCGTGTTTTCCAATAACCTCATTTTTCTTCAGTTCTATCGGGGAGATGACTCGATTTACAAACCCGGTCAGTACTATTACCGGTACTGCAGGCGGGATGACCGGAGGAGCGGCCGTGGGAGGGGTTAGTGCAATGATGCTTGGAGGTATCGGGAAAGCTGCAGGAGCAGGGTTAAGCAGGGTGTCAAGAGATAGAAGCTGGATGAGATCACTGGCTGATTCAATGCAAAAGATCAGCGGTGGAACAGTTGCAGGTGGAAAAGTAGTCGCAGAGAACAGCGGAGTAAGAGTGCCGCATGGGACATCTTCACTCATTGATGGCAGATCAGGTGGAAAATCTCCCAATATTCCAAAACCTCAGGAAATTACCGGAGATATCGAGGGTAAAAAGGAGCTAAATGGAGAAAAAGTTTCATGAAAAAGCTGCCTTCTGTGGACAAGCCGATACGGCCCGACAGAGAATACGTTTACGGATTAACAAAGGCGGTATTCATAATGAGATTTGCCGTAATTTCATTGTTTATTGTATGTCTCATATCAATCGGTGTAACTCTCTTCACACTGAATAAACCGGGACTTGTGACTGTAGTGGATATGGGGTCCGGAAAGACGGTTTCAGCACTAAGTTCGACCGGTATAAATGATCAGGTCCTGGAGCATCAGCTGATTTACTATTCGAGAATGTTCTGTGAGAGCTATCTATCTCAGGATCATGTGAGAATCACCGAAGACAGAAAGAGTGCATCGATGCTGATGCATCCTGAACTCGCCCGGAAACTGCCTAAAGACTGGCTTACAGATAAGGATGTTAAAGGGTGTCTGGAAAGCAAGGAAACCTGCTATTTTGACTGGCCCTTAAAGCCCGCAGTTACCGCAAGAAATGACCCCCGATACAGTGTTTTCTGTCAATTCTCAAAAGAAGTCCGGAGAGAGGGGTATGAGCCGATCAGAACGCGTTACAATCTCCGGCTGGATTGGGGAAGACTGATAAAGAACACTGATCCATTCAATCGGCCCCATTCACTTGTGCTCCTTAATTTTGAGCAGCTTCAGGAGGAATCAAAAATCAATGAGCTCTTACAAAAAATCAACTAACCGGGAGGTTTTCTCGTGTATAAATGGTTATTAGCAGTATATTGCTATTTAATATTATCTGTATCAAGCTATGCAGATGGGGTCGTTACTATAAATCAGGAAAGGGGGAAATATGACCTGGATTTTTCTGCTACATATCAGACATATATAACTCAGGATATTGAAACGGCAATTATACTGCCGCCAGGTTACAAATTTGTGGCATCGATGCCTGGGTCAAGGGATTTTGTTTCTGCAGGACCGCTTCAGAATGTAATGTATATATCCTGCCCGGTTGATCATGATGTGCTTACCAATCTCACACTGCATGTAATAACACCTGAAGGTGTGGAAGAAAAGCTCATTTTCAAGCTGATAGGAAAGAAGGGATCCCCGAGAATTCTGGCTATCGAATTTGAGCGTCCTAATAATTCTGAACTGAATCGTACAGTTGAAGCTATAAAAGCCAGATATACAGATCAAATGAATGAGAAACTTACAGAGCAGGAGAGTGATCTTCATAGTTCAATTCATCAACAGACGATAAGCCGATCCCGGCATTTCTTCATAAAAGGAAAAAGGGGTGAAATTAAAGCGGAGCATAAAGGTGCTTCCTTTATCCTTGATGGGCTGATAAACAGTCGTGGAAACACTTATGTGTACCTGAAATCCGGATATTACCAGCAGGGCTGTGAGATTATAAAGCTGCTCTGGATAGGGGAGAGGAAGCAAAACAGTAGCAATGCAGATTTTATCTCGGTAAGTGAAAACGAAGATGGATCCTTTACGTATGTATATGCTGTTCCGGAGATATCGATTCCAAAGCACGGAAAAACAAAGAGGATTCGAATGCAGGCAAGTATCTGGTCCAAAACAGTGACTCTGAATTTCAGGGCATCATAAGGCAGGTGACAAATGAGTGAAATTGTCGAAAATTTAAAAATTCAGGATAATTCCGAATATCCTGACAGCAAACCGGTAAACGGAAATAAGGGCAATAGAAAGCTAGCCGTAATTGCACTAGGGCTGCTTGTGGCAAGTGTGGCTCTATGGACCGCTTTTGCAGGAAGTGGGAGTAAGTCAAAGAGAATTGCAAAGCAAACAACAGACACGGTCATGACACCTGAATATGAGGAGAATTTGCAAAGGAGACCTGGCCTGGTGTCTTTTCATCAGGGTGGGTCCAGTCTTCTGCCGGAGGTTAAAAGCGGACAGGATGGATTTGATCCGAATGCAGTTGCTTTGAGTAATAATCTTTCGTATAGCAGGCCGGAAATAGGAAATGAGGCCGACAATGGCAGGAAACTTCTCAGGAGTCAGCTCTCAGCAGATAAAAACAGTTATGCAGATGATAGCAGAGAGTATTCAGGATCTGCTATTTCGGGTGGTATACCTTCAGAAATTCAGAACCGTCTTGATGCGCAGTACCAGACTGTTGTAGAACACTTTAAATCGACACCGAAATTCGCGTGGAGTATCGATGATGCGACTTACGAGAAATTAAAAGGTGGCGACAGGATTCATAACGTAGAGCACTCATTGAAAGATCTTTATGAGGGAGCTCAGAATGTAAAGAATGGATTCGAGTTCACTATTTCAGCGGGTACAAGGATAATTGCCACAACGGATCAACCGGTTTCTTCAGACCATCCCGGCTACTTTACATCTACTATTGTAAGGCCGTTTGACCTTAAGGGAGCAAAACTTGTCTGTCAGGCAGGGCAGAACCAGAATGATCGGATTCCAGTTCAGCCGGTTAAAGTGATTCTGGAGGACAAAACAGAATTAGCCATACAGGGGCAGGTAGAGATGGGTTTTCCGGGCCTGGAGGGCAGAGTAAAGAACCACTGGGCACAAAGAGTGATTCCGGGTATAGTATCTGCGGCTGTTGGTGGCGGCGCAGCTGCTTATCTTCTGAATTCCTCAACGCCTGCAGCAGGAGAGACTAATGCAGGTAATATCAGCACTCGTGACCTTATAGCCGGACCTATTCTGGAAAGCTCAGTACAGCAGGCACAGAGTGAAATTCAGAGATTCGGGAAAGATCTGCCCAATACTGTTCTGGTAAAGGCAGGCCAGCAGTTTTCGATACTGCTGACCGAAAAATTAACTTTTTCCAAATAGGGGTACAACAAAATGGCTGCTGACACACTCCTCATAGGTAAACTGGACCGGTTTAATTATAACCTGTCTATGCTTCATCAGACAGTAGAGCTCACCAAGCCGGTTCTTGAGGGACTGAAAAACGTCGTAGCAGTGCAGTGGTTTCTGGGGAATCTGTTCATGATTACATTTTTCACAGCCACAATGATCTATTTGGTGTTGTACTCTCAAAAAGTCAAAAAAGTGCTGCCATCATCTAAACTTCCAAGGATTTATCTAATTACCTATTCAGTTCTGTTTATTGTGTCTATGTTTGCCTTCAATTTTCTTCCCCAGACAGGGATGGAGAGATCCCGGGCTGGATTAATCGAGAAGACAAATGATCGGTAAAGTGCTGAAAGCAGCCGGTTTATCGGTGATTCTTTTTTCCCTTAATAGCTGCAGCAGTAAAGATAAGGCCGGAATCGATACATTCGCCGGCAGCATAAACCATCATACAGCAGAATTCGATAGCACATCTTCAGATAAGGACTCAAGTGATCCCCTCATTTCACAAGAAGATTCAGTGATAATAACCGACACAGCTCAGATAAAAGAAAGTAATATCGAGCCCCAAAAGCCATCCCTCGTAAAGGGTCAAAAAGTGGCCCTGAAACCGGGCCCTACAGCAAAAAGAGGAATTGGTTATGAGGGTTTAAAGGCCCGCTCATATCGGTTATACACGATATCTCTTGGAAAGCTGGGGATTGAGAATGACAGTGCGCTGTACTATGCAAATGAGGCTATCAAACTATTTGAGAACGGGAGTCTTTTCCGGCTTAAAGCTGAAGCATTGTTAAACCTCGGCTTATACAGTAATGCATCTGTAGCTTGTGATATCTGCACAGAGCGTGATGATCACTGGGGAATTACAGACATTATGAAATGTGAAAGTTTAAAATGCGAATGTCTGAGAGAATTATTTGAAAAGTTTCCTTCACAGGAGAGTAAAAAAAGGTATGAAAAAGCGTGTGGTCTTTCTTCTGCTGATTCTCAATAATCTCGCCGGCAGTGGGGAATATCGGCCACTTTCAAAAGAAGACAGGCGGGAATTCCTGCGTACATACTCATCCATTGCAGAGGCGTATAGATCGAAAAACTACGGAGTAATCAAGGAATATGGTCCAGATTTGGTAAAGAAGTACGGTTCAATAAATCTGGACTCACGATGTGCTGATTTGAGACCTAAGCTAAAGCAAATGGATGAGATTGTAATCAGTTCCAGAAAGATTACAGTCAAGGACAGCTTTTATGCATTAATCAATGAAGCATATGAGGCAAAGAAATATGAAAGGTGTGCATCTATTTATCAGGATTTTTTCAGTTTTCTGGATTCAGAAGGGGGCTTTGACAGTCTCAAACAAGCTGAAACTCCCCGTCTGTACGAGACAATCAAACAGATGTATCTATCAGATCCTTCCTATAACACCTTTAATCAGATTGTTAGATTCCGGTATTCTGATCGGAATTTCATTGAGCATACGCGGAGCCGAATTGAAACCGGTTTAGAGCAGAAGCTTCTCTCATTATCAAGCCAGATGAACATCGACAGCCTGATTTCCTTTAAGAAAATGTACCCGGGAATATTCAGTAGTGATTTAAGCGTACTGATTGAGAAGGCCAGGGACAAATACAGGCTGTCGGTACTCCGGAAGATCTCCCTTGCCGATGTTAAGGCGTTCTATGACAAGTTCGGCGGTCCGGATGAAGAACTGGAAAAGGCTCTTGAGAAAGAGATGTATCTGAGATTTGAAAAAGAGAGGTCAAAGGATGCCGCAGCTGATTATCTGTCCAGATTTCCTGCTGGAAAGCATGCCCGGACTGTAAATGAATTTGTGGCAAGAACAGATCAAAATGCAGCGATACCGTATGATGAAAATGAAGGTTTTTAGTCTTTGCCTGCTTCTTACAGGGATATGGGTAGAGGCCTCCGATCCCGCACTGATTGTTTTTCCACTCTGGGGATCCTCCTGGGTGATCTGTCAGGGTGATAACGACAGGGTATTTCCATCAGTGGCCCCATTACGGCCAAAGACGATTATGCATGTTACTTTTCAGTCAAGCTATACCCCTGAAAACGCCACTTTTTACTCAGTAAGAATAAGATGGGCAAATTGTAACCATACGGATTACGCTTGTACAGCCGATTTACTGGATAACATTCTGTATCAATTCAGAAGAAATGATCTGACAGTTTCCGATACGGCCATTAACAAAGACAGTGTCATAAATATTGTTTACAATACCTATAACGATACTGTGTGGACTCTGGATAAGGCTCTCGCGGATCTGCCCCCAAAATACGATGAGTTCTATCGGAAAATAGATGGTGAAGTTGCTGTTCTCAGTGGATCTCAGGGTAAATATGATCTCCGCAATAGTCCTGTTTACACCCAGGAGAAGCCAGTTGCCTGGGCTCGCAGGTTGCGAAGTGATCCAGAAGATAGAAGGAAATACTCCATTGATATTGAAGTAGAACTTGAAGAAGGCAACACAGAAATTCAGAGTATCGCAAATGCAGCTGCATCCTCATCGTTGCCTGGGAGTGAATTTACCGATTACTGTAACAGCCGGTATTGTTATGAAGCTGTTCACGACTATAGATTCCGGACCGATAACCTTGGGTATTGGCAGGTGCACATTTTTCCGGAAATAAAATATTTCCCCCGGGATGCATCTTCTGGAACGCCGAATTTAAAAGTCCCCCCAATGGGAATGAAAGAAGCTTTCGAAAAGAAGCGGCAGTCGATAAATGATCCTGATAATATTGATTTTAAAGATTACCGCAGTCCTTTTCTTTCCGACAGTGCTTCCTCTATAATTTCATTCTCTTTCACCGATGATGGTTCAAGCCAGAACCCGATGAACAGAAGGAGGGCAATATGGCTGTCCGGAAGCGCGATAGAGTCCAAAATGCAGTATGAACATTTTCCAGCAAAGATGTACAGGGTAGAAAGTGAAACTGAAGAGTCACTGATAAAAGCGATTCTTATGTGCTATACAGAAGATGATGAGAATGAAGAGGAGATGGCAACATTAGATAACAGGTGTTCCACCGGATGGAGAGTTATAGATAAGAAGAATTCAAAGGTCATTTTCCCTGAAAAAGATCGAGCAGACGGCCGATTCAGGCAGGATAACACCGTAAACACCGGCATATTCACCTACAATAATTGCCCATGTACATATATCGTCCCCTACGGCATGACCGCTGCACAACTCCGGAAATTCGTGTTCAAAGCGGTTCCATCCTGTTCTTATGAATCAATGAGAAAGGCTCTTTCCTTTTATAAAAGCCTGCAATTACTTCTAAAAGCCCCTGAGGACCAGGATTTATTGCGTGGCAGAATAGAAACAGTCGTTCACCTGATGAGAGTCAGAGAGGATATCTACAGTACAGATAATACCAGGAATTGGCGTGATAGCGAGAAAAATTGCCCTGGTACCTGGGTGGACAATCTTCCATGGGAATAATAATGCCGGTTTACAAAATTATGCTGGATTTCGATGTTTTTGATCATAAGGCATTGATTACTATTGAGCTGGATGAAGAGCACAAAGACGGGGATATAATCTTAATTACACCGGCTATGCATAGTAAGATTCTGACCAATAGTGAGTATGTAAAGGCAATGGGGGAGGTACCGGTTTTGGGGGCTGTTGTGAATAAGATGTCAGAAAACGGAATGAGACCTTCACAGGAAAGGAATCCCCCCTTCCCCCCTTAGTAAAGGGGGTTTTCACGTGTGATAAGACCTCTATGGTGGTGAAACCGGATGCGGTGAAAATAATTCAGTTAGATTCTGATAAAATCAATGTAGTTCAGATCTGTCATTGCAGTATCTGCTTACAAGTGTGCCCCCCTTATTAAGGGGGGAAGGGGGGATCCTCTTACCGGAGTAGAAATGATGACCAAACTAATGCTGATCATGTTGCTAGGATACTCTATCTGCCTGGCTCAATCAGAAAACCTTATAAGCCGTCCTGATCCCAGCGGTGATGGAGGATCCAGCGGAGCACCCAATAATGGCCTTCCTCAAAAAAACGAGAAAGGTATACTGGCCACTCTGGCTTTAACTTACGTCAAGGTGAGGAATGCCTGCCGTGATGCCTACGATGAAATCATGTACTGGCGTGATGTTTACAATACATACGAAACAATGAGAGGGTGGTTTGAGAGGAATAAAAGAAATATCTCTGATATCTATGGTGAGGCCTGCAGGCTGGTTACCGATCCGGGCGATATTTACGCCACCGTTGATCGAATGTCACAGATCTTCGATAGAATTGATTACCTGGCTGTATATGAAACCAGAAATTTCGACAGGATTATGAGCAATCTGGAGACTAATACGGATAATGCTATCACCGGTGCGATTCGTCCGTTCACCGGTACAACTTTCTCCTTTTTTGATGCGTTATTAGAAGGGAATGCTTTTAACCCGGAAACATACACCAGGGGTAATCCCGAAAGGGATGAGCGGTTCGGTTCTGATGAAGAGTCAATCTTAAACAGGTATATCGGGCAGAGGCAAATTACCAGTGAAATCCCGAAAGAAAACTGGCCTGATTACAGGCTCCTTGAGGCAAGCAATCTGATCGCCTCCTCTGCCATGGCGAAATCCCGGATGTACCAGAACTGGGCAATGAAGACTACTGAAAATGTAAGTACCATCGATCAAAAGATGTCAGATCTGAGAGCTGTCAATGAGGTGGAAATGGGGGGATCCTGGTATGCTTTGGAAAATGCTAATGCCAATAACAAACTCCTGGAGCATTCTTTAGAAGAAGTAAAAGTTCTGCAGGGATTACTTGGTGTTGATATGTGGCATTTATCAAGAAGGCGGGCGGATCAGTTGACAACCATATCGAATGCTGTAGAGCAGAAATATGCCAGATTACCGGGGAAAAAGGGAGAATGTGGCATTTTTAACTCTCCATAGAATCAATATTTGAGAGTAGATCCGATTCCCGGTACGGATATTTCAATCCAGAATAGTTAATCTGCAAAGATTTCAAGCTGACCCAGAGGAAAGAGAGGAAACTATGGAAAAGACACGGACCGCTGCCAGAATTATCATCGTAGATGACATGATCCAACTTACAGAAGTGATTGAGAGTATTCTCAGGGACAATGGATACACAAATTGCAAATCGTACGATGATCCCGAGGAAGCGCTAAGAGATATCATTGAAGACAGTAATGTGGGACTGATTATCACCGATTACCGCATGCCCCAGATGAATGGGATAGAGCTCCTGGACAGGGCCAGGCGAATCGGCAGAGAGCTGAAAGGCTTGATCGTCTCAGCAGAGACTTCCCAGATATTGGCTCAGAAACCGGTTTATCCCGTTATGGAAAAAGGGGAGTACTCAAGGATTGTAAACTATGTAAAGGGAGTTATGAGCTGAAAAGATATGTTGAAGCGGAGGGTTTCAGTAACTATATTGAAGATCCTACCTTATGCAAGGCCCTCTTGCATTATTTTGGGTGAAGCGGAAGCGCCGGGTCTAGTACCCGGCGGTTCTTTTTTGTACACATTTTATACAATAAGAGTATTGAACACTGTATTATTTCTCAACCATCACTTATTTCTTTCAGGCAAAAAAATCATAAATCCATACCCACTTTCAATCCTACCTTTAAAATTTTTGGTTTCAAATCTAAACTCACCATAAATTTTCAGCCACTCAGATATAGAATATCTGATTCCGCTCGATACCCAAAGGTAAATGTCTGCATCAAGTGAAGCTAAAAAAACTTGTCTATGTTCTTTATGTGCAGGCCACCCAATGTCCGTTACAACGCCTGCGCCTACGCCTAAATATGGTAATAAAACAGGTGTTGATTTTAATTGCTTAGAGCATATTAATTCCAGACTCAGACCTGGCTGAATATGATTCCAAAGCACTAATACTTGGTCCGTATCACCATCTGTTATAACAAGATCAGACCCTATGCGATCACCCATATCAAATGACAAGGCAGGAATAACCATGAAGTGTACGCCAAATTCAATAGGTAATGCAACTCTATTTAGCTGTGTAGCATCGATATCCAAGCCAATTTTTGCAGCATTAGTATTTGTCTTTACAGCCAGCAATAGTAAAATGCAAGTGATTTGTATTAAGTTGCTCTTCATTTTTCAGCCTTTTTTACAAAATATAAATAATTACTTTGTGAAGATCTGTTCCAAATCGATTTAAACCTATAGATAACTCTGTTTCCATTCTCATCACCAAGGCTTGCGGCCGAAACACAACATACTTTGATTGTAGTTAAGTGTCATACTGTCCTAAACTAAAAATTCCCCCCACAGCCTGCCCAGTGGCGAACGACTTTCTTCTCCCGCAAACGGAAGCGCAGCAAGGGAGGGTCACAAAAATATTTTGGGGGTACCGTGGAGTCCTCGGAACGGGGGAGCCAAAATATTTTTGGGATACCCTTGCGCGAACCGGCTTGCGTCGTAAATTCGGGGAAGGTTGTGGGGGGAATTTTTATGTGATATTTATTTTAAGCATTTGCATGAACTGCAACCTGATATCAATTATCGGCACACCACTATTAATCTTTCTCATTCAAAGCCCTGTTCTCACCTATTACTTTCCTAATCTCCTTTAAAATCCAGCTGTACTTGCATGCTGATAAAAACTCCCCAACGAATTCAGCACCAGTTTCTTTCATAAGAGACTTCAGGAGAGTATAATCGTTTTCCAGGAATTTCAGCTGGGGATCTGCTATAAAGAGAGGAGATTTGTTTGCATTTTCCTTTTCAGATAATTTCAGGGCGAGTTCGATTACATTAGACCTGCTTATGTCAAAGCGTACCGATACTTTAGATATCTCTTTAACAATAGATGAACCGAGGTACAATGTTAACCGTTTTTTTGAGGATGCGCTTTGTTTGTGCCAGGGTCGTCCTCTTTTCGACGGAGAAAAAGACCGGGTTAACTCCTGGAAATATTTAGTAAACTGTTCATAGTCTTTTATCTCACCGAATTCCTTCAATGCATGAGTAATCTTTCTCTGAATCAGTTCCGAATACTCCATCGACCCTTTCGTAGCAGCTTCAATTTTGACACTGTTTACTATTTCGGACGGAAGGTATGCGGTAATTTTTTGATTCATTTTAACCTCGAATAAACAGTGGCTTACCACTAATTACATTCTCTAATATAATTAATGTTTTACCACCAATAGCTATACTGTGATGAATAATCCTGAATAAATTCGCGGGCTGAAAAATACAGCCTTAAGGGAAAAAAGTTATGTTCCTCCCCTGAATAAAAATGCTCATAGCTGCCCAGTGGAAAACGATCTTCTCTCCAGTAAACAGGTTCAGCCTCTTGATTATTCATACCATGTGCAAATTTTAAAGTAATATATTGATCTGAGTTTCATTTATATCTGAATATTTGATCCTTTGACAATTGTTAGTGTATATTGTATAGTAAATATTATGGGTGACTAGTTTTCAATTTTGTTAATAAGCGATCCATTGTTGTCGAAATGTTTTAGCACCAATATTTCCGCTAAAATCAAATGTGCGACAATTGGTTAAGCTCAATGAAAAAGTCTAATATGCTTTGTGCTCATGTAATACACCTGCTGTAATCTCGGTTATCAGATAGGGAGAAACCCATGTCTCGCGAACAATCAGTTTACCATTTTGTTAAGAGCAATTACAAACTGTTAGCCAATTCACAAGGGCTATTTGAGAGGGACATCTATAAATCTATCTTGAAAGCGTATTTCGGCAACAAACTGAAATTCAAATATGGTATACCGCGCGACAGGGAAATTGGCATTTCATTGGTAGAAACCGTAGTACGCGTACAGAATATACAAAATATTCAGAAACTACAAACCATAATTGATGAAAACCCATTCTTGCGCACACTAAACTTAAAAGCAGATGAATTCAATGGGTTGATGCAACAGAATGCTAAGCTATTTGCCATTAAAGAAGAAATCCCGAGTTTATCAGGCCCTGATAACATTGACAAAATAGCTAATATTATTTCAAAAGAGAAAGCACAAGAGATTGATAGTTTAATCGAGCAAAAAAAGAAAGAGTATCTAAGTTTGCCTTCTATACTTGATTATGAGGAGATACCAGAACCCGAAGCGATTATTTCTCAACCAGCAAAAACCGAATGGTGGGAGGAGCTGAACTTAAGAACAAATCCTTTTGCTGGCCCACTTGATGGTTTATTCCAAGTTGATAAAGAATTGTTTGATGAAATCATTGTGAGAACTCCATTGATTGAATGGGCAACTACACAATTGCAGCATGAGGGTGATAGCTTATTTCACAAAGGGTTCCTACTTGGGGGTGACTTTGGTACAGGTAAAACTACTTTTTATGATTTTATTGCACCACATCTTGCAATTAATAGAATCGAACCAATCCGTTTGGCTTTAACAGATAGTACTAGCGTAGCTCACTACATCCAGAAATTTGAACGGGAGCTATGTGTTGCTATCTCGAAAATAGGTAGAAGTTACGGAATTCAAGACTTTTCAAGAAGAATTGATTATGAAGATGCACGGCTTTTTATGCTTGAAATACAATCTCGAAATATTCTTGGTTTTTTCATTTTCATTGATGACTTACACAAACACAAAGATGTGAATACTGTTTTTGACTTTCTTGCAAATCTTCAAGTTATAAAAAATACGCTTAGTCGTGAAGACATAAAGGTTGCATTTGTCGTGGCAGGTTTTCCTCATTGGAGATCTCGAATTGAGCAGGATTCTGCTTTAACAGGTTTCTTTGATGCTTCAGAACAATTGATTCTGCCTCAGGTTACCCCTGAGCTCGCAGCGCAGGCCATAGAAAAACGGTTACGGGCTTATTCGAATAATCCTGAAAAACAAACCATAATAAAACGTGACTTTTTGGAAACTGTTTTCAAAAGAGTCCAAGAACGCCTCGGTAGTACAAATATCGGATTCCGCCCATACATTCAAGAAGCACTAACCAGATTTTCTTCAAGAAATTATGATATCCTTAGCGGATATACTCGCGTTCTTGATGATGTAACAGTTCATAATATCAAAACTTTACTTGAAAGCGATGAATACTTCAAAGAATGTATTGATAAACTTGTATATGGTGGGGGTATCAAGAAAAAGGAAACTAGAGAACTTACATTAAGAATTCTTTGTGAAATATATCTTCGTCGATACGTGCTTGAGGATGAACCACTTTTCCTCAACAATAAATTTGTATTTAAGCAACTTAGTGTTACTGGTTTTATACAGAAATTTAATAGAGATGGAGTACTTGTATGGCGTTTGAGAAGTAGCATTCAACAAATGAATACACGAATAATTAAGGAATATGGGCTATCATTGGAAGACTATTTACTTCAAGTATACTCAACTACTGGCATTAAGGCAAGTGCTATTGTAGAGCACACGATTAAGCAAGACAGCCCTATATGTGCATTGGAAAGAGAATCAAAACAGTGGGAAGGAATGCTTGAACCTGAAATTACACTGGCTGTTGCGAATGCAATCCAAAAATACAAGCGAATAATTCAGCCATTGCTATTAATTTCTTCAACAAAAAGGTTCCCAGCATATTCTGATGAATTAGTAAAGCAGATTAGCGATTCAATCTGGAGTATGATGAGGGTAATTTTACGCTATGAATCTCCTCTTCTTATTGATATTTATGGTGAAGGCAGGCAGGATGGCTGGTCATTACGATTTCGTCCTCTTGAAGCTACACAGCATTTCACGAATATACTTGACAATTATGATTATACCGCCAGAGATGAAAGTAAACTCGCGCGCTTAGTCACATTCGCAAATGAAGCCTTCTTTGAGCTTTGTAAAGAATTTCAACGAAGTGTTGCAATTTCTACTTCTGCACATCTTAAACTACATGAATTACCGAGAAAAGAAATATGTGAAATTTTTACTTTGTATGATGGTGTCTTCGCAACAGCTTCTGGTCAAGACTTTTTCGATTCAATTGATGCGTTCACAGGCTTGGTTGAAAACTCATTTCGACAATATCTCCATGTATCTACCTTACTAATATTCGGACCTTATCACCTTCGAATAGCTCAATACCCAGATAACATTAAGAAATATATTACCCGAACACAGAATACAGCTACAACAACATATGAGGCGTACAATGAATTCGAGAACTTAAATCGAGGGCAGTATCGTGATCTCTTCCAAGGGATATCCAAGAAGTCCCCTTTCTATAGACTTATTATCGAACCCTTAGTTTCTTCTTGGGATACACAGGACTTAACAGCCTTTTTCTCCCTTTTCGGTGAAATAAACATTATTGTTAGTCATTTAAAGAAGATCTCTATTAATGAACGTAAGAGAGATATTCCCACATTCTTTAGACTTTCCTGTCGTTTAATAGCTTCTTTTTCTGCGCGGTTGAGATCTTTGCTTTTAGAAGAGAATACCATCATTGAGGATTCGACACAAAAGAGGATCGCCTTCGGATATGTGCACGAAGAAAACAGAAATCAAATTCGTTTCATCCAACCATCTATTTCAAATAGCATTCCTGAATACCATTCTATTTATGATTATACGAGAGTTGTAGACACGAGGTCTCCAGACAGCCTTTTCCAATTTCCTGATTATAAAACAGGTGATATTGAAATTGACTTACTCAGTATAGAAAAGAACAGAATCAAAACATCAATGGACTATTGCGAACTGATGGCCTTGCTGGCACATTATCATGCAAAGAACGAAGTGAGGTCGATGCAAATTTATGGCACAAACCTTTGTATTAAAAGGCTCAAACTGCACGGAAAATAGGAGTTAAATGAAAACCAATCTTTATGAAAAAGAAAAGCTATAGATTTCTCCTCAGTCTTTATTTTTCTATTGGCCGGCCACAACATATAGAAAACAGGTAAATATTCCCTCCCGGAAAACTAATTATTTATGGATAAAAAGAGCCTTGGCAACGGCATACCTTTTGTAGTATATTTGAATTAGCATACCTCCCAAGCCTCTTCCGCCTAGCGGAATGCTCAATTCTGGGGGGTTTTTCTTTTTATAGCTATTGTGGACATGAAATATACTAAACCACAACTCACCTTTGAGTGCCAGGCTGATCTTCTAATCAAACGTGGACTTATTGCGGATCGCCCCACTCTGATAAAAAGGCTCGAGGCAGTCAGTTACTACCGCCTCAGCGGATACCTGTTCCCATTCAGAAATTCAGATGATACCTTCAAAAATGGTACAACCATTGACACTGTATGGAAGCTCTACACTTTTGACCGGCAATTACGATTACTTATTCTCGATGCAATTGAACGGATAGAAATTGCTGTCCGGACTAATCTGGTATATCTGCACGTTCACCAGCATGGCCCTTTCGGGTACACCCTTCCAGAATCATTACCATGTTTGTCTTCTGACAGGCACAATGAATTCCTGCAAAAACTGAACGATGAGCAAAACCGTAATAAGGAGGTATTTGTAAAGCACTTCCTGCAAAAATATGGTGATTCTCACCAAAACCTGCCTTTCTGGATGTCGTGTGAAATTATGCCTTTTGGAATGATGCTGACACTTCTTAACGGTGTAGAAAAACCTATTCGCCAGAAAATGGGAGATCTTTACGGGGTTTCTGATGATGTATTACTATCCTGGATGCGATCGATAAACGGGGTACGGAATATCTGTGCACACCATTCACGATTGTGGAACCGTGAAATAGGATATCAACCAACTATTCCTAGAAAGAATAAACATCCTGAATGGCATAGTCCTGTTGAAGTTACAGGAAACAGAATTTTCGGAGTACTTACAGTTTTGAAATATATGCTCAATCGAATCGCCCCCCAAAGCAACTGGATTAATCGATTTACTGATCTTCTAATAAGATATCCCGAAGTGCCGAAACGACAAATGGGGTTTGCTGATAATTGGCAGGAGTGTCCGATATGGAAGTTAAAGTGAAGCTAAGACAAGTTAAAATGGAAGTGTCCTATAACTGAAGCTCAATAGCTCTTTTCTTCTGGTCTTTAATATTCTCAGTAAACAAAATGGCCTCATTCACTCTCTTCCTCACCTCCCAACACACCACATACTTCTCCACCCTCCTCCGCATCCCCTCAAACTCTCTCTCCGACCCTAAAAACTTCGACACACCCCCCTCCAGAATCCTGTACGCATCAAATCTCTCTTCAGCTCCTGCTGTAACCTTTCTCACAACCACATCACCGCTTCTCAGCTTCGCTCCGAGGTCGCGGGAAAATTATAAAATTAGCCAAAGGGACAAATAATCAATCCCGCAAAAGACGAACAGAAAGGCCCCAACTCCTAGGGCTGAAATATATGGTAAGGCTCTCGCTGCCGTAGTAGAGGCCACGGTAGTGCGCGAAAGATGTATCGAATACCGTAGTACACCACCAGTGTTCGCAGTCACCGATGTAGGTGAAAAAACCATCGGAGCTACGATAACCGCCCGGAAGGGCCGAGAAACCGCTGGCATCATTTTTACTTAGCTCGTTGCCGATTGCGCCAGTTACGGAATAGCTTCTTGCCCGTTATCACTCAAAATGACCGATAATTCTCATCGAAAATGACCGGTTATTCTCAACCAAAATGACCGATGATTCTCATTGAAAATGACCGACTTTTCTCACTCAAAATGACCG
>Ga0209723_1001655_pt1 | contig 33636 bp, 27 predicted proteins | sample BiotimSIPDNA_2_FD_185750 | JGI IMG/M metagenome (GOLD analysis project Ga0209723, IMG submission 185750) | Anaerobic biogas reactor microbial communites from Washington, USA - Biogas_R2 time_0 SIP DNA (SPAdes) (version 2) | ecosystem: Engineered > Bioreactor > Anaerobic > Unclassified | place... | reverse complement strand
GCCGGCATCTGGGCAGAACACAGTTTACTCCCAGACTTATCCCACGGAAAGCGCAGCTCCATGGTTTTGCCGACATCAAACGCCTTTCGATGCCTGATCAGCGGTTCACTTTCGTTCGTCTTCCTTTCACACACCTGATCCCATCATAATGTGGAATCTTTTCCTCGAACGCTCACTACCTTTGCTTTTGGCAAAAGCAGCTCCGGGTGGTTTGGTTTCTACGCCTGCTCGTCGAAACCGGAGGGCCCACCTCCATCACAAAGAGAGTTAGCAGGACACACTGCGCTCGGCGTAACAAAATACTTTTTTTTATTAAATGATCAAGTTATACATTATTTTTCCATTAACAAATCAATATGCTGCTTAATCTTTTCTTTACTGATATCCATTGTAACTGTCCCTTTTGTCGAATCCATCAGTGCTGCTGCAGCTTCAAAGCTTCTTACAGCTTTATTAATATCATTTTCTTTTTCGTAAGCATATCCGAGCTGGAAAAGCAATCGCGGTTCTTTTTGTACTGCTTTTGAATTTTCAAGTATTTTTATACACTCCTTATAATTCCCGAATTTTACGAGTGCTTCAGCGTAGGTGTCAAGAATGTTTACTGATGAAGGCAAAAGTTCATGGGCACGTTTTGCTGCATTGAGGACCAGTTTCTTGTTCGGGTTTTGTGATCGCAGCATTGCCCATGCCATATTATTATAAACCGCAGCATCAGCATTTCCCTCTTTGCGGTCATCTTTTCTGGAATCGAGAATCTCCTCATAAACTTCAGCCGCTTTTTCGTTTTCATTCATCTGCATCAGGATTTCAGCATAAATCAAGAGTCTTGGCACTGAGCGATTGCCTTTTAAAGCTTTCTCCATCCGTTGCAAAGCTTCACTGTCTTTACCCTGTTTTCTGAGGATCTGCGTTTCGAGTGGAAGAATCTGGTCTTCAGGAAGCTCCTGGTTACGAACCAGTTTTAATGCCTCATCATAACTGCCCTTTAATATCAAAGCAGAAATCTCTGCGGTTTTAAACCGGTTTTCATCAGGAAACTGTTCTTTCAGTCCTTTCAGCAGTACCAGCGCACTGTCAATTTTTCCTGAACGCAGTGCAAGTGTAACTCCGTTCCATTTTACACGCACATCATTGCCGTAAACCTTTTCAAGAAGCTGCTGTGCGTGTTCGCTTTTCTCTATGAGATCTTTTCGGAAAGTCAAGTCCCTGAATATTTCGAGGGATTTGCGGGTAAACACATTCTTTCTGTGCATAGTTGAAATTACAACGAGAGCTTCATTCTCTTTACCTGAAGAGCTCAGGGCCAGTGAATACTCCGTAAGCACACCCGGTGAACGCAGATAAATCCCGGGCAGTCTTCTGTACAATGCAACAGCTTCATTGGCCCTTCTATTTTTAAGCAATGCCCTTGCGGTAAACAGATCAATAAAGGGATTAGGAGGAAGTGCTTTCTGGATACTGCTTATATTTTCGAACAGTGTTGCAGTATCCATTGACTCTCCATCCTTTAACAACTTGTAAAATTTTATCTCGGCATCCCTGAATGGTGATTCCTGCGGAATATCTTTTATTAAATCACTGACTTGTTCAATTTTATTACGGTTAGCATGAATAAAAGCCATATTGATTCTTGCGCGGTGATTAATAAACTGATCTTTCTGATCAGGATTAGGTTTCAGATACTGGGAAAGTATTGAGGCAGATTCGTCAAGTTTATTACTTACAAAAAGAAATGCAGCCTTTTCCAATGCTATTTCGTTTGAATAGAGTCCCATTTTCTGTGTTTCATGAAACACTTCCTCAACACCTTTATAATCGTATTCGTAAGCTTTCATTGATGCCAGAAGGATATAGCCTCGAGCGTCAAGAAGTTTTTCTTTTCTGGCTTTTTCAAGAAACTCTAAAGCCTGTGATTGTTTATTCTGTGAGTTTAATTCGCGGCTGATTCGAAATGTTAGTGAAGCTGATGGTTTATCCTTATAAAGTTTTTTCCAGATTGAAAGCGCAGAATCCGACTCACCTATTTGGGAAAAAAGATCAGCTTTAAGAACAGGTGTTTTAACGGAATCATGGAGTTCTTCAAAGAGTGATATCATCTTGTTTCTTCGCTGCTCCTGGTTGGTAAAAACAGATAATCGCATGAGAGCAGCCATGACTGCTACATTTTTTAATCCAATGTTCCATGCTGTTTCGGTGTGTATAAAAGCTGAATTCTGATTTTGAGCTGTCTGAGCTGCAGCCCAATGATATTTGGAACTATCCGGAGCTTTTTTTGCAGCAGCAAGGAAATATTTGTAAGCAGTTTTTGGTTTTTTTTCATTTAAAAGCTCTATACCTTTCTGGTAAGCTTTTTCCGGATCTCTGACAAGCATTGTACAACCTGTACTTAAAAGAGAAATAATAAAAAAAATTATCAGTGCGCTGGAATTTCTAACCATAACATCTCCTTTTTTTAAATAATTTATCGGATTAAGAGAAAAATAATTCTGCTTCATATTTAATCCGAACATTTTAATAAATTATGACGATTATTAACGACTTGTGTGCCAAAGCTGCAGAAAGCGACAATTTTGCTGAAAGAATTTTAGAACTAAGAAAATCAATTTTTTGTTGTTGTCTTTTTCGTTATGGCTGGAATCGTTAACGTTTTCCGAAAATCCCGCAACATTCCTGTCTCTGCAAGCAAAAAGAATTTTATCATATGAGAGAATTTTTTTGAAAAAAGAAAACTTATCACCATTGCAAATCGTAAACTTTTCCGACGAATTTATCTCTTTTTTAACAATTTATAACAATTTTAAGTTTTAATTGCACTCATTAAACAGTCATAAAGCCCACAACAATTTGATTTTATAGGCATTAGGATTATTTAGCATACATTTTATTATCTACGGTCTATTATTTGCTTGGAAATATAAAATTCTTATAGTATCATATCTTAATTAATGTGCCAAAATATTATGAATAAACCAGGAAACCATATTTTAGATTACTTAAATTTCTACTACTCTTAATTTCCATCTTTTCAACCTGGTTTAGAATATTTCATTGTTTTACAATATTAGTCTCGGTTACCAGAGTAAGCGAACGCGTATTTCTATTATTTTTTTTATTTTTTTTTCAACAATGTGATTTGTTATATCCTGCTTGTTATTTAATTAATTTCAAGCAGTTAGTTTTCTTTGCCCTTTATTATATGTTATTCACCCATCCCGTGTAACAAAAATGTAACTTTGATTGTAGCCCAAAAACGCTTATATTCTATACCCGAAAAGTTTCATCTGGTGGGTCTTTATTTGGGAGGTTTCATTTATGATTAATTTCAACAGTGAGCAGATGCCGGAAAAATCTGTCCAGAAAGCTACTGGAATTTTCAAGTTGGATGTAAAAGATTTTGTCTCCGAAGAATCTTTCAGAACTCTTGTTTCTGTTGAACGAAAAAGAACTGAGCGTTCAAAAAAACCTTTCATGGTGATGCTTTTAAATGTTTCTTTCATTTCCGATGCAATAAAACAAAACAAATTCGACAATGCCTCAGCCTATGTTCTCTATAATACCATTGCCCAATCCATCACTTCTGTTACACGGGATATCGACATAAAGGGTTGGCATGAAAAAGGTAAAATTATCGGTATCCTTTTTACAGAGATTTCGATTGATTCTAAAAATAAAATTCTCGAAAAGATTAAAAACAGTCTGATTAAAAATCTGTTTCCCGAGTATGCTTCATCAATTGGTATCTCATGTTCATGTTATCCAGTCGATAATGTTACAGAAAGTAATGAGCTGGAAATTTTTTATCCAGATCCGGCCAGAGTTTCAGTCAAAAAACAACTCAGGATTATTGCAAAGCGTTCTATTGATATCTTTGGAAGCCTGGCAGGTCTTCTTATTTTCTCTCCAATTTTTTTGATCGCTTCGATACTTATAAAACTTACTTCTAAAGGGCCTGTCTTTTTCAGACAGAAACGTGTCGGGAAAGGTGGAAAGGTTTTTAATATCTATAAGTTCCGTACTATGACTGTGCAGAATGATGAATCTGTGCACCGTAAATATATGCAGGATTTTATAAAAGGACAGGCAGAGGGAATTGTTAATGAGGAAACCGGGGAAATCGTTTTTAAACTGACCAACGATTCACGTATCACAAAAATCGGAAAACTCCTGCGAAAAACCAGCCTTGATGAACTACCACAGTTTATAAATGTTTTACTGGGAGACATGTCTCTTGTTGGACCCAGACCTCCTATTCCTTATGAAGTTGAAGCTTATGAATTGTGGCATAAAAGACGTGTCCTTGAAACCAAACCAGGTATTACCGGCTACTGGCAGGTTGAGGGACGCAGTGTTACGAACTTTGACAATATGTGCCGAATGGATCTGCAATATATTGCGAAGCAGTCTACAAGACTTGACCTGAAATACATCATTAAAACACCCGTTGTTCTATTAACAGCAAAGGGCGGATATTAAACTGATTTTTAATTATACCCCGAGACCGGTTTTTTCAATCAGTCTCAGGACATAATAGAAAATATTTTCTATTCCGATTCTCGTTGTATAATTACCATAATTAACCCGAAGGGAAACTTCTATGGTGCAGATTGGTGTTATTGGTTATGGTTATTGGGGGCCAAATATTGTCAGAAATTTTTCGGCAATTGATGGAGCTAAGGTAGTGATGGTGTGCGATCAGCGATCTGAAGCTCTCGGTTCGTTGAAAAAAGCTTTTCCTGATATTGAAACCACGACTTCACCGGAAATTATACTTAAATCACCAAGAATTGATATCATTGCCATAGTTACTCCGGTATCAACCCATTTTGAACTGGCAAAAAAAGCGTTAATCAATGGAAAGCATGTTTTTGTAGAAAAACCATTCACAGACAGTTCAGCTCAGGCAAAAGAACTTATAGATCTTGCCGAACAAAAAGGGCTTAAAATAATGGTAGATCATACTTTCCTTTTTACAGGCGCAGTACGGAAAATAAAAGAAACTATCGATAACGGGGTTTTAGGGAATATTTTCTATTACGATTCAACAAGGGTTAATCTTGGATTGTTTCAGCATGATGTTAATGTTGTGTGGGATCTGGCTCCTCACGACTTCTCGATTATGGATTATCTTCTGAAAGAATCTCCTGAAGCTCTTACGGCAAACGGAATTGCTCATGTAAACGACATGGAAGACATGGCTTACATTACTATCTATTTTCCCAGCAAACTGATCGCTCATTTTAATGTAAACTGGCTTTCACCGGTAAAAGTACGTTCTACGCTCATTGGCGGCGAAAAAAAGATGCTTTCATGGAATGATGTCAATGTGGACGAAAAAATTAAAATTTACGATAAGGGTGTCAATGTTGAAAACCGTGAAAGTGTTTACAAGCTTCTCGTAAGTTACAGATCAGGAGACATGTATGCTCCACGGATTGATAATACTGAAGCACTGAAACTGGAGTGTCAATATTTTATTGATTGTATAAACTCAGGGGAAACTCCGATCAATGATGGAAAAGCGGGTTTTCGGGTTATCAAACTTCTTGAAGCCTGCAAAGAATCTTTGAAACACAGGGGTAAACTGATCGATTTGACTAAAAAACCGGAAAGCGTAATGATATAATCATTTTTTTCGGCTTTGAAAATTATGTTTTTTACTATCTTGATTTTAATTTATTCCTTATAGATATTTTTATCAAAAATACTATATAATAGAGTTGTTTTATCTTGTAATCTTCAGGGTTTCCGTGTTCCCAGGCGGATAGCCCATATCGTGTGCGGGATGGAAGGACCCGTTTTAACAAGTTTCCGTTTATAACCTTACTGAAAACGGAAATTTTTTGCGGTTAGGGACCGTGACAGGGGAAAGGTGTATCTAATCGTTAAACTGGCTTATATACTCATAAAATAAATTTTATAAATTCGAAATCTTAAAACCGAAATACAAAACAAAACGATTAGGAAAATTCGAAATACGAAATAAAACCAACGAAAAAATGAAAAACCAATCAGAACCAATAGGAAATAATTTACAAACAATCAGAAATAATCAGAAACAATAAGATAGAAACTACAAACTTTCAATTTTACTAAATTGAACAATTAAGAATAAAATGTTATACAATCCGGGTTTGTAAAATTGGACTTTTAATTTTTGGAATTTGTTTGAAAATTTAATTCTTATTGTGATTTAGAATTTTCTCTGACCTCTTCCCCCCCGTCTCCCTTATCCCACAGAGAGATGGGGGCCAGCAAGATAGTAGTAAAATTAAGTTCATTATTTCTCAATATATTATGACTCCAAAAAAATTTTACGACTGGCAAACCAGTGGCGGAACTGATGATGTAATGCGGTTGGTGGATTGCCTCGAAAGAACTGATATACAATGGTGTGCTATTGGTGGAATTGCAGTAAACCATTGGGCTGATGAGCCAATGGTAACTCAGGATGTAGATCTGGTTGTTGCGGTAGAATCTATTGAAGATACAGTAAAGATATTAGAAAAGGCCGGTTTCAGGTCTGAGCGTTTTCCCTGGTCTATCAATTTTCGCGGTCGTTCAAAAGTTAGTATACAACTCAGCACCGAAAAATCATATCAGGAGTTCCCATCACGATCTGTTCCAGCGGATGTCCATGGAATATTGATGAGAGTAGCCAGTCTGGAAGATACTCTTGAAGGCAAGATTCGTGCATGGAAAGATCCTTCAAGAAGACAAAGTAAAAGATTGAAAGATCTGGGTGATATTGCCCGACTCATTGAAACTCATCCACATCTCTGGAAAACTCTTCCTGAAGAATTAAAATCAGAGATTAATGAACCTAATAATTAATTTGGAATTGAGAATTAAGATCAGATCATCTGGGTCGCCGAGCGCACCATGTGATTTATTTTCGAAAAGAGTATCATTAGCTAAAGGTCGCATTTTGCGTACCCCCCGGGCACACTTATTGCAGCTTTTATCTTGGTTCAGGGGGGACGCACGAGAATGTTTGCAGTCAGGATAACCTTTTAATAATCATCTAAACTTTTCGTTCAAAGCTTTTCTTCGCAATAAGCAAAGTACCCGGATTGCCGGTTCACCAGGAGTTCAATGCTTGGCTGCGCCTGCACTTCTTATAACCGTTGGTACAGCTAAGGGCTATAATAATCAAATCCCGACTTTGTCCGCAAAGTCGTGGGCTTGTGTGCTCGACGTATAATTATCTGAATTTAAAACTTAAAAAATGAAATGTGCAATTTGTAGAAATGGTGAAACCTTTCCAGGTAACATCACTGTGCTTCTGGAGAAAAATGAAACAACGCTTATTTTTAAAAGTGTTCCGGCTCAAATTTGTGATAATTGCGGTGAAGAGTTCGTTTCCTCTGAAGTCAATAACAATTTATTAAAAAGAGCAAATGAAGCTGTCGAAAAAGGGGTAGCTTTAGAACTGTTACGATATGCAGCTTAAGTTAATAAAGGATATAAAATACCACCAATAAAAAAAATATGTTTTTTATTGGTATAAAGATTTTTCAGGGTTTAATGGCCTCTGTTTTTGAGCGAAACCCCTGAGACAGCTATTAGCGAAGGTTTCCACACGCCCCCAAACAGGAGTTACAAAGCTGCAACAACCTACCGCGGGGGTCGTGTGCGCTCGGCGAACATGATAATCTTAAATATTTAAAAAAGATGTCAGGTACCCGTGGATCTCGTTCGCTGAAACCTGTCCCGTTAGCGGGAAAAACAGAGGCCTTCAGCTAATGATGCTCTTTACATAAAATCACATTGGTACACTCGGCTTAACGTAACAATTTAATATCGGAGCTTACATTTATGGAAAATTTAAAATCTATATCATCTGATGTCATTTTCGGCAAAGACGTAAAGCTCTCGAAATTCATAAATCTGTATGGATGCTCCATTGGAGATAACACCAAAATCGGTGCATTTGTAGAAATACAAAAAAACGCGCGTATCGGGGCAAACTGCAAAATTTCAAGCCATTCATTTGTATGTGAAGGCGTTACTATAGAAGACGGTGTATTTGTGGGACATGGTGTCATGTTCACAAATGATAAATACCCCAGGTCAGTAAATCCCGATGGTTCAATGCAGACTGAAGAAAACTGGGAAGTTATTCCTACACTGGTAAAAAAGGGAGCATCAATCGGTACAGGTGCTGTTATTATCTGCGGTATCACTATCGGCGAAAACGCTCTTGTTGGAGCAGGCGCAGTTGTTACAAAAGATGTACCTGATGGCGCGGTTGTTGCAGGTGTCCCTGCGAGAATAAAATAAAAAATTCGAAATATTAAAATCGAAACTCGAAACAGAACCAATACATTTAAAAAATTGATATCTGAAGCGTGTAAGGACAAAAAACATTAACAAAGATTATATGGGACTGAAAGCCGCATTTTTTCCCGCAAACGGGATACCCGAGCACTGATGAGCTTATTTTTATTTAATTTTGTTCGCCGAGCGCACACGACCCCCGCGGCAATTTATTGCAGCTCTGGAACTCCTGTTTGGGGGCGTGTGGTAAAGTGTGTATAATAAAACAATATTATTGATAAAAATCATTTTATGTTAACCACAAACCGCACAAACATGCATATTACCCCGGTTCTTCAATCATTTCTGCTTCACTAAATTATAATTAAGGTTTATAATATTATTAGAGAACCTGATTTAAGTAACTTTTCGGGAATGAGGAAATTTCTGTTTCAATGTTGTTATCTTTGATTTTCAAAAAAATTAAAAATGTATTCTTCAATAACTCGATCATTTTGTATTGCTTTCGCTTCATTTACTTGCAAGGTAGGAAATAATGACATTAAGCAGCCTTTATTACTCATTGAAACCAGGTTTGCCTCGATTTGTTCAATTAGCAATACGAAGAACTGTTATAAAACTCCGCACAAAATATTCCCGTAATATATGGCCAATAAACGAGTCTTGTGGAGATCCGCCTTCAGGATGGCAAGGGTGGCCAGACGGAAAACAGTTTGCTTTTGTTTTAACTCATGATGTCGAATCTCAAAGAGGTCTTGAAAGAATCAAACAACTCGCCGAAATTGATCGTGAGTATGGTTTCAAATCCGCGTTTAATATTGTACCTTGTAAGTATCCGGTTCCAGAAGAAACAAGATCCTGGCTTCTGGATAATGGTTTTGAAATCGGAGTACATGATTACAATCATGACGGAAAACTATATAATTCCGAGAAGATCTTTAATGAAAGAGCGCAAATAATAAATAGCATTTTGAAAAAGTGGAACGTTACCGGTTTCCGGTCCGCAGCAATGCATCATAACCTTGAATGGATTGCAAAACTGGATATTGATTATGATTGCTCAACATTTGATACAGATCCGTTTGAGCCACAACCTGATGGAGTAAACACTATATTTCCTTACTGGTACCAGTCAGAAATAACAGGTAAAGGATTTGTTGAAATCCCTTACACTCTTCCACAGGACTTTACACTTTTTGTGTTGAAAAAAGAAAAAGACTGTTCGATCTGGAAAGAAAAACTGGAATGGATAGCCGAAAAAGGCGGCATGGCAACAGTCATTGTACATCCGGATTACATCTTTTTGAATGACAAGAAGAAACATTCGGTTGACGAATACTCATCGGAACTATACATTCAATTTCTTGAACATATTAAATCTCATTATAAAAACCTGTACTGGAATGCTCTGCCTGGAAAATTATCTGAATATATAAAAAAATCAACCTTTACGCAGATTAAAGAGGTCAGATCCATAACCTGAATTCTATCTGAATCTTGATTTTCTTTGATGAATAACATCTCTTATTTGTATGTATTAATAATTTCACCTTTACTGTATCATCATTCATTGGTTCACCACATAATTAACTTTACAATCTTTTAATAAACTTTTTTTCACATGATTGCAATAGCAGGCTTTAAACAATACTCAGATACCGTTCACGAGTTTTTCCAGCTCTTTAAAACGCCCTGGGAGTTTTACAGGGAAGGAAAATTTTATGATGTGATTATTGCTGATAACAGTTTTTCCAGTCCACACGATTGTAAGCTTCTTATTATCTATAGTAACGAAAGCACAATATGGGATGAAAATTCAAATGTCAGTATTGAAAATTCAAATATAGAATCTGTTCTTTTTGATTCATTCGAATTACCATTTTATTGCAAAGCTTCAAGTTTAACAGGCGGCAATACAATATTGAGCTGCCAAAAAAGCAAAAAAGTTATATCCGCAAAAACTCCCGACGGATCAATAATTCGATTTGGCTACAACCTGTTTGCTGAAACAGAAGCCATTCTTTCCAAAGGTCAACCGCTGAGTTATGGCTCAACTCCTACAATTGATCTCCATATCTCCTTTTTAAGAAACACGATCGTCGAAACAGGAATTACTCTTATTGAAATACCACCTGTGCCTGCCGGATATTCCTTTTTTGGATGCCTTACACATGATGTTGACTACATCGGAATCAGAAGCCATGTTTTGGATCACAGTGTAGCAGGATTTTTTTATCGTGCAATTCCAGGATCAATCATAAATTTCTTTAAACGGAGAATTACATTATCTATTTTAATTAGAAACTTGTTTGCTGCGCTTAGTTTACCTCTGGTTTATCTGGGAATAAAAAAGGATTTCTGGAGACAATTTGACTGGTTTATTGAAAATGAAAAAGAATTTCCATCAACATATTTCCTTAGCCCTTTTAAAAACAAGGCTGGCGATAAAAATCAATCCAGAATGAGGGCGATGCGTTACCAGGCGTCAGATATTTCAGATATAATTACTGAATTACAGGCTAATGGTGACGAAATAGGTGTACATGGAATTGACTCCTGGCATGATGAACAGAAGGGTAAAGAAGAACTGAACCAAATAACATCTTTGACTGATTGCAGCAGTGCAGGAATACGCGTACATTGGCTCTGCAGTTTTGAAGATACAACTAAAATTATTGAGGCTGCCGGATATGATTACGATTCGACAACCGGATACAATGAAATACCCGGTTTTAAAGCAGGAACATTTCAACCATACATTCCACCTGGATGTACAAAGCTAATTGAAATACCGATGCATATACAGGATTGTGCCCTTTTTTACCCTGGAAGAATGAATTTAACAGAAAAAGAAGCTTATCCCATTTTTGACAAGTTTATAAAACTGTGTTCAAATATGGGAGGTGTACTTACATGTTTATGGCACCAGCGCAGCCCCGGACCAGAAAGAAACTGGGGTAATGCATATAAATTTCTGATCATGAACATAAAAAACAGCAATGGGTATTTCGCAACTTGCACGCAAATCGCGGAATGGTTTCGAATACGAAGACAAATTGAATTTAATCAAATCAAAGAAAATGAAAACTCTATCCAGATTCAGTTTGAAAACCTTAAAACCGAATCTGTTCCGCCTATGCTGTTAAGAATTTATAAAAAAAGAAAACTTGCTTTTGAAGCACCATTAACAAAAAATGCATATGAATTATATCTCAATGAAACCATATCATCTTTTTGAGTTCCGGGGTAGCCATGGGATCTGACCACAAGAAAATAAACATCTGCATGATAGCATATTCTAATTACAAATCAGACTCCCGCATTCGTCGTGAAGCTGAGGCACTGACACAAGCCGGGGCAAATATTACAATACTGTCTCTTGCGGAATCAAAAAAACCTCTGAAATTCCAGTTCCAGGGCGTGAATGTTATCGAGATTGGTGTAAATAAATTCCAGGGAAAAAACAGCAAATCTTATATACTATCTTACATTTTATTCCTGATAAAAGCATTTTTTGTGTGTTCCAGTTTGGCGCTAAATAATAAAATAGATGCTGTTCATGTTCACAACATGCCCGATTTTCTTGTCTTTGCAGCTTTGCTGCCACGAATCATGGGAAAAATGGTTGTACTTGATATTCACGACACCATGCTCGAAACATATTTAGGGAAATTTGGCAGATTAAATCCACTATTTGCCAAATTGCTGGCTTGGGAAGAAAAAATCTGCGCGTCAATGGCACATAAAATAATTTGTGTGAATCACGTGCAGATGATACCAGTTATCAAAAGGGGTATTCCTGAAGAAAAAATTACAGTTGTCATGAACGTACCTGACGAATCGATTTTCAGTACTCCAAATCGAGAACGGACACAAGAAAGAAAATCCCCTTTTAAATGTGTCTACCATGGAACACTGGACAAAATGCTTGGAATTGACATAGCAATTAAAGCTTTTGAACAAATCAGAAATAAGTACTGTGATATTCAGTTCCATATAATTGGAAGAGGCAAAGACAGTGATGATTTCGAGCGATATATCAAAGGGAAAAATCTTTCTGATTTCATTTATCTCGATAAATTTGGCATACGAGTGGATAAATTACGCCCGGTTTTGCTCTCAATGGATCTGGGTATAATTCCTAATCGCAAAAATATCGGAACAGAATTAATGCTGCCTGTTAAAATGCTTGAGTGTATGGCACTCCGAATACCTGTTGTTGCTCCAAAACTCCAGGCTATTCAATACTATTTCTCCGATACAATGGTTCGATATTATGAAACCGAGAATATGGAATCTCTGGCCGATGCTATTTTAGATATCTACAACCGCCCGGACCGGGGTGCAAAACAGGCAGAAAATGCATTGAATATGCTTCAGAATTTTAAATGGCAAAAACATAAGCATGATCTTATAAAATTATACGGAATTGAAAATGGTTTTGTTGAAGATCTGGTAGTTGTCCCGACAGAAGAAGCTGTCCAAATCTGAAGTTTTCATTAACCTGAAATTCTGGAAAATTCATGCTAAAAGCATTAGTCCTTTTTATTTTGTTAACACGTTCGTAAAAACAAAATGAACTCTTTGTGATTGACAAGATTATTATCAGAAATCAAAATAAATTTGATTTTAACTGAAAGATTTAAAAATACAAATACATTTTCCGGGGGTCTTTGCTACTATGAACTTTGCTATCTTTGGCTGCGGCAGTATTGCAAAAAAACATGCCCACTGCATTCAGAATCATCTCACCGACAGCAAAATTACTGCCTGCTTTGATTTAAATATCGAACAGGCAAAAAAGTTTGGCGCCTCAATCGGTGTGACTGATTGCTATGACTCTATTGAAAAAATGTTCAGTGAAAAAGGTGACGAAATTGACATCGTTAACATTCTCACACCAAGTGGTGTTCATGCAGAAAATGTACTGTCACTGGTTCAATACGGGAAATCTCTGGTAGTTGAAAAACCGATAGCACTGCGGCTCAGTGATGCAGACAACATAATTAAAGCATGCGATAAACATGGGGTACGCCTCTTTGTCGTACATCAAAACCGTTATAATCCTGCTATAATTCAGGCACATAAAGCACTGGAACAGGGCAGGTTTGGTAAACTTGTCATGGGAACAATTCGCTTGCGCTGGAAACGTGATCAGGCGTATTATGATGCTGCAAGCTGGCGGGGAACATGGAAACATGATGGAGGTGTATTTACCAATCAGGCCAGCCACCATATCGATATGTTGAGCTGGTTTTTTGGTGAAATCGCAAGCGTAACAGCTTCAGCAACAACACGATTGGTAAATATAGAGTGTGAAGATACCGGAGCAGCAATACTGAAATTCAGTAATGGGGCTATGGGTATTATTGAAGCGACCACCGCTGCTCGTCCAAAAGACCTGGAAGGTTCCATCAGTATTCTTGGTGAAAAAGGATCTGTTGTTATCGGCGGATTTTTCATGAATGAGCTTCTAACCTGGCAGTTTGAGGATCACCAGCCAATTGATGATGTCATTTTTGAAAAATATGGAAAAAATCCCTCTGAATTCGCTTTCAATCATGGCGAATACCTCAAAGGTGTTGTCGATTCATTAAAAAATAAAAAAGCTGGTCTGGTGGATGGAATCGAGGGAAGAAAATCACTGGAACTTATTTCAGCAATATATGAATCTGTTGAAACCGGAAGAGAAGTGCCATTACGATTCAGACCTCAGAAATGCAGATTAGGAGAATAAATGGATATCTGTTCAAAAATATACGCAGGCGTTTCCTTTCTGGGAGAATACTCCCTTGAAGATTTTTGTGCCGTTGGTGTTTCGCCCAGGGGAAAAAAAGAGGGTGAACTTCAGACAATAATCGGTTCAGGGGCTGTTATTCGTACCCATACGGTTATATATGCCGGAAATACAATCGGAGATAATTTTCAGACCGGGAACAAAGTAAACATCAGAGAAGAAAATCAGATAGGAAACAATGTAAGTATCGGAACATTATCAATAATTGAACACCATGTGACCATTAAAGACAATGTTCGTATACACAGCCAGGTGTTTATTCCTGAATATTCCTGTCTTGAGGAAGATGCCTGGATAGGGCCGTGTGTTGTTTTTACAAATGCCCGATATCCCAGATCCCCAAAGGTAAAAGAAAGCCTCAAGGGACCATATATTAAAAGAGGCGCAAAAATTGGAGCAAATTCAACACTGCTCCCAAGTGTTGTAATAGGTGAAAACGCACTTATTGGTGCTGGAACTGTTGTTACTGCAGACGTACCGGATAATGCTGTTGTTGTTGGAAATCCTGGAAAAATCATAAATACAATAAACAAACTGCCTTATTGAAAGGAACCCCCTTATGAATATCCCGTTCGTAGATTTGAAATCCCAGTATAATGAAATCAAGCAGGAAATTGATTCGGCAATTTCAGAAGTTATCTCAAATACTGCTTTTATTGGTGGTAAATATGCCAGACAATTTGAAGAATCATTCGCAAAATACACCGGAGTAAAACATTGTGTTGGTGTTGGTAACGGTACCGATGCCCTTTTTATAGCACTCAAAACATTGGGAATCGGACCTGGTGATGAAGTAATCACAGCAGCGAATTCCTTTATTGCAACATCCGAAGCAATATCGGCAACCGGTGCAAGAGTCGTGTTTGTTGATATTAATCCAAAACTGTATACCATCGATGTCACAAAAATCGAAGAAAAAATTACACCAAAAACAAAGGCGATCATACCGGTACATCTCTATGGGCAGCCTGCAGATATGGATCCAATACTTTCGATTGCGAAAAAACACAATCTGAAAGTGATCGGTGATGCTGCCCAGGCACATGGTGCTCTGTATAAAGGGAAAAAGATCGCTCAGTGTGCAGATATGACCTGTTACAGTTTTTATCCGGGCAAAAATCTTGGAGCATATGGTGATGCAGGTGCGATTGTCACAGATAATGATACCTGGGCCGAAAATGCGCGTAAATTCGCTAATCATGGCAGGGCTGCAAAGTATAATCATGAGTTTGAGGGTGTAAACAGTCGTATGGATGGCATACAGGGAGCTGTGCTCGGTGTAAAACTCAACTATATTGAAGACTGGACTGAGAAACGACGCAGGAATGCATATCTGTACAATGAATTATTGCAGGGAGTGGTGACCACGCCGGTCGAACTGGATGATGTCCGTGCTGTTTATCATCTATATGTGGTGAAGGTTGAAGCCGCAAAACGTGAAGCGTTTCAGGCTTTTCTGAAAGAGAATGGGATCGATACCGGGATACACTATCCCATAGCACTTCCCTATCTGCAGGCCTATGACTATCTGAACCATACTGAATCGGATTTCCCGGTAAGTTTGAAAACTTCACAGGAAATTGTTTCTCTGCCGATGTGTCCGCAGCTGAATGAAGAGCAGATAGCGTATGTTGCAGAAATAATTAAAAAATTCTAGATAGGATCATAGTGTAGCGAGGTAATATAGTATAATTAAATAGACTGTGAAAAAATAATGAAGTCGATTAACCAGTAATATGACACCCGCTGCACTATTTCTTATAATAATCTTTGGTTTTTTAGTTCTGGCTCTGCCGAGGCACCATGCTTTAAAACCATTACTCGCTGGTGTTACACTTTTTCCAGTAGGAATGGTAATTTTTGTAGGTCCTTTAAACTTTTATTCCATGAGAATATTTGTATTAATTGGAATGGTACGTGTACTGGTAAGACGTGAATACAAAGGAATTCATATTAACAAAATCGATAAGTGTATGATCCTTTGGGTAATAGTAATGCTCATTACGGGTGCTATTCGGGAGAAAATTGACACTACTTTTATAACACGGTTAGGTGTAGTTTATGATAACGCGGGAATTTATTTTTTAATGAGATTTCTTTTACAATCAAAAACGGACATCTATGCAATTATTAAAACTCTTGCAGTAGTTATGTTTGTACTTACACTATTCATGTTATATGAAAAAGTAAATAGGTATAATTTGTTTCATTTGCTTGGAGGCAAGTTTATAGTACCAGCTATTAGGGATGGAAGAGTACGGTGCCAGGGACCGTTTGGCCATTCAATACTTGCTGGTACTGTAGCTGCAACTATCTCAACATGGTTTTTTGTTTCTTTTTGGAATAAAAGTATCGACATAAAGTATGCTATCTTAGGATTTTTCAGCACTTGTATGATTGTATTTTTATCTGCATCATCGGGTCCGATTATGAGTTTGTTTTTTGCGTTAATAGCGTTTGCATTTTGGCCACTAAGAGATAATATGAAGGCTGTTCGCTTTGCTATTCTGTGTGGTATTGTATTCTTACTAATGACAATGAAAGCTCCAATATGGTTTCTAATTTCAAAAATAGATTTAACCGGAAGTAGTACCGGATGGCACCGTTCAGAACTTATAGATAGTGCAATAAGACATTTTAACGAATGGTGGTTAATTGGAACACCAATCACAAGGCATTGGATGCCATCAGGTGTTGGTTGGAGCCCATATCAGACTGATATAACTAACCAATATATCCGAAATGGTGTGGATGGTGGGCTCCTAGGAATGTTGCTGTTTATATTTATGATAAGTAATGGGTACAAATTAATCGGAAAGAGTTTGCGAAAAATCAACGAAGAGGATAATTTTCTTAAAATAATATTATGGGCTATAGGGTCGAGTCTCTTTTCACATACCGCTACCTTTTTTTCGGTCGCCTATTTTGATCAGACAATTATGTATTTTTATTTAACACTTGCGTTAATTGGGTGTATAGAACAATGTGATATATTTGGCAAAACCGGGCCTCCTCGCAGGTTTTCGGGTTTTTAATTAATACACTAATAGATGGAGATTAATTGAAAAACGATAATGGTAACAAATCTATATGTATAATGGGTGCTTCCACATCTACAAATAATATGGGAGTATCAGCTCTCGCTGTATCTGTAGTGAATATTTTTAAAAATTTAAAACCAGAATATGAACTCAGTTTTATAATCGGTAACAGCACCTCAAATCCACAGAAAATCAGAGCATCACATGGTGATGATATTTTAATTCCAACAGTACCATTTAGGTTATCACCGAGGTCAAAACTTAGCAGCCATATACTTGTTTTATTATTAGCAGGAATTATGCAAAAAATGATACCGGGTAAAAAATTGAGAAAACGATTTATTAAATTGTTCCCTGTTATTAATGCTATAGATGATTCCGATGTGGTTGCAGATATACATGGTGGTGATAGTTTCAGTGATATATATGGATTGCATAGTTTCATTATTAGTACAATTCCACTCTTTATAACGATTTTTTTGCGAAAAAAACTTGTCTTATTACCACAAACGTATGGGCCCTTTAAAAAACGGATATCACAATGGCTGGCAGGAGTAATTATTGGTAAGGCACAAATTGTTTATAGCAGAGATTTTGAAGGCGTAAATGGGGTTAAGAACATAAAGGGTAAACTAATATTTTGCCCTGACGTTGCCTTTACTCTGGAGCCGGTAAAACCAGAATATATAAAGATCTATCCTGAAATCACAAAAAGCGAAAAGAGTTTGATTGGTTTGAATATCAATGGGCTTATGTACAATGGTGGATACACTAGAGAAAACATGTTCGGCCTGATTGTCGACTATAAAAAATTAGTAGAAGAGCTTATAAAAACAATATTATCAGGAGATAAAAGAATTATTCTTGTACCCCATACCTATGGTGAAGAAAATAATGTAAATAGTGATAATTGTGCTTGCGATAAAATTATGGGAAAAATAAAAAGTCCAAATTTGCATGTGCTGCAAAGGAAATATAGTCAATCAGAGCTAAAATATATTATATCAGGATTTGATTTTTTCATTGGGTCTAGAATGCACTCATGCATTGCCGCAATATCCACTGGGGTGCCAACAATTGGACTAGCATACAGTAAAAAATTTATAGGTGTATTTCAAACAGTTGGTGAAATGTGCCTGGTTAAGGATTGCAGAAATGCCACAATTAATGAAATTAAAAATGATGTATCTGTATATCTAAAGGGGAATCGCGAAAATCTAAATAATAAAATAGTAAATAGAGTAGATATATTAAAGTTGGATATATTTGAAAAACTACAATTAATATTTGATTATTAAAAAGTACTCATTGTGATAATAAGTATAAATATAATTAATTATAAATTTCCGGTTTAATAAGGATACTATACTCGTGAATACATATGTGTTAATAACACCTGCAAAAAATGAAGAGAACAATATTGAAAAAACGATTTTGTCTGTTGTTGCACAGACGCATCGGCCTTTGGAATGGATGATAGTTAGTGACAGTTCAACTGATAAAACAGATGAAATAATTAAATCATATTCCCAAAAGTATGATTTCATTAAATATATGAGAAATGAATCAAACGTTGGAAAAGATTTTAGCTCAAAGGTAAACGCGTTTAATACGGGACTGGCTGCTTTGACGGTTAAACAATACGACTATATTGGTAATCTTGATGCTGATGTTTCATTTGGTGAAAATTACTATAAAGAAATAATTAATAAATTTAATCAAGATTATAAATTGGGACTTGCAGGTGGTTTTATAAAAGAATTTCGTAACGGAAAAATAATAACTACTAAAAAAAGTATGAACAGTGTTTCTGGTGCGGTACAGTTGTTCAGAAGAAAATGCTTCGAAGATATTGGTGGGTATATTCCACTCAAAATTGGTGGTATAGATACTGCTGCAGAAATTAGTGCAAGGGCAAAAGGGTGGGTAGTGAAGACTTTTTCGGAATATACAGTACTGCATTATGGGCCGGTTTTAACTGGAAGTAAAAACCGTTACCGAATGTTCTTTAAAATGGGTATTTCAAATTATCAGTTAGGGTACCATCCTGCGTTTCAAACTGCAAGTAGTCTGGGAAAAGTTTTTAGAAAGCCGTATTTGGTGGGTGCAATTTGTTACTTTTCTGGTTTCCTATACGCGCGCTTGCAAAAGATGGAAAAAAAGATTCCTGAAGATATAATCGCGTATCTCCGGAAGGAACAACTAGGAAGATTATTCAAATCCAATCGAATTTAATTGTCCATCTTTTAGTGGTGATATAGGTATGAATATAACTGAAAAGAATCCGATACTGTCGGTAATATTAGTGAACTGGAATACACGGGACTTACTACTTCAATCCGTTTTTGAAATAAAGAGAGAAACAGAAAAAATTAGTGTAGAAATTATTGTTGTAGATAATGCATCAACGGATGATTCTGTTAAAGCAGTAAAAGCTCTATATAGAGATGTTATTGTGATCGAAAATCGGGAAAATAAAGGTTTTGCTTATGCGAATAATCAGGGATATAAAAGATCGAATGGCCAATATATTTGTTATATGAATACTGATGTTGAGCTTTCGGCAGGGTGTTTTGAAAAAATGTATAATTTTATGGAGGAAAATAGAAAAATAGCCATGGCAGGACCCAAAGTGTATAATAGCGATGGAACCGTGCAGAAAACATGCTGGCGATTTGAAACACCTAAGAGAATGTTCGCTCAAGTGATTTACTTACATTATTTAATGCCTTCAATAGTTACTTTTAAAACAGATTCGGTTAAAACGGTTGATTTCATGGCAGGGTGTTTCTGGTTCACCAGGAGAGGTGCTTTGGAGGATGTTGGATTACTCGATGAACAATTTTTCTTTTATGGCGAAGATAAAGATTGGTGCTTCCGATGCCATAAAAAAGGGTGGAATATTGTTATCAATCCGGATATTACGATAATTCATTATGGTGGCAGCAGTTCAAGTGCTGCACCTACTCGTTATTTTATCCAGCAAGAAAGAGCTCTGTTACAATTTATTGCAAAACATTATAGTAATATAGGCCAACTACAGTTTTATTTGTTACGAATAATGTATTATGTAATCAGGATAGCGAGTCAAATAATACTTGGGGTTCCATTTGGAAAACTTAAAAAACTACAGAAACAAATTGCCTGTTTGTACTGGTTAGTAACTCTGAGGCCTATTCATGAGCATATAATCCTAACCAGGCCTGAAAAAAAGATGGATTATATAGGAAGTTCAGTGTAGTTGCAAAAATTTATTATGGAATATCAAAAAAATTAAAACTTAGACCTGTTTTTGGGAAAAAATTAAAGCTGTGTACTTGATTTTGTTTAGAAATTAAATATAATAATAAGAGATTGTCAATAAATTGTAAAATAACTGAAATAAAATTATTAATTAATAATTTTAATGTTAACACATGGGGATGTAGTATAATTGCCTAATGTATCTTCTGCTATTGCAGTGAATTTATATTGCCCGTTTGGATAGTTTCTAGTTTCTAAAGAGTAAACATAATCTGTAGAATTATCATTTACTCTGACAAACGCTCCTTTAGAAGTGTCATTTACTGCAAACACTATACTTTTTATATCATGAATACTGAAAGCAGTGACATGGATTGTATAAATGCTATTAATTGTATTTCCATCTAATGGTTTAGTAACAACTGCAAAAGGTGGTAGGTTTTTTGCACTCGGAGCAGTTGCACGGTAAGTTTTCCACAAAGTATCAACAAAAGCACTTCTTCGACTTCCACCATCTCTTCGTTCACCATGTATTTCTGGGAAACGTCCATTTCCTTGGATTACTTTTCCATTATTAGCCAAATCTGGTCCAAATGTTTTTCCATAATTATTAGTATCGTTATCAAACGGAGCATAAGGGTCCGGCATAGACCATACACCGTGTAAAACCCACCTATCTACATATTTTTCAACAATATTAAATTCCTTAACGTTCCAATACTCTTTCAGTATCGGCATTAATTGAACAGCAAGTATTTCACCTTTATGTGATTGAGATGTAATAAACTGATAAGAGCCATCAGTAAGTTTGCCTCCATCAATATATTGGTAAGGGTCTCTGTAGGTCCTTGATCCTTCTTCTCTCATGATATAATTCCAATAAGACCATTCAGTACTCTCATCTCCCCATAACACAACACCATTTCGACCAGTGTAAAAATATATGCTACCATGAAACCAAGTTGCATCTGATAATATTTGTTTCATAGTATCGATTCCAAGCATAACTGCTGTGAAGGCAAGAGGCAATCTATGCCCAGGTTGGTGGCCTGCACCAACAGGCCAAGTTTGTCCAAGTAGAACGGTATAGATTTTATCAATACCGAATTGTAAAAAATTTATCAAAGCCGGCATTTTCTCCTCTAAAGGTTTATCCATCATAAAACTTAATACGGCATCGTTTTGACCAGGAACATTATCTGGTTGGTAATTCGACATAGCCATACTAGGTCTAAGGCAATCACCTGTCATCTTTGTCTTATGGTCTATTCTAAGGTGTTTAAATTTATTTGCTAGGCTATCATAAGAGGGCACGTTAGAAACAGTTTTATATTTTGGTAGCAAATAAGATTTTATACTGTCAACTAAGTAGTATGGTTTTTTAGTTCCCACATACGGAGGACGAAAGACATTGTTACCATTATTCGGAGGTATTGTTTTAACAACAGATAAAACAGCAGCAAATTTAATACAAGGCCTATCATCTCCCGTAGGAATGGATTTAACAATGGACAATATACCATTTGATGGATCTGCGTAGAGTGGAACATTTGGATCCAAATTTGGATCAAAATTTCCACCTGCACAATCATCTTGGAAGCCTTGATCACCTTCTACAATTGGATTTATTTCGAATCCGTTACTATGACCATCAAAGCGTGGTGTTATACTGTCGATTGTAATTGGCCCACGTACCCAATAATCGCCATTAGCAAAAGTACCTACTGGGTAAGCCGAATCAAAATACCATGTGATATTACCAGTCTGGATTACCTTTTGTAGATTATATTTAAAATCAGAAGATGAAGTTAAATTAATTGCCTTGCAAGGTTTTCCATTAGTAGGTGAAATTGTAATAAAAAGAAAAATAATTAAAAAAGAATTAATTGTAAAATAAATATTTTTAATAATATTATGTACCATGTTGTAATGCTGCTATGTTAATTAAGGTTTATATTTGAAATGAATTATTATAAATTTGATAAAGAAAAATGTACTTTTTATGAATAATATAATGAAGGAAATAAAAAATCAAACATTATCATCCGATGTTATAGTTGTATTTGTTGTTTTCATAAGCAAATGTTGGGCCAGTTGTTTAGAATTCAAATTTAAACTGATGATGGTTATCTTTGTTTAGTATAAATTAGATTACTAAACAAATCTATTTTAACCACAAATGGTGGAATAGTATTCTAAAAATAATTAATGTTTGGCGGAATTTGATAATAGATGCATAATAGTTTCTAACAATAATTTATCTTCATGCATATTAAAATGTCTGAAAATGTTATTTGATTGGTATAACAACAATGTGGAGATGTTGATACAACTCTTATTACTACTCTTGTCTTAAAATAATGTCCTAAAGAATAAAGCAACCAGCGAAAGATAACAATTGTTTGCAGTATAACAAATATCAGACCAGGAATAAATCATTTGGCTGCTTACGTATAGAGTAGAATATTTTCAATGGGTATGGGATATTTGTATATTAAAAGAAGGATATGGAAGGTAAGTATAAAAGATATTAAATGTAAAATAAATGGCGCTGATTCTGATACTATTATTATTCAAAAATGCCTGCATCGTTATTGAATTAAATAAGTCCTAAATCGAACGGTTACTTAACATAAAAAAACACCCATTGAGGAGTTCCAAGCAGTAAATTATAGGTGTTAAAAGCTTATAACAACTGAACGGAAACCAACACTTAAAAGGTGATAAAATGAAGATAGGTTCCGACAGAGATAAATGCAAGATCAATGAAGTTGAAATTACCGAAGACACACTTTCCAACCGAGGTGGTTTGAGTTTTATGTTAAGAACCTTGATTCCCTTGGACTGCCGGCTATGATTGAAAAAAAATTCGGTCACTTGCGTAGAAGCGGTAAAGGCGAAACAATCAGTGAATGCGCACGTCAGTTTATGGTATTCTACATGGACGGAACAAAACACTCGATAGCCCGGTTTGGGGAGCTAATAAAAGATCCAGGGTATGCCGCAGTTCTTGAACGCGATGTTGATTCACTAATCAGTACCACCTCACCAAAACGTTTTTCAGTAAATTCAGCGGAAATACTCATGCGTTATACAGATCAATACTTAACGAACTATTCATCTGGCGTCTTAAACAGGAAAAATTTTCTGTTATTACATTGCATCTTGATACAATGTTGCTTGATAACAATGATGCAAAAGAACGAGAAGGATATAATGTCACTTATAAAAAGTACTCGGTTTTCAGCAATTGCAGATCAATTTGGGGCCATATATCGTTGATATGCATTTTCACAGTGGTGAAAAAATTTCCAACCACGGTGGTGATGCAAAGGCGGTTGTGGCATGCTTTTTAAAGCTTGTCAGAAGCCGATATGATGAAAAGATACCGATAATTCTCAATGCTGACAGAAGATTCCTATCGGATGAGAATCTGCTCTACTTTGGGAATGATCTTAAGATTAAGTATATCGTAATCGGGAAACTCTACTATTCAGTCTATGAAACAAAACAGACTTGTGCAGTAACCGAATCCGCAAGAGTGTCGGCAAAATATGCATCATGGATATGCTATGACTACAAAAGTAAACTGGGCCGTTGGGAAAACTATCGCCGTACTATTTTAACAACACTTGTAGCTGATGATGGCCAGTATGTCTTTGAAGGTATTCGTGATACGGTCATGTATACAAATATCGGAAAAAATGATCTAATAGATGTTGAGCTGCGTATGCGTAAACAAGACGATTTGATGAAAACAGAAGCGATAGTGAAACTTGCTCACCAAAACGGTGAAGAAGAGCTCAATCATCGTTCAATCAAGGGATTTATGAGAAGAGAGCACTTATCTTTAATCAATTTCGGGATGAACGGAGCATTCTATTCACTTATGGTAATAAGTTACTTCATTATGGAATCATATCGTTATGATATTGCAAATGATATCCTCATTCAACCAAGTAGATCGTTTTTGGTCAAACAATTGTCCGATTTAGGTAAGTAATAATTGAATACCATTAAGAAAAAATGTAGGTTTTAATGGAATTAAGGAAAAAAACGTATAACGCTGTCCTATGGAGTTTCATTGATAGGAGTGGTGATCAATTGCTTCGTTTTGTAGTTGGGGTTATTCTAGCACGTCTGTTACTCCCAGAGCATTTTGGAATAATCGGAATGGCATATATCGTTACTGAAATTGCTCGAATATTTGTGCAAAGTGGTTTCGGTATGGCTCTCATAAATAATTCAAAATGCAACTCAACCGACGAGAGCTCAGTATTTTTTTTCAATATTATTATTGGGGCATTACTAACATTATTTGTTTTTATACTCTCACCTTTTATAATATACCATTGTCAAGAATTGGCGCTCGTTTTAAGATATTTATCTTTTAATATTTTAATTGGTTCATTCGGAACTATACAAACAGTACTTTTAACAAAAAGTATAAATTTCAAGCAACAAACTAAGGTTAGCGTTTTAACTACATTAGTTTCTGGTCTTTTTGGAGTAATATTGGCCTACTTAGGGTTTGGAGTTTGGTCACTCGTTGGTCAAGCCTTATTAAGATCCATATCATATACAACATTGATGTGGTTAACTTATGAATGGCGGCCTATTTTAAAATTTAGTATTTCATCTCTGAGTAGTATGTTTAAATTTGGATCAATGATACTCTTAAACTCACTATTTAAACTTATATTCCAAAATATATATACAATATTGATTGGTATCTATTATTCACCTGCAATGTTGGGTATCTATACACGAGCAAAACAAACTCAGCAATTACCTGTTGATACAATATGGGCGATTCTTGGGCGAGTAATATTTCCTGTTATTTCAAAAATAAAAAATGATAATGAACGAATCGTTTCTGCTATTAAAGATATATCAAATAATATCGCATTTTTTGTATTCCCTTTTTTAATAATCGGAATGATGGTTTCAGATGAACTGTTCATTATTGTCTTTGGCAGTGCTTGGAAACCGAGTATTATATACTTTAAGATATTATGCATAGGCAGTATTTTTTATCCATTAGAGTATCTCAAAAATAATGTTTTAATGGCAAAAGGTAAAACTGATGTTGCCTTCAAGATTAATTTAATTAGAAATATGTTAATATTAATAACCATACTAATAATAAATAAATATGGTATTAAAATGATGCTTATCTTTAATGCACTAATATCATATTTGTTTTTTATTGTGAGCAGTTTATTTATTAAAAAGTATATTGGGTATACCTTATACAAGCAAATTAAAGATGTACTACCATTTGTTTTATGCACCCTATTAGCCGCATTAAATATTTTCTTAATACAAAAATTTACTCAAATAAATAGCATATTCTTTTTGTTTATAGTTAAATTAGCAATAGGATTAGTATCATATTTAATGGCTTGCTACTTTTTAAAGATAAAAACATTGTTTGATAACTTATCATTATTGTTTAATTTGTTCAAACGACAAAGGTTAACTATTTAACATAATTAAGTGGGGAATAAATTTATGGAAAATGGGGTAGATATTTTAATGATAACCCATAAGAGGCCACAGTACACAAAAATAACATTAGAAAAATTGTTAAATTCTTGTGATGAAAAAAGTAGGGTATGGATATGGCAAAATGGTAATTATAAAGAAACGCTAGATGTAGTTGATTCATTCAAAGGACATAAAAATTTCTATAGATTCCATCATAGCTCCAAAAATGAGAAACTTAATACACCAACTAACTGGTTGTGGAGTAATGCTAAAGGTGATTTTTTAGGAAAAGTAGATGATGATTGTATAGTTCCGCGGGATTGGATAAAGACCTTGTTGAATGCACACTTGGATAATCCTTATTTTGGAGTTATTGGATGTTGGCATTTTCTAAAAGAAGATTATAGGGAAGAAATTGCTGCTTGGAAAATAAAACAATTTTCAAATGGCCATAGATTAATGGTTAATTGTTGGTTAGGGGGAAGTGGATATATAATGAAAAAAAAATGCATCGATTTATTAGGACCAATAAAAAAAAATAAATCATTTACAAGTTATTGTATAGATATAAGTTTGAAAGGATTTATAAATGGATGGTATTATCCTTTTATATATCAGAAACATTTAGATGACCCTAGAGTAGAAGAATCTTTATTAAAAACAGATGAAGATATTAGGAAATGGGCTCCATTATCAGTAATAAATAATGGAGTTACGACTTTACAAGATTGGAAAAACCATCTAATTTACCGTGCACATAAATTACAGGAGGAGCCAATTGATCCAATCAGGTACTTAAAATTTAGTAAATATTTATCAATGATATATAGAATTTATTATTATAAAAAATTAAGAATATGGAATAATTTATAGAAAGATTACGAAATAACTAATTAATTGTTCGAAAAAATAATGAAAGAATTCTACTGTGTTAGACTAAAAAGCATAAAACTAATTTACCATATGCGAAAGAAAATGTAGTATAAAAGAACCTTTGATGTCACGCAATTGCTTTGTAAACAAATGATCAACTTCGTTGACCGTTAATAGTTATTTGTGAAAGACTTTTCAGATCTTTATTATGTGTATCGCAAAGACCGACAAGGTATTGCAACAGCATTATATATCGAGTTAATGCAGAAACCTGAACGCAAGAATATAGAACAAATGTCAAAATCTGTTCCAGATAGCGACCACCAAACACTACAACAATTCATAACCTATTCTACTTGGGATGCACAAGCTGTAATGGATCGTGTTGCAGAGAATGTTAATGAGCTATTGGGAGATAGTGAACATACCAGTTTGATCATTGATGAAAGTGAGTTTTGAAAAATGTAAAAAGTCTGCTGGAGCAGCTCGGTAATGGAACTGCAATAGAGAGAAAGTTGATAACTGCCAAAAAGGTGTTTTCGCAGCTTTGTGTAACGGTAACAAAGCTGCTTAAATACACTTAAGGCTGTGCTTGACCGAAAAAATGGCAACCGATAAACCTCGTTGCGAGGAAGCAAAGATTCCCCATGAAGAACGTCAGTTAAGGATTAAAGATGCCATAGCATTATAATTTTTAGATTGCGCAGATGCACAGGGAATAAAATATGCTTTTGTTTGTGTGGATGCCGGATATGGAAAAGGCTTTCTTTTTTGCGAAGAACTCAATAATAGTGGGAAGAATTCATGGCTGATAAACAAATCGATTTGATTATTAATATTAATAAGCCTAAATTGTATGTACAGAAAAAATATTCTGGACGTGGTAGAAAACATTCACGATTAGTAACAGATCAAAATGCAATAAGAGTAGATGGGCTAATAGCAAAAGCTAAAGATGCTGACTAGACCTTACAAACTGTAAGAAAAGGAACTAAAAGGGCTATTGATTATAGATTATTATAAATCTAAAAGGTAATAAAATTACTACAGAAATAAAGACATCTATTAGGAGGTATTATGAAAAAAATGTTTAAAAACTTGATATTTTTTATACAATTAAAGATTGTTAAAATATTTCTGGAGCCAACCTATTACAATGAAATTATCTTTTTCCAAAATATAAGGAAAAAGAAATACGATGACAAAAAATTCAAAGAATCAATGCTCAGGTCTATTTTTCATCAATTTGATAAAAAACTCTTAGATTCAAAAATCGCACCTGAATTAATTAATATTTACGAGAAAAAGTTAATTACGTATCTTAGTGATAAAGATATTGATACAGTTTTCTTGAATTGGGCAAAAGATTTAGTTACCTATGCTCAGTCAGAGCATGTAAATAATAAACTAGATGTACGAATTAAAAAAGATTCACTATCACCAGAAGCATTGTATGAATTAATCAGAGATAGACGTTCTATTAGATCGTTTAATGAAAAAAAGATATCATTTACTTTGATAAAAAAAATACTTGAATCAGGATTGATGGCGCCAACTGGTTGCAATAGGCAAAATATAAACTACTTACTATTGAATAATTTTGAAGATAAAAAATATTGCCAAAAATTGGCTGGAGAGCCGGGTAAATTCGTCACTCAAGCTCCGATTGCTGTAGTGATTCTTGTTGATTGCAGAACATACACATGTTTAGGACATAGACACCAAGCATATCTCGAAACTGGTGCTGCTGTTCAAAATATGCTTCTTTTTGCTTCAAGCTACAATATTGGATCTATTTGGCTGAATTGGGCAACAACTAAACATGAAAAACTGCAATCATTCTATTCGCGATTTAAAATAAAAGAGTATAACTTGCCAACTGCTATGATTGTATTTGGTTACATTAAAGAGTTTCCGCCAATTATTCCTGTACGGAAAAATATTGAGACTTGTCTCTACAGAGGGCAACCAGAATAACTAAAAAATCAATAAGTAAAATGATACATAATCAAAAATAACGAATTGGTTTTTTGTACAAGGTTCTATTTTCTGGTATTGTTATGGCTCTAAATAACAATGCCAAAGTCATTACGAGAAAATGGTATAAATATCGTTAATGTGAAACATTGAAATAACCCTATATTATAACTTGAGAACTTCCCTAACCGGAATTTTTTTGCTGAATTAACTAACGAGGCTAAATAATTAAATTGAGAAAACATGAAAAAGAAAAGAGATTATAATGCGTAAAAGAATCGAGTCGTTAGATTGGTTAAGAGGGTTAATGGCAATAACAATAATGATCTATCATCTTAAATATTGGCTTGTAAAGCCAATAGGTTCTGAAGGCTTTCTTGGCAAATTAGGAATATATGGCGTTTCAATATTTTTTGTTTTATCAGGATTAAGTATGGCGATTGTTTATTCTAAATATATAAAGGATCTTAAAAGTTCAATATATTTTATTGTCCGTAGAATTTTTAGAATATGGCCATTGTTATGGGTTTGTATAGGGATAGTAGTTCTATTGAATTTTATTAATGGTAATAAGACTTCTGTTTTTGTTGTTCTTGCGAATCTTACAACTATATTTGGTTTTATCAGACCTGATGCCTACATTAACACTGGGGCTTGGTCGATTGGTAATGAAATGGTTTTTTATGTCTTAACGCCAATGATTATAATGGCTTATGAAAGGAAACATTTCTTAGGAAATATTATTTTGATATTGTCATTTCTAATGTTACTTACATTTAGTTTCTTTATTCTAGATTCTGAAGTAGCATTGGCAAGGCAATGGTCTATTTATATAAACCCTCTGAACAATCTATTTCTGTACGTAGCCGGTATTTCATTATTCTATAATTTGGAAAAAATTAGTATAAAACCGATTATTTCAATAATATTGGCAATCATATCTTTTTTAATATTTACATTTTATCCAATTGCAGGAGATCATATAAACATTGTAACGGGTTATACTCGTATAGTGCTTGTTTTTACATCAATACTACTTGTATTCTCTTTTTATAAATTTGCATTTGAAGAAAAAATACCAAAAATGATTTCCTTACCGATGGAGTATTTCGGAATCGCAACTTATGGCGTTTATCTCCTTCATCCATTAGTTAAAAAATCAATCGAGCAAATTTTGGGGAAATTAGGAGTTAATGACCATACGATTCTCCTATTTTTAATGACTGTCATTACAACCATTATGGTTGCGTTGTTAAGCTATAATCTATTTGAGCTTAAAATGATTAGAATTGGAAAGGTATTAACAAGTACCAATACAAAAAAGAGTCTTTTGCCATTATTCCAAAGAAACCGCTAAAACCTGTAATTGCTTAGGATGGAATAAGAGAATAATCGTCGGAGATTATTAAAAAGATAAGAAATTATAGGTATGAATGACTGTAATGATTAGATTAAATGTTAGAAATTCTTCAAATCTGGGAATGAAGAAAAAAACTAATGTGAATAGAATGTAATACTGAAAAAGCAGGACCCCTCAAAAAATTGCCCATTCCAAGTAAGTTGGCGATCATAGCAGATAAAATAGCAATACAACCCGAAGGTGAATACCTAATATAATTTCCAAAATAAATACCATCCCCCATCAGAATTAGATTCAGCTTCAGTAGATTTTGCCAGCTCAGAAGTATCCCCTCCTATTGCAATATTACGAACAGCAATTTCAAAGAGGTTTTCACTGGCTGGTAGCTGGTCTCTTTTAATTTTAATCATGTTTCCAAATTTAACATCTAACGTGTCTAATACTTCCCATGAACTATTCTTATTTATAATCTTGTACGAAACAACATACTTATCAATGTCTGATTCACACTCATCAGGAACATTCCACTGAAACATGATAGAATCTGATTCAAAAACTCTCATAATCGGTGAATTCTCCGCAAATAAATATGGAGAGCGTGTGGTCTCTGTTTGAGAACATCGAATCAACGATGATAGTAATACTGCTGGGATCAGGATCATGAATAACCGGTTATATTGCAGCATCACCATCTCCATAGGTTAAAATCAGAGACTTCATATTTACGAAATGTTTTACAGCAATTTTTGTGCACCTGAACCTACTATTCGAAAAAAGGTTGTTTTGGGTCAGATCAGAATTTTTTCTGCAATTACTGCAGAAACATTCATAAATAAAAACCAATTAGTTAAATAATAGTGTATTGCTGTTCTATAATCAATAAATAATACCAATAAAAGGAAAAATTGAATCAAGATTCAAATTAAATGAATCCTTGTAAGATGTACCGACTTTGCATATATACCTGATTACCTTTTAAATAACTACACACAAACAGGAGCTATATCATGGCAGAAACTATTGCGATTGAGAAAGAACTTGATTCAGCATTAAAAATGCCTGAACAGGTAAATGTTAGCATCAATACCCGTCGAAACATCCAATGGAAAATCTTCAATGCAATACGTTACGTTCTTCCGTATCCAAGAAAAATCGTTAATTATTTAGGGATAAAAAGCGCACTTCTTGCGCACAATCCAAAACATAAATTCTTCCCGTTTAAACTGGGAGTTGAAGCATCCAGCCGATGCAATCTAAAATGTCCATTGTGCCCGCGGACGGCAAATACCGCCAGACCAACCGGTGACATGGATTATGAACCGTATACAAAACTTATTGATACTATGGCACCATACCTTTTTCAGGTTCGTTTTCACAATCTTGGAGAACCTACCCTTAATCCTCGTTTACCCGATATGATCACGTATGCACATAGGAAGGGGATGTATACTAATTTTCATACAAACGGCCATTATCTTACTGAAAAACTGGCAAGCGATTTGATCGATTCGGGTCTTGATGAGGTAAATATAGCACTCGATGGATTATCTGAAGATGTGTATAGAAAATATAGAGTTAATGGGTCGGCTGAACGAGTTAAAAAAGGGATATCGGACTTTTGCAGGATTAAAAAAGAAAAAAAATCCAGATCTCCACGGATAAACATTCAGTTTCTGGTAATGTCTCACAATGAACATGAAATACCTGAACTACATGATTTTGCTGCAGCAGCTGGAGTTGATTGGGTTTTTCTCAAACCCGTGAATATTATGATTGGCGTTGATACGGGTAATAAAGAATATCTCCCCTCAAATTCTAAATATTCTCGATATAATACAGAAAACGAAACTATTGAACTTTCAAAGAAGTACAAATGCACAATAACCTTTTCTGAAGTCATTGTTAACTGGGACGGTTCGATCAGCTTGTGTGCGTGTGATGACCCGGAATCCGGAATTATTAAAGGTAATGTATTTAAGGATGGTATTAAAAAGGTCCTCTCTGAAGAAGAGTTTGTTAAAGCTCGGGCAAAAAGTTTAAAAATGGGGTACGATATGTGCAGATACTGTATCGATGCCAAATGTTCAGTATGAAATAGTAATAACGCATATTCATCACAGAATTGTTATGTATGATGAACGGAGTAAGTATATAATCTATTTGTTTATATTTTAATATTGGATATGTATGATATAAGAGACATCTATTTAATCTAAAGGAGGTCTCACATGCGATTAAATCTACTAATTATTTTATTTTTCTTTGCAACTGCATATAGTGCAATACCTGACTCAACTGACCTTCCGCTAATTTCTAATATAACCAAAGATGGAATAACATGGGAATTTAAACAACCTGTACGGGCAGGCCAATTTGTAAATGGTGATTACTATATTGTGGGTAACGCGACTATAACAAAAATCACACCTGCTCCGGAAAATGGTCGTAACGGATCTGTGCTTAATCCTTCACTTGATGCTGGAATCAGTGGTTTTGATGATCGCGTGGAAAGTAACCGGTTCAGGGAAGAGTTACGTGTCTATCCGCCAATAGACATAAAACCTGGAGATGAATTGATTTCTTCAATAAGTATCGATTCTATTGGAAGTATTACATGCTGGTTGCGCAGCTCAGATATCCCTCCAAGTCCAGTGAAAAGTGTTTCAATTCTGACTTGTTTAAAAAATACTGTTGCAGAGGATGCATTCAGGCCTTCTTATGGTGATACTACCCGAAAGATCTATTACGCCAGCAATCTCCGTAGAAACCTGCTTCCGCGACTAAACAAAGTGGGTGCAGAGCCGGATATTGCAGATTATGCGGAACATTTTCGTCGCCCCTGGCTAGACGTATGCTACTTTTTCTTTGATGCTGCAGTGGAATATCAGCCCGCTTATGGGCGAGAACTTGGGCGAGCAATTGGTATGGCAGCATTGCTTCTATCACTCGATTATTCACCAGAGGAGAAAGAACCATTACTGATCGGGTTTGTTCAATATGGGATAGATCTCTGGGGAATGGCTCGTAACGGCTACAGAGGCTGGCCTGCAATTGGAGGGTATGGCCAGGGAAGAAAACTGCCGATAATTATAGCAGGCCTATTACTCGGTGACAATGAAATGGTTTCCCCGACAAAAACCTATCCTGATCTGCAGTTTGGAGAAGATATGCAAACCATATATGGTACTTCATGGACTGGTGCAAATGTGGTCTATGCAGGACATCAGGGTGTATTTAAGGGGCAGGTAGTTAGTACGAAAGAGGGGTGGGGCCCCTATGAACAACTTCCCCCTTCCGAATGGGTTAATAATACGGGAGAATCATACAGACGCTGCTGTACCAGTATTTCATGGATTGGTGAGGCACTTGCGGCACGTATTTTTGGTGTAATGGATGATTGGGATCACCCTGCATTTTTTGACTATTGTGATAGATGGATGACTGAAAATGATTCTGCTTTTGTAAGGATAATCTACGAAACGAAGGGGTGGGATTACAATAAAGACTGGGCTCGTCAGGGGCAATGCTGGGATAAATTTGTAGAGGATATGTGGGTTACATACAGAAATAATGCA
>Ga0209723_1001653_pt1 | contig 33643 bp, 35 predicted proteins | sample BiotimSIPDNA_2_FD_185750 | JGI IMG/M metagenome (GOLD analysis project Ga0209723, IMG submission 185750) | Anaerobic biogas reactor microbial communites from Washington, USA - Biogas_R2 time_0 SIP DNA (SPAdes) (version 2) | ecosystem: Engineered > Bioreactor > Anaerobic > Unclassified | place... | reverse complement strand
TCTGACTATCCTGGTCATGAACCTGAAAAAGAGGGCGAGAGATCTCTTTGACTTCATTTTTCATTTGCTGGATCGCTGCGCCTCGGGTGGACTGGTTTTCAAATTGGCTCTTGAGCAGTAGTCCCTAATATAAAGCTTCCGCGGAGATATCCGGAGGAGGTGAACGCTTGTCAAGGAAGTTTCTCTTGTACCATTGATAAAATTTCCCGTTGTCCTTGCCGCTCTCCGTACGAACCATCCCCGGATGCATTGCGTTGATTGTAACGTTATATGGGGCCAGTTCAGCGGAGAGGATGTGCATGGAAAGCAGTTGAGCTAGCTTACCGGCCCCGTATGCCTTGTTGCCGTTATACCGCCGCCGTTTCCACTCAAGATCCTCCAGATCCAGCCCCCAGGCAGCAAAGCGATATGCCTCTGAGCTGACTAAAAGAATTCTGCCTGCTCTGTCCCGTTGATACTTTGGTATCAACATTTTGTTGATGATCAGCGGACAAAGATAATGGATCATAAGGTTCACTTCGAGTCCCGACGGGGTCTCTTTTCGAGTTTCCAAATGCAACCCCGCGTTGTGAATCAGCACGTTGATCGGCTTTTCAAGGGACAGAAGATGCTGACCTACCCTTTGTATATCCGGAAGAAGCGTTAAGTCTGCAATGACATATTCAACCGGCACATGGAATTCTTCGGTGATTTCTTTACTGACAGCCGCTGATTTCTCCGGATTCCGGTTGATCATCAGGATATGGGCGCCCTTTGAAGCGTATTTCCGTGCGGTGTGGTATCCGATTCCCGATGTCGCACCCGTAATGACAACCCACTTATCATGGAACGGCTCCGGATATTTTGCCGGCGGCCGCTTCATATTTTTGATCATGGCATGTATGTTGGACCATTTATACTTTGACCAGTATTTTTTCACTGCACTGTTCACAAGTAAGCTCCTTTGGGGGCTCCGAACGATCCGAATACTATTGATTTTTACATGATCGTAATGCACGCAGGGTGTAACCATTATTGTATTGTATTGAAATCTGTGTTTCAATAAATCCATGAAAAAAGATTTGAGATCAAGAGCGGTCCTGATTGCTTTTCTGGTCGTCATGGCGGGGATGATCGGCTTTGCCGTTTTCTTTCAGGATACCTTTATTTCTCTTTTGAAAAACCCCGCCCTTCTGCGCCACGCCCGGTTTCTGCATATCGCCGCCACCGCCCTGTTTTTTTCAAATGCTGTTTTAGGTATGATATGGGAGCGCCGTAGTCTTGCCTCCGGAAGCAAAGAAATCATTTTGCATACTTACAATACCGTTGCGTTTCTGGACGCCCTTTTTTCATCTCCTCTGATCATTTTATCTCTGTTGGGCGGCCTTTCTCTCAGCTTCAATTTAGGAGACTTGTGGCAAACCGGCTGGCTATCCGTCAGCTTTCTTCTCTTTTTACTCTCCGGTGTGATCTGGATGGGATCGGATATACCCACACAGTATAAGGTGAAACGACTCATGCTAGATCTTGGTCAGGAAGGGAAAAACATCTCTCCCGAACTGATTCGCCTCTTGAATTTTCGCCTTCGAATCGGCATCGCCGGTGTATTACCCTTATTCATTATCTTTGTTCTGATGGTATACAAACCCGAAATAAAAGCGGTTGCGGACTGGTTCCGTTAACGATCATGTTTTTGAAGAATATTCTTTTGATTTTTCGAAAAGGACCGTAAATAAACGACCGGACCCCATCGACGCGCGTAGAGATCTCTGCATATTCAGTGAAGCGAAATGATGCGCCCCGTGGCAATTACTCAAATGCCAACATGTTTCCAAGTACGATGCTGAAGCCAAGAGACTTATACATTTCAAGATCGCTATTCGCACAACCGACATTCAGGGAACGGGCACCGCTTTCACGGTAAGCAAATTGTACCAATTCACGCGCAATTCCCCGATGCCGAAATTCCGGCTTAATGAAGAAATCTTCAAATACCCCGGCTTTGTTGTAATCAAAAGTAGAAAACGTAATGCAAACAGAACAGCAACCGATCAATTCTCCGTAACAACAACAACCGTAGAAATGAATTTGTTTTTTTCTGATCGCTTGAGCCAAAGATTTCAATTGATTCTGTGAAGGCGGTTCTTCGCCGATCTCATATTTATAGAGTATTTGCAATTTCGCTAACTCTTCAAAATTGCTTTCCGACAGTTCAATGTATTCCTTGTCCATCATTCAACACCTGCGTATAAATTTAACTCTCGAACCGGATGCGGCTTATTTCTTTAAATCATATGTCCGGTTACTTTGTTTTATCATCAATTCAGGCCGTTCCATTTAGTATATCAAGATTCCGTTCGGGACAGTCTCATTTTGATATGAGGAATTTCATCTTCCGGATACTCGTCTGAGATTGGAACGAACCCTTGCTTTTCATAGAACGCTGAGGCCCTTTTTTGCGCGCTGATCACAATCGTATCCGCCCCAAAATAATCTCGCGCGACTTTGATTCCTTCCGCAACAATTCTGCTCCCAAGCCCGCACAGACGCTTTTTCGCGATGATTCTGCCGAGAGAAACCTCGTCAAATTTGGTATTGCATGGCAAAACGCGCAGATACGCGAGGATCATTCCGTCTTCCTTCAAAAACACGTGTACCGCGGATCGATCATAGTCGTCAACATCCTGGTAGACGCATTGTTGCTCCACAATAAAAACCGCTTCCCGCAACTGATAAATTTCAAACAGTTCCGTGACCGTCAGGTCGTTGAATTTTCGAACAATTAATTCCATGCTTTTCGCTCCGTTACATAGTATGAATTATACTTTGCTCCGTCGTGTCCGATAAGGGTCTCTTTTGACAATCGAAATCCCAGGCTTTCCAATGCCAAGATGCGTTCACCGGCATCCGCGATCGCCTTGGTCGCGATCTTGTCGCACGCAAACAACTCTTCCGCTCCGGGGATAATGATACTTAAAATGCTCTCAATATGATCTTTCGTTTCATAGTCACTCCGAAGATCCAGTCTGAGTAATCCGCAGTTCGAAAAATAATCTCCCGCGCTCCGGTTGAAAAGTTCTATAGTACCGATCACGACCGCATTTTCCTTGTCCTCAATCGCCCAGCGTACAAAAAACTGCTGCCGATAGGAATAATCCCAGAAACCGATTGCCTTTCTCATCCGTTCCATTGTGTCGTAATGAAAATCGTCTCCGTTGCAATTGTCGGAATTGAAGAATGGAACCGCCTTTTCATCCGAATATACTTTTAATAAATCATCGGCGTCTTTCTCTCCGCGGATTGCCCGCAAGATGAACCGGTCATTTTCCAGAACCGGTATTTCCGAATACACATTTTTTATCATCATTGTTTGCTCCTCCCGGGTATCATACAATCTCCTTTTCCTCAGCAGCAGTCTGCTTGCGCGGCGACTTGACTCCGTGGTCCGCGTGATTGACAGCCTCATCGTTCATTTGAATGAAATTTTCAATAAACACTCGTCAAACCCTTGACGGATACTGTGCACGACCTCGACTTCAACAGGCGTCTCGAAAACCGCTTCAAACAACTTCTTGTTGTACCCGGCGGTACAATGGCACCATGTCAGGGACTCGGAGACCTTTGCAACTTCCAGCATCGGACACTCGCAGGTCAGTATTTGGGTGAAGAGCCGCTCGCCTTCAATATACCAGCCCGCGCCCCGTTCATTGACCGCCTCAACAAATCGGCTCAGGTCCCGACCCGCCGACGAATAAATTTCCTTCAGAACTCCGGCCGTCTCCTCCAGCCGGCCGTTCTCATTACAGGAACAGTTCCGGCGAATTTCTTTCACGGTCTTTTCGTCAAACGTGTTCTCGAGAATCGCGGACATGTTCTCCACCCACGCGGCGCGTTGATCCGGTGTGGAATGATTCGTAAGGGGAAGTTCGGACATGATCTTCTCCGCCATCTCTTCGGACACCGTCATCCGAAGGCTGTGCTTGAGGCGCGCCAATTCATCCGACTCTAATGTCGGTGAAACGTGTTCCGGAGTGGAAAAATGGTCCAACTCTGTCACCTCTCAGCCTCTTCTACTTATGTCGATCATTATATTCGTAGAACATCTCATTCAACAGTTTCTCATACTTTTCATCGTTCCCGCGAGATGCCTTCATCAACGTTCCCGCATGTTTGAACATTAATTTGAAGTACACCCAATCTCCCATATCATCGAATTTTCTCGTCGAATTGATCAGATAATTCTTCTCTAAAACGCCGTATTTCTTTCCCTGAGCCTTTCCCAATTTCTTCAGCCGCTTGGCGGTTTCAACATCTTCCATCGCTCTCTTTTCAACAAAGCCGCCAATTGCCTCGAAGGTAGCTTTTCGAGCCCAAAACATGCCGCAGTACAACCCGGTAACGGCAAATCCGATCCGGATCATCCAGTCATTGAGCCGCAAGGGAAACGAATACCGTTCAAACCGGATCTTTGATCCGCCGCCGATATATTTTCCGCTTTCCAGTAATCCGTCGGCCTCCGATATGGTCCCTTTCGTCATTCGGTTATCACAGTCGATCGTAAGGATCACGTTTCCCCGGGCGGCTTCGATACCGGCGTTTCTCACTTTCGCGATGCACCGGTCTTCATTTTTAACTACTCGCGCTCCGTTTTCCAGCGCAATCGTCTCGGTCCTGTCCGTACATCGGTTGCACACGATGATGATTTCGACATTCCCTTCGAACGCATCGGCAGATTCCCGGATCGACAAGATACAACGTTTTACATATTTTTCTTCATTATGAGCCGGTACGATTACCGAGACATCGACCTCATCCTCGATGGGTCTATCCATAATGATTCCGGGAACATTTTCTCTGCTCAATTCTTCGATCATAAAAACCTCTGTGTACCGACTCATTTACAAACGTCGAACCTTATCAATCCCTCACGCCATATCAGGAGCTGATTCTCTTACATTATATACATCAAATTGCCGGGCGGCATATTTTGATTGGAATCAACAATAGCTGAATCATCGCCGCGATTTGCTGATGTAAGTGAAGCGTTAATACTTTGAAAACCTTTTCGTCGTTCGTGTGTATTATGATATAAGGATCACTGGACACGGAGGGATTGTTTTTTGTCGAAGAACAGAATTCTCGTTGTTGAGGATGATCCGGCTATATCGGACGGAATTGCCGTTAACCTTTTATACTCCGGCTACGATCATGTTTTGATCAGAGACGGAAACGAGGCGGCGCAGGCGCTTTTACATGATCATTCCTTTGATCTTGCGCTTCTGGATATCATGCTTCCGGGGTTGGACGGATTTGCACTTTTTGAGCACGTTAAGAAGTACGACATCCCCGTCATATTTATCACGGCCAAGACCGATTCCGCTTCCGAGATCAAAGGTCTTCTGAATGGCGCGGAGGACTATATCGTCAAGCCATTTGATGTGATGACGCTTTTGGTTCGCATCGAAAAAGTGCTCAACAGGGCGGGAAAACTGGATCAGATCCTTCGCTTTTCTAACATCACTATCGACCTTCAGGAGCATACCGTCCGCAGAGACGAAGCAGAAATACTTTTGAAACCCATGGAATTTGAGGTATTGGTCTTGCTTGTCCGGCACAAGAACCGGACGATCCCGCGCGACAAGATACTCAACGAGGTCTGGGGCACGGACTTTTTCGGTGATACACGAACCGTCGATGTGCATATCGCGAATATCAGAAAGAAACTCGGCGTGGACGGACTGATCAAGACGATCCCCAAATACGGATATCGGTTGGAGGGCTGATCGATGCGATTATCAAAAAAAGTATCCCTCATCAGCATTGCGGTCTTGCTTCTGGTCGTTGTTGTCATCGGCGCAGTGCTCTTGAGTTACGCCAAGAGCCAAATTATCGAGCACACGATCGAACAGGCCAAAGCGGAGCATCGGAACCTCAACACCTCGTTTGCGGAAATGACTGCGTATTATTTGGCCGACGAGGATAGTCCGGCCGTTCAACGAACGCTGGTAATCTATTGCTTTTCGCGCTTTGCCACGGATACATCCGTTTTGATACATGGTGCAGAGACGCTGTATACAAGAACCGCATTGGATTCCGCTCAATTGTTGCCGCTTCAGATTGGGGAGGAGCAAAAGGTTTTTTCGGGAGAAGTCGAGGGCCGAAACATCCTTCTGGTCGGCCAAATAGTGTCCCTCAATGACAGCTATTACAGCGTCTACCGGGTCGAGGATATCACGTATATTTATAACAACATCCAGCAGATGATTGTTCGCTTCATACTGATCGGCATCGCCGGACTATTCATCGGTACATTGCTGATCCTTCTTCTGGTGCACCGATTGACCAAGCCTCTTTTAATGTTGAAAGAAGCCAGCGCCCAAATCGCGCGGGGAGATTATTATATCCGTGCCGATATACATACCAGGGATGAAGTCGGCGAGCTCGCGCAAGATTTTAACGCGATGGCGGATGCCGTTCAATCGCATATCGACAAGCTGACCGACATGAACGAGCGGCAGAGCCTTTTCATCAGCGGTCTTACACACGAGTATAAAACGCCGATGACTTCGATCCTTCTTCATAGCGAAACCCTTCTTACCGCGGATCTGGACAAGATATCGACGGAAAATTCGCTGGCACACATCCACGACCAGTGCCGATTTCTGGAGCAATTGACGCATAAAATGCTCTCCTTGCTGGTCTTGGAGAGAGAAATTACGCCGCAAAAAATATCTCTTCCCGAGTTACTCGAAGACGTTTCTCAAAACTGCTTTCAAAACCTTATGGATCATGGAACGCCGCTTACGATCCGGTGCGAGGCAGACTCAGTTACCGGGGATTATGATCTGATCAAATCCCTCCTGATCAATCTGATCGATAACGCCTCCAAGGCATCCGAACCCGGACAGCACATCCATCTACGCGCTTATAAACAGACAATCGAGGTATCGGACAACGGTGTCGGCATCCCGGAAGATAGTCTCCCTTTTGTTTTCGATCCGTTTTACATGTCCGATTCTTCGCGCAGTAAAAAGGGTGGCGGGAGCGGCTTGGGGCTGGCGATCGCGCGACGCATTGCGGAGGCGCACGGCGCAAAACTTCTAATCGAAAGCAAGCCGGGACAGGGAACGACCGTTCGGCTGATCATGCCGTAGACAAATCTATCATTGCGTATGGGTCATCGAAAAGCTTCCTCACCGAGCTTTTCTCTAAGCCGGTCAACCAATGGCCGCGTTAATCAATCGCTAATCTTTTGATGATGTTTTCGAGCGAGCCTTGACGGATAATATGGAAAACCCATAAGAGAGGTCGGATCCGATAATGAAAAAATTGACTTCCTTCACGTTGACATTCGTACTTGCTACGGCGATCTTATCGGGATGCCGGAAAACACCCGACAGCCCTTTTGTGATCCCAAAGGACAACAGTAATCTGATCAGTCAGGCAATGAACAACCCGGATTCCAAAACCTTGGCGGAGATGGTCAATGCGCCGGAGAAACTTGTGCTTTCAAAGACCGATGGCAGCGGAACCGTTACGGTAAATGCCGATGCTGAAATTGTTATTCCCGTTTCTTCGGGAATCTCAACGATGACTGTTGCCAAACGCTCTTTTACTCAGGCCGAAGCGGACACGATTCTTTCATATTTTATCGGAGACAAGGCATTTGCTTCAACTGTCGACGGATATACTGAAGAAGAGCGTCAACTGATGGATTTTTATGAACTTCTTTCCAGAGAAACCGACCCGGACTTGAAGGCGCAATTACAAGCAAGCATCGATAAATTTGAATCGGCCGGAATCAAAGTTCCCGACGCAAACGAAGTCCTTCCCGCTAGTAAAACATTCGCAGTAGACAAGGCAAGCGGAGCGGAGACGATTCGCGGATATGCCGGAGACAATGACCATTCCCATTATCTGTCAATTATCAACGCTTCGGAAACCAACATTCATAAGGTTTTTTATTCCATGGAGAAAAACGGATACGCGACAAGCTCCGGATACTACTGGTATGAAAAAGATATCGAAAATGCGGAAAAGGTCGGAAACGACCCCGATGAGCTCCGGCAAATCCCGCTTGAGATTACTCCTGAAAATGCGGCGGAACAAGCTCAGCACGTGATCGATGCGCTTGGAATTTCGGATATGACTCTGTATTCCTGCGATGAAGTATGGGGCGGTGCGCATCTTATGAACGGGTCATCCGACAACTCGATGCATCACGGATATATGGTTCGATTCGTACGGTCAGTCGGCGGCATTCCGATTATTTATACCGAAAGCAATATTGCCGAAGGCTTTCAGGGTGATTACGAGGACCCGAATGACCTGTATTTCGCCGCATGGCCTTACGAGGAAATCCATATTGTTATTGATGGTTCCGGTATCGTGGAGTTCGTATGGCAATCGCCGTATGAGGTGGTTGAAACGGTAACAAATACCACCGCACTGAAGCCGTTTGCCGAGATCAAGGATATTTTCGAGCGAATGATATTGGTTACCAACGCTACCGGGGCAGATGATGCGGTAGAAATCACTATTGATATTTCCAAAGCGGAGTTGGGCATGATGCGTGTCGCCCAGCCGGATCATCCAGATACCGCGCTATTAATACCGGTATGGGACTTCTTCGGGAGCCGGACGATGGTGTCAACCGGCGTTTTGTCCGAACAGAATAATCCGTATCAAAGCTTTCTTACCATCAACGCGATCGACGGCACGATCATCGACCGGTATCTCGGGTACTGATTCGCGTTGCATCCATGATCGAGAACAACGACGAGCATGCATGAGTGCCGTGGTGCTTTGCATTTATTTTTTCCGAGTACGAAGACGGGAGGCGAGAAAGGTGGCAAGAGCGCTTTGGGCAGATTTCAGGCGTGCGATGATCTGCCGAAAATTCTTCGCATGCGTCCTTATCGTTCCGATCATCCTTCTTCTTTCCTCGTTGGACGTCGTATTGGCCGCATTCCGAGCCGGCGGACCGCTCGGAACCGGGTTTCACATTCAATTTCTTAAAATCGCGCTGGATTCCGAAGCGATGTCGTTCTGTGCGCCGATCCTGTGCGCCTTGCCTTTTACGGCTGCATTTACGGAAGATATGAGCAGCGGGTTTATCCGGGCGTATTTGCCGAGAACATCCGTAAACCGTTATATCCGGAGCAAGAATATTGCGTGTGCCATATCCGGCGGACTTTCGCTTGCGTTGGGCATCTTATGTGCGTATGCGCTTTCCGCCATGTTGTTTCTTCCGAGGGAAGTGGCGCCGGTTGCGGGTGGAGAAATCCCGCCCGCATTCCCGGACATTTTGGGAACCGCGGGGCTGTTCTTTCTCTCCGGTGCGTTTTGGTCCCTGACCGGCCTTTTATTCGCGACATTTACCGGCAGTAAATATATGGCCTACGCTTCTCCGTTCGTACTCTTCTATGTCTTGATCATTCTCTGCGAGCGATACTTTCCCGACCTCTACGCCTTGTATCCGAGAGAATGGATGAATCCTACCGACAAATGGAGGCTTGGAAGTTTTGGCGTGCTCCTTATCCTATCGGTGTTGATCACGGTTGCATCGGCGGGCTTTTATTTTGCCGCGAAAAGGAGGATCCGAAGCTTATGAAAATCAAGCAAGTCTTTACGGTCGCGGCAACCAATTTTCGACAATGGCACAAGAATCCGCGCGTCATCATCACCTTTTGCCTCGCCTTTATCCTTTGTTTTCTGCTGTCGAATAAAACAGTGGAGTTTTCCTTGCGGTACGACTCGACCATGCAGATCGCGGAAGCGTTTATTTGGACATTCGGGGATGCCAACTCGATTCTATTATCGTCGCTACTACTGGTGATGCTGTTTGCAGATATGCCATTCATTTCGAGCGGGACTCCCTTTTATCTGATGAGGATCAACCGCAAAACATGGCTTTTGGGGCAAGCGATTTATGTCGTCGGAGCCACCGCGATCTACTTGCTGTTCATTCTGGCGTCCACGTCGCTTGTTTGCATGCGGCAAAGCTTTTCGGGCAATATATGGAGTCAAACTGCGGCGATCCTCGGCTATTCCGGTGTGGGGAAAAAAGTTGCGCTTCCCGCACTGGTCAAAACCCTTGAAATGTCTACGCCCTACGAGTGTATGTCGACCATTTTTCTGCTCATGCTTCTTTACACGTTGCTGATGGTTTCGATCATGCTGGTATGCAATCTGAAAAAAGGCCCCATCGCTGGCGTGATTGGCGCATTTGCGTTCAGTATCTACGGATTTCTCCTTAATCCGGAGAACATCAAAGCGATATTTCGATTGCCCGATGAGATGAATTATAAGGCCCGCGTCGCGATCGGCTGGCTCTCGCCGCTAAACCACGCGACCTATCATATGCACAACTTCGGTTATGATTTACTGCCCCGACTGTGGCAGACTTATCTGATATTCGGAATACTCATCACGATATGCCTCGGATCGGCGTTGTCGGCGGTTCGCAAATATCAATTCACTTTTGTCGGAACGGAGGGGTGACATGGAAACAGGGGAACACGTTCGAAATGAATCCGTAGAGCCGGAAGCCGTAGTTCAAGTATTGGAGGGCTCGGCAGACAAGGAAGCCGTAGTTCAAGTCCGAAATGTTACGGTAGACTTCGGTTCGGAACATGTTCTTAAAAAAATCACGCACGACTTTAACCGAGGCCTTATTCACGGGATCATCGGTAACAACGGAAGCGGGAAAACCGTGCTGATGAAATGCATCTGCGGCTTCCTGTTGCCGACGAAAGGGGCGATCATTGTAAACGGAAAGCGAGTAGGCAAAGACGTCGATTTCCCGCCCGATCTCGGGATCATCATCGAGACGCCCGGCTTTTTGCCGCATGTGAGCGGCTCGAAAAACCTGGAGATCCTGGCCGCGCTGAACAAAAGAGTTTCGCGCGATGAAATCACCGCCTCCATTCGACGTGTAGGTCTGGACCCCACGATCAAAAAGCCGGTATCCAAGTATTCACTGGGGATGAGACAGCGCCTGGGCATCGCGCAAGCGATCATGGAAAATCCCCGCCTGCTGATCCTGGATGAACCCTTTAACGGACTCGATAAGCAAGGCGTGCGTGAAATGCGCGACTTGATCAAAGGACTTATGGCGGAGGGGAAAACGATCATCCTTGCCAGTCATATACAGGACGATATTGACGACCTCTGTGATACCGTGTGCGAGATCGACGCAGGCGTGCTGACGGTCCTACGGGAGGAGCGTTACGGGAAGATGCGCCGTAAGAAGAAGTGCTCTCAATAAGGGACATCCGCTGGGTGGATGACAAGAACCGGCGATCCGATATCGCAAGTGCCGGAGCTCCGTCGGAAACTCGGTATCAGCAATCTGCTCGCGATCCCGACCCTGCCTCGCAGAGGCGATTTTCGAGGAGAGCGACGCGAGAGCAGTACCTCAGATCCGGTCATGATGAGGATTACATATAAATTGGACCGATATAGTGATTTTATATGTAATTTGGACTGCGCAAGCCCTCCGCCGAAGCAAAAATGTCGCCTGAATTCGCAGAGTTTGGTTGTTCTAGGCGGTATTATCCCGTTCGCTGACCCTTCATAGGGCAAAATACCGCTTAAATACATCGCTTCAGTAGTTTCGTCGTTCCAGGCCGTATTCTCGTAATTTGGGGCCGTTCAGTCCCAACTACATGCGAAAAGGGCGCCTGCGTCGACTTTGTTTCTCGCGCTTCACACTCATTCTTGACAAACATTCCCACAGGGGCATATAATTCATACAAATCATACTTTTCATACTGTCATGTTTTCGGAGGTGCTCTTCATGGTTAAGCCAAAAGGCAAATACGCTTGGTCTGTTAAAGTCGGCGAAAAAGGGCAGATCGTCATTCCCAAAGAGGCCCGCGATCTGTTTGGCATTTCTCCCGGTGACACATTGATTTTGCTGGGAGATGAAAAGAAAGGCATGGCAATCCCCACCAAGAACACCTTGTTTTCATTTACTACTAAAATTTTCGGAGACAAAACACCCGAGGAGGAGGAGGAATGAGCGCGATCATCACCACGAACCTAACCAAGAAATATGGCGATGTAACCGCGGTAGACGGCCTGAACCTGAGTATTGAGGAAGGCGAATTGTTTTCTCTTTTGGGCATGAACGGAGCCGGAAAAACAACCACCATAAAGATGCTCTCCTGCCTAATAAGGCCGACCGACGGCGATGCGGTGTTACTCGGCGATAGCATAAAGGATAATCCAATCGCCGTAAAACAAAAAACCAATGTGTCTCCACAGGAAACGGCGGTTGCGCCGAATTTGACCGTTCTCGAAAACCTGGAACTGATCGCGGGAATTTACGGCCGGGGCGCTGAGGCCTCAACGAAAAGCGCAAAAGAGCTGTCCCTCCGTTTCGGCTTGGACGATGTGCTGAAAAAAAAGGCTAAAACATTGTCCGGCGGTATGCAGCGACGCCTTTCGATCGCGATGGCGTTGATATCAGATCCTCAAATTCTATTCCTTGACGAGCCGACACTGGGGCTGGATGTGCTTGCACGGCGTGAGCTGTGGGCATCGATAAAACAACTGAAAAAACAGGTCACGATCATTCTCACTTCTCATTATTTAGAAGAAGTCGAGGCACTGTCTGACCGTATTGGGGTGATGACGAAAGGTAGGCTGGTGGCGGTTGGCACATCGGCTGAGCTAACCCGGCAAACGGGCACCGCAACACTTGAAGACGCCTTTGTCACCCTCTCCGGAGGTGAGTTATGAAGATTTTACTGTTTTCCAAGCGTAATGCGAAAGAAATTCTGCGTGACCCGATCAATCTTTTTTTTGGACTCGGATTTCCGCTTGTATTACTGGTATTGTTTTCCATTATCAATTCGGCGATACCTGCCGAGGCAAATAACACGATGTTCTTAATCGAAAATACCGCACCGGGCATTGCCATCTTCGGCACCGCATTTTTCGCACTTTTTTCCGGGATGCTTTTGTCAAAAGACAGAACTACATCATTTCTGATGCGGCTTTTCGCATCTCCCATGACGGCGCTGGATTTCATTTTCGGATACACCTTGCCGCTTCTTGTGATGGCCATGGTACAAGGATGTATCACTTTTCTTGCAGCCGCTCTACTCGGCTTGCCCTTATCCGTCAATATGCTACTCGCTATTCTGATCGTGCTCCCTGTCGCCACCCTTTTTGTCGGGCTGGGGTTGCTATGCGGCAGTTCTTTAAACGAGAAAGCAGTGAGCGGAATCTGTGGAGCACTTCTAACAAACATTGCGGGCTGGTTTTCCGGTGTCTGGATCCCACTGGACCTCATCGGCGGAGTCTTCAAGCAAATTGCGGAAGTCTTGCCCTTCTATCACGGCGTGGAGGCAGCAAAGGGAGCGATCAGCGGCAATTTCGACGAAATACTGCCCCACCTCGCTGTTGTATTGGGATATACCGTGGTGTTTTTCGGGCTCGCGGCTATTGCTTTGCGGCACAAAATGGGAAGCGACAAAGCGTGAAATGCAATATCCTTTGCCAATAATTCTATTCCTGCTGTCGTCCGTATGCGTTTCGCCTTATGCCAAAAAACATGCATCACTTTGAGGTATTTTACTTGCGGCTTTCATTGCGTAAAGGGTATTATGAAAAGGGATAGTAGCCAAAACGACAGTCTTTAATATTAATGGGGTGTCATATGAATATCGACGATTTACCACGATGGCATTTTGGAGAAGATGAAGAGACGGCCAATGGGACCTTAGCGCAAATATTAGACGGCAGTAAACGGATGACGAGCTCAGTTTATTGCTATTTAGAACCGGAGCCGGGCTTGCCTCTTGAAGAACAGCTCGCCTATCCAAAAGTCGGAGATCTGAATGTTATTACGGACTGGGACGGAAATCCCAAGTGTGTCGTCCGAACGACCGATGTCCGAATTATGGAGTATGGCAGTGTCCCTTTTGAAATCGCAAGGCTCGAAAATGGTGACGAGACCTTAGAGGACTGGCAAATCAGCCGTGCCGGCGTTTTTGAAGGGGAAACAATAGACGTATTGGGCATGGCAGATTCATCTCTGGACGGTTACACTAAGTTGTTTCTGGAAGTTTTTGAAGTCGTTGAATACCTGTAAATGCCTCATTTGGTGCAATCAAGAACAATCAACGGAACACTCATCTCATCTTCTGTCATTCCCGCATGAGCGGCCTTGAACGCCTCGTGATTTGCAGGAGGAGAAGCTTCAATACTTTTTTCGCCAAAAGCAACCGCAAGATAATCGCCAATAAATCCTGTCGATCGCGGGTTGCTTGCGCCGGTTCCAAAAAGCTCCTTTTCGAGCACCTGCTCCTTGGAGTATAACTGATAATAATCGCTGAAGTGCGCCTTGAAGGATGTTTCAAATTGCTCCCTCTTCTCTTCTTTTACGAAAAAGGTCATAGCGCGTGATTCAATCGACGGCGTGCGCAGAAGGCACTCTGTGATGTCCGGATAATCGGCAAGAAAAAGCCAGGTGGTATCCACGAGTCCATGGTCAGCGGTCACGATCACCAGTGTATCCTCGAGCCTTTCGCACAATTCTTCCACTTCACTATTAATTTCCAATATGTGCGCCGTGATCTTTTTATGCGTTGTACCGTTTTCATGCATGTCATCGTCCGGTTGATGCCAATAGGTGTAGATGTATTTCTGTCCATCCTTGGCACAAAGCTGTTCAACAGTATTGCAAATATCGTTTACGCCCGTGCTCTTGAACGATGAAAACGGAGAAACAATGTAGGTGCCGACGTTGTTGTTTGTTGCTTCCGATATTTTTTCGCCGACACTTTTGTATGGAATAAATTGACGAGCCACGTTGTAGTCTGCCGCAATTTGGCCGCCTGTTCCCGAAAGAGTATTGGGGAAAATGTTGACGTTAGCGCCGACTTCATCAAAATATAAGCTCCATCCGAGCCAACCATGTTCAATGGGAGACAGGCCGGTTTCCATCGCAATGGTCGCGGCGGTCGTCGTCGGCGGAAAGACCGACGAAATCGTGCGCTTGAGATGTTTATACAAAAATGCGTCCGGGGGCAGATGCTTTTCCATGATCGCGGTTCCCATGCCGTCAAATAGCATGACAACAAGATTCTTATAATTCTTTGAAAGTATGGCATCAAGCTCAAAAAGCGTTCTATGAGATGACGGCACCCCGTAATGTTTGAGTACCGAGGTGATCAATGAAAGAAGGCTGTTATCATAATCAATTTTCATGCTGTTTCCATTACCTCACTGCGTTACATTAATACTATGCGCTCCACTTGTGTCGAGGCAATAAGTTTGGTGTCGGCGATATTGGAAATATGTCCAAGATACCGACTGAATGGGGATACATATCCACCCATTGCTTGTCTACGGAAATATATCTACACATTGACAAACTGTGATTTATTAATACCAATACAATCCATTGTTCGATGATTGAATAGTGGATCCCTTAGGTACCTGTTTAAGCACCAGATGCACATCCATATAATCCGGCATCGGGGAAAGCATTCCCATTATTCCTAAAGGTACACATATCCCCGCTAACAAGCCATAAGAAGGCGCTATAAGGAAAACCGCTATAGGAATTAACCCAAGCAAAACCGGCATCAAACTCATACTGATAAAGCGATTTCTTGAGATAGGTTCATGGCAAAACGCAAAAGCGGCAAATTTTTTCAGCGAAATTCCGATATAAACGGCATTGTTTTTCTTGTAGCATATAGCATGAAGCAACTCGTGAACCGGCATCAAAAGCAGACCCATGATTATTCCGATCGGAATGAATAAAGGATCAATAATCTTTTCCTCAAGGAAATGCCATTTAATATAAATCACCCCAAAACATACAAGCAACGGAATGATTGCATAAACCAGGCTTGAAATAAATATGTTTGGGGGACGGTTAATCAACACAGCATTTTTCGGCATTGGAGTTTCCGGAAATTCGGTACCCCATGGTTTATTTCCACACCAAATTATTTTAGGCATTGTTTTTATTCATAATTTTTTCTTCCTTCAAAACAATGGCTCTGCCAATGAATGCGAAAACAATCAACACCACGCCTGTGAACCAGCCGCCCAGACTGAAAATCAGGGGGCCGTACAAGGCCAGACCTGTGCCACTTATGATGAGCATCACTGCAAGGATTCCGAACATTTTCATGCCGTATAGAGTAATAAATGGCAGGTAATGCGCACCTACGATGACCATGGCCGCAGGAAAGAACCACATTTCTTTATAGAGGATCGCTGCACCGACCAAAAGAAAATTGATGGGAACAGTAAGAGCGACTTGAGTGCCGAGCGACCACAGTCCGTTCTCCTTTTCTACTTTTGCAGGACGCCCCATGATGCTCAACGCCAGCTGTGTAAGCGGAAATATGAACATACATCCGAAAAACAGAAATAGCATGCCGTACCGCGGCGCGGCAAAAACACTGATTGCAGAAGCAATTAACCATAATAGCCCTGAAATGAGCTGACCCGCAAAACCTCCCAAAAAAGCGGACCGAATTTCCTTTTGGGAGTCAGATAATGTGGTAATAGTCACTTCTTTTGTCATTTAGCATCTCCTGTTTTCTTTTTTGCATTCTTAACATCCTGTGTGAAATCTTACCACAGTCTCACAGCTCTTCTTCACTTATGTCGATTTATATATTCGCAAAACATCTCATCCGACAGTTTCTCATTTTTCTCATCGTTTCTCGCAAACGCTCTGAACAGCGGCAATGCCTGAGGCATTTTCTTAAAAGCGACTCCACATCAACATTCATCGGTCGTCACCGTCCCCGTCCTTCCCCGGCGGGATCCCGTAATCCTTGAGCGGCTTTTCGAGCCAGATGACATCGAGCCATTTCCCGTCCTTGTACCCGATGTTATGGTATATTCCGACTTCGGTAAATCCGAACGACTTGTGAAGTCCGATGCTCTTTTCGTTCGGATGAGTGATCCCCGCGTAAGCACTGTAATAATTCTAGGCCTCAAGCGCTGCGAACAGACTCTTGTATAACGCTTTCCCGATCCCTTGATGGTGGTGATCCGATGCAACATAAACGGAAACTTCCACGCTGTACTGATAGGCCGCGCGCTCACGATGCTTGGAGGCGTACGCGTAACCGACGACTTTTCCGTCGACCTCGCAGACAAGATAGGGATAATCGTTTTGAATCGTTTCGATCCTTTTCGAAAAATCTTCCAGTGTCGGTACTTTTGTCTCGAAGGTGACGGCCGTGTCGGTTACATACGGTGCATAAATTGCAAGGATATCCGTCGCATCGGTTTGTTTGACCGGTCGTATGATCATATTCATGTACCCTCGCCGCCCTCCGTTTTCATTCTTTATCGATCGGTGATCCGGATCCGCTCCCCGATCCGGATCGCCTTGGAATCTTTCCCGTGCCCGAAAACGGCCCGTTCTTTTCGTAAATGCCGTTGCCGAAAATAACCTTGCGGCCGATGCTCAGAAGGTACGCAAAGAGCTCATCATTCTGACTTCTGTACTCTTCTTTTAGCCCGTTCGAACCGGCCACGATACCGACTGTTTTCAAAGCGATCCTCCTGCAATACTTTCCTGATGGTTCAATGTGTCTTCAATTTTATGCCTCTGTGAACCAAAAAAATAGTTACTTCAGGCAATTCATAATGACGCTGATCATCATTTCCTTTTCCTCCGGCTTGGATTCAGCGATCATGATCGTTAAAGCAACAAGCGTATGATCGTCGATCAGCTTTTCTTCATCCGCAAACAGGATTCCGTTTCTGTCCAGAAAGTACAGGAACATCGTCGCCGCTATACGCTTATTTCCATCCGTAAAACTGTGGTTTTTGGTGACAAAATACAATAAATTGGCAGCCTTTTCCTCCAGAGAAGGATATACGTCCTTGCCGTCGAAAGACTGATAAATATTTCCGATACTTCCCTTGAACGAATCGTCCTTCTCATTCCCGAATAGTGTCGATTCGCTCCCGAAACGCAGGCTCTCAATGACTCTGCGGCATTCCTCATACGTTAAAATATACGTGGCGGCATTTCCCTTGGGTCGTGTCATGTTCTGATGGTCGTATGAATCCAGCAAATCCAACGCTTCGCTGTATTTCTCCACAACAGCCAACACCTGATGAACGTCAAGTGAATGCTCTGTCCTCTTCAATAAGCGGACAACTTTTCCCAGATCCGCAATTCGCTTCTGATTGACGGCATACCCCTGCATAATGTACTGCTTCAGAACACGATTCGCCCATCTTCGGAATTCAACACCTCGCTGAGATTTGACACGGTAGCCGACAGAGATGATAACATCCAAAGTGTAAAATGGCACCGGTTGTTTCACACCAACAACACGCATTTTTTGCGTGTTGTTATTTCGTTCCAGTTCTCCATCCGAAAAAACATTATTTACATGTTTCCGTACGGTTTTCTCATCCTTATCAAAAAGAAGCGCCATTTGGTTTGCCGTTAGCAAAACTGTGTCGTTTACCATTTGAACGGGTAATGTAATGCTTCTGTCCTTTGTTTCGAACAATACTATTTCATTATTCATATTTTCTCCGATACGCGAAATTTCTTTATTAGGGAGCAACCGCAACCATTCTCCGATCATTTTATAACATTTCTAACAACATACAAAACATCTATTTCTTGCGCTCATACCTACTTTGGGAAACTCGATCGTGGCGCATCAGCCTCTTCAACGCCTCTTGACCGAGGTCGGAAAGTTTCTTTACGTAGATGCAGGCCTTTCCTATGGAATTGGAAATTACTTATGTTATGCACCCGCTCTCGACTCTTCATAAAAACTATGCAAAAAGCATATGAATGATGGTACGTAAGGTCAAATACGTCCCCGCTTTTTAATATAGATGGTTACACACTATAAGTAATCGACCGGGCGCTTGAGTATGTGCCGGGAATCTGGTAGAATTCATGAGAGAATAGCTGAGAACGAGAGAGTAAGCAGATAACTGTATGTTCAGAGAAGATTTGCCGCCGGCTGAAAGCGAATCTCATGACAGTCTGACTGAAGTTCACTCGGGAGCTGTGTGGGTGATCATGTAGTCCATACCGGTTCAGACCGTTATATCTGATATGAGTGGCAAGATTGATCTTGCAAATTGGGTGGTACCGCGATCATTCGTCCCATGTCTTCGGACTGGGGCATTTTTTATTTACGGAGGTACAGCATGAAAGATAAACTTATGGCCATGCGTGATGAGTGCCTGACAGCGATTGAACAATCGTCTTCAGATCAGACGCTTGAGGCGGCCAGGCTAAAATACCTGGGCAAAAAAGGGGAATTGACATCGATATTGAAATCTCTGGGTCAACTTGAGCCGGAGGAAAGAAAAGAAATCGGCATGCTTGCCAATAATATCAAGGCTGAGATCGGAGAAGTTATAGCCGCAAGAGAAGAATCTCTGATCGCGGAACGATCCGTTTTCGACGGTGATATTGATTTGACTGTTCCGGGTTTACAGCCGCAAAGCGGCAGTCTGCATCCGATAACACAAATGTGCTATGACCTCAACGATGCTTTTCATTCAATGGGGTTTGAAGTTTTTTCCGAAGATGAAATAACCAGTGAGCTCTATGGTTTTGATCATTTGAATTTTCCGCCCGCTCATCCGGCGCGTGAGTCCATGGACACCTATTGGCTGGAAGGCAGTGAGAATGAAACCGGTTCAGGGAGGCTCTGTCTGCGTCCTCATCTGACGGGCGCCAGTGTACGTTATCTCAAAAAGAACGGCGCGCCGGCACGCTTTGTCTATCCCGGACGCGTTTATCGCAATGAAAATACAGACGCACGTCACGAACGCGCGTTTTTCCAGTATGAGGCGTTAATCGTTGATCGTAACTTTTCTTTCGCCTCCGGTAAGCTCCTGGTAAAGACCATTCTGGATAAAGTATTTGGCCGTGATGTCGATGTGCGCATGCGCGCGGGCTTCTTCCCTTTCGTTGAGCCCGGATTTGAGATCGATATGAAATGTTTGGTATGTGGCGGCAAGGGCTGTCGTGTTTGCAAAAATGTCGGTTGGATCGAGGTCATGCCGGGGGGTACGCCTCATCCCAATGTACTGAAAGCCGCCGGACTTGATCCGCTGGAGTGGTCAGGTTTCTATATCAATGTGGGTCTGGATCGACTGGTTATGATGCGAACGGGTGTAGATGATGTGCGTTTATTCCACTCCGCTGACCTTCGTTTTTTGAGTCAGTTTAAATAGGGGGTACTGTAAAATGAAATTTTCCTATAATTGGATTCGCGAATATGTCGACCTGCCGGCGGATCTGGACATGAAACAATTGTCATATGATCTGACGATGAGAACCGTTGAGGTCGAGAATACCGAAAACCTGGCCGACACTCTGGATCAGGTTGTACTCGGCAGGATCGAAGCCGTTGAGTCTCATCCGCAGGCAGATCGTCTTTTCGTCTGTCGTGTGAATATCGGTAGATCCGAGCCCGCGACCGTTGTATGCGGCGGCATCAATTTGGCCGTCGGTCAAAAAGTGGCTGTTGCTTTGCCGGGATCAATAGTGCGCTGGCACGGTGAAGGAGAACCCGTTCCGGTTAAAAAAGCAAATTTACGCGGCGTTGAGAGCTATGGCATGATCTGTGCCTCAAGTGAAATCGGGCTGAAAGATTTTTTCCCAAGCAATGAGGAAAGAGAGATTTTGGATCTCAGCGAATTTGACGCTCCTGCCGGAACATCTTTGGCCGAAGTGCTTGAACTCGACGATCAAATTCTTGAAATCGATAATAAATCCATGACGAATCGACCGGACTTATGGGGGCATTATGGTATCGCTCGCGAGCTTGCGGCGATTTATAACCGGCCGTTTAAGCCGCTTCCGACAATCTCTGTCTCGGATCAAACCGCCGGATTTCCCGTTGAAATCGATGCACCGGATCGCTGTAACCGCTATATCGCCGCGGTTTATTCGGGTCTAACCTTCGCACCTTCGCCTTATTGGCTCAAGCTCAAGCTGTGGAAGGTCGGCCTTCGTCCGATCAATAATCTGGTCGATATCACCAACTATGTCATGCTCGCCACAGGCCAACCGACGCACGGTTTTGATAAAGATCATGTCGATACCAAGATTCTGGTGCGCAACGCGCGAAAAGGTGAGAAGCTGGAGATGCTCGACAGTACGATGCTGGATCTCAGTGAAGACGATCTCGTGATCTGTGACGCGAATAAACCGATGGCGCTTGCCGGTATCATGGGCGGCAAAGCCGATTCCATTTTGCCGGAAACAACAGATATGATCCTCGAGCTTGCCAAGTTTAATCCCACCACGACGCGCCGATCCGCGCAACGTCACGGGATGAGGACCGAAGCCGGTGTGCGCAATGAAAAAGGTGTCGATGCCGAGCGTATGGATCAGGCTATGGGTGTTGCCGATCGGCTGATCAAAGAATTGATTCCCGAGGCAAAGCTTACCGCGTATCAAGACTGCCGGCCGGTCAAGGTCACCTATCCTGAAATTGAAGTGCCCTTGTCTTTTCTGAATGTCCGACTGGGACGTCAAGTCGCTTATGCCGATATCGTCGAATATCTGAAGCCTCTGGGTTTTGAGGTGAGTGAAGCAAGCAAGACCGATTCAGATACAATTCTTAAAGTCACGGTCCCCTCATGGCGCGGCACCGGTGATATCGACCTGCCTGACGATATTCTTGAGGAGATCGCCCGTATGATCGGCTACGAGAATTTCGATTTTATCCCGCCGACGATTACGCTGGACAAAGCAATTCGTCAACGTGATATTGAAAAAGAACGATCTGTAAAAGAATATCTTGCCTTCCGTGCCGGTTTCCGGGAGATATTTACCTATCCATGGATCGAGGAGCAATACTTAAAGGCCGCAGATATAGATCCTGATCATTGCTTGCGACTGGCAACGCCTCCATCACCGGAAACCGCGAATCTTCGTCCGTCGCTGGTACCGGGATTGCTTGAGGCAATCGCGAAAAACCTCAGGTATTTCGACGCGCTGAAAATTTTCGAGCTTACACAGGTCTTTGCGCCCGGCGCGATGAATCCAAGCGAGGCCTCCGAGACATTGCCTCTGCAAAAACGCCATTTGGCAGCTGCCGTTGTGGGAAAAGACGCGGTGAACATATTCCGCGAAGCAAAAGGCGTTATTGAGATGATGCCGCGCATTGTCCAGGTCGAAGAACTCCGCTTCGCTCAACAGGAAAAGACGGGTTGGGCCGACCGGAAAGTATGGCTCAATATCATCTCCGGTGATGAGATGATCGGCACGTTGGCATTATTGTCGGGAAAAACCCTGCACGACGCGGATATACGTAAAACAATGGTCGCGATGGTGGAGCTGAACGTTGATAAACTTATTCCGCTGCCGTCACGGGAAAACAGATATCAGCCTTTGCCACAACTGCCTCTGGTCGAGCAGGATTTCTCGATACTGGTGGACAGTTCTGTCAAATGGGAAGCATTTGAGCAGCTCCTGTCCGGTATGGTCCGCCGCTGTGCTTTTGTCGAAGAGTATACGGGCAAGCAAGTGCCGGAAGGCAAAAAATCAATCATGTTCAGAGTTTGGCTCGGATCGGACACCAAGACGTTGACCTCCGAAGAGATCGACGCGGAATCGCAACGCATCCTGAATAAAATCAGGAAAATAATCGGCGGTGAAATCCGACAAAGCTAAGCGCGAAAGTCATATCCATTTAATCGTGCGCATTTTTTTATGGAATTAAAGCACACCGTTTTCGAGGATTGAAAATGATTTCCTCTCACAATTCGCGAAGCAAGATTTCAATATCGCGGTTGCCGGACTCAAGCATTTTATCAAGTATCTGAAGAACGTAACGGATGGCCTCATATTCTGTCCGAAGATCTTGTGTCACCTTGCCCGTTCTCAGATCTTCCCGTATATGATTCGCCGGTGAAAAATCCCGGTCCATTTTCAAGTTTCTTTGAATAACGTCTTCGCGGAAGAAAGGATCCGGATTGATTCATCTTCCCTATTCAGTATAAACAATGCAGCATATAAATTACCTTCTAAAATTCGGATCTTCGCCTCCGGTCCGGTGAACGGAGATCGGACAACAATATGTATTTAGCGAATTAAGATTATGCCGGGCGAATCCACATTTGGGGGATCGATTGAAGGAAAAAACGATTATGCCGGCCGATCAACGCAGTATTGGAGCGACTGAGCAAAATTTCCGACCATACGATCGAATCTGCAAAGAATTTTTTGCCAGTAAATATCGTATGGATTGTTATCATCCTATGATTACCTACTGATTCATCATTTTGATCGCAACTTGTATGTATATCATTGATAATAAACGCCGATTTTATTCATCGATTAATATCTAATAAGCATAAAAATCGACCGATACATATCTATTAATACTCGAAAACTATCGTTTTTTGTCAATAAGTACCTACTAAAACTGCAAATCCGGCCGCTTTCGTAGGTATACTCTGTGATGCTACGACTAGAGTGTCGCCGCTTCCTGTGATCTATGCAATTTCCTCACGTCGCCTTTTCAGAGAACCCCAAATCTCGAAAGAAACGGCGTATTTCCGGTCATCGAAAACCATAATTTCCCCGTTCACGATCGTCTTCCCCGCATCGTCCGACCATTAATGAGCCGCCTCCGGTTCTCAGAAAGCCGCATCCGGTTCGCTCCGGAACCCGCATCCGGTTCGCTCAGAATCCCGCCTCCCTTATGGCCAGCACCAGATTTCTCCCGTAGATCTCCGAGCCGAGTGCATTGGGGTGAAGATCATCGAGGAAATATTCGGACAAATGGGGCACGAGCCGAAAACCGTCCACGACGGTTATATTGGGATACTTTCTACAGATCTCCTTAAGTCTCTGGCAGAAGCGCATCAGCACCGGTTCTCCGTCCGGGGAATCGCCCCGCCAGATCGGTGTGATGCAAAGCACCGGCCGATCCCCGAAAACCTCCGCCAATCGCTCGTAGTATTCCTCGATACCCTTCATGCTTTCGGTTCCGTACTGATTGGTTCCCATGGAGATGATGATCTTGTCCGGATCGTAACCTTTCATTTTTTCGAGCACTTGTTTATCGTAAACGTATCCGCCGATCCCCTGATTGATGATATCGTAGTTCAGAAGGCGATTGGCCGCGCTGACATAGGTATGCGCCGAGCGCAAAGGGCCGAACCCCTGCGTGATCGAGTCGCCCATCCACAGGACCCTCTCTCCTTTTTGCACCGCGAAAACGTCCGCATCGATCTCGAAGTTCCGCAGAAGCATCGTCGCGTCGGCCGGCAAATACAGGGTGACCCTCTTTTCTCCGGAAGGCATATCGAAGGACAGCTTTCCCTCTTCTTCCAAATCTTTCACATAGCAAATCCGAGTGATCAGTCCGTCGATCGAAAGCTCGACGGAATCTTGAGAACCCGCCCAGATGATCTTGTACTCCAGTGAAAACCGGGTAGCGCTCGTCCGGAACTCAAGCGTTTTCGCGTTCGAGGCCGTACATCTTTCAAACCAGAAATCGGACGCTTCCTCGAAATACCGCATCTGCCGCTCTGTATATTGAAAAGCCTGCAGATATCCATCCTCCGTTTCGGAGAAACGATAGGCTCCATAGTAGATCTTCTTTAGTTGTTCACTTGTGAGTTTCATGGGGGGTCGCCTTTCTATAAGCGGTGCTCTTGTTCATGATTTCTCTTCTATTTTAGCCTTTTCTTGAAATTCAGAATCTCGAAAAGCGCGCCGATCATTTCATCCGAGTGCATGTCGAAAACGACCGGGAAAAACCGAAGTCGCTCTCCCATCTGCTCCGCATCCGCAATCATTTGCGTCACATCTGAAGGAAGCGGAAGTTTCTGAAGTTCCGCGCGGTGCTTTTCCGGGACAAAGACGGTCACCTTAAAAAATCCTTCCCAGATTGACAGCCAGAAAACGGTCATCTCTTTCCGGCCTCCCCGTGCTCCGGTCCACTTATGAAGTCCTTTGCCGAGCCAAGCCTTGCCGTCCGTATAATAGCGCCACATAAGCTCAACATCATGACCGGTAAGTTTACTCAAAAACTTCACATAGGCATCGCTTGAATTTCCGAGCGCGTGAGCAAGGACGTCCGTCGTCGGCTCGATGGCGGGATCGCGGAGAAGTTGTATAGGAGATTGTGCTGTCACTTTTTCGGGTTTCTTACTTTCCATGATTTCTCCCTGAATGAACCTTTCTCTGAACCGATTTGCTTCCATTATATTCCTGCTTCATCGTATCTCAAAAGGTCAATTAGGTATAACAAACATCTTTTTCACGGGAATGGAGGCTCAAAAGGATTACAATATAGGTGCGAGTATTGATTGGCATGATGCAACGCATATCCCGGAAAGTGTATTGATATGGAAAATGAGGACATATTAAAATTCGCGCAAAGTCTGGATCGATCCTTTTTCATAGACACCCGTTACAAGGATTTTGCCGCCTTAAACGAACCCCTCCCCATCGGATACGGACAGACGATTTCCCAGCCGAGTCTGGTGGTTGAAATGACGCAACTGCTCTGTCCCGGGAGAGACAAGAGCGTTTTAGAGATCGGCACGGGTTCCGGATATCAGACGGCGTTTCTCGCCCGTTTTTCAAAAAGCGTATATACGGTTGAGCGTATACCTGAGCTCGCCAACGCCGCCCGGAGAAGACTGGATTCAATGGGGTTTACGAACATCTCCTATCGTATCGGAGACGGAAGTCCGGGCTGGAGCGAGCACGCGCCGTATGACCGGATCATGGTCACCGCGGCCGCAGGAAAAATGCCCGGGGAACTCCTGGATCAGCTCAGCAAAGGCGGGATTATGGTGATTCCTATTGGCCCGCGCGAAATGCAGGAACTGATTCTGGTTACCAAAGATTCTGACGGTCACATCCGGACCCGGTCGATCGAAGATGTCCGGTTTGTAGAAATGACCGGCAAGTACGGATGGTCGAACCCGCCCCTGCCATTCTCGGATCAGTAACACAGGGAGTCTTTCTTTATAACCCCGTTTTCAATCGCTCGAAAATCCGGGCGCAAAGAAACGTCAAGTACGGTGACGGCACCTTTTTCTGTCCGAAATCCCAATCCTTATATTTCCGGTATGCTGATTCCGGTGTGAAAAGGCCATCCGGATCCTGCTTCCCTCTTATATGTTCAATCATCGTAAGGAAACGCGGGTCGTCCCTGACAGACTCATATTTACTCAGAACTCCGGCGACGCTGACAATATCGTACCAGAGCGAAGGAGCCTTCAACTTGCGAAAATCGGTTCCCATGTAAAACAGATACGGATGTTGCTGAAGACTGTTCTCCCAAAGGCTCAGAAGCGCTTCAACAGAAGATCTCGCAACCGGGGAACCTCGATATTCCGGGATATACGACAGCAAATCGGCCATAATCAGCGTTGCATACGGGCAGCAGTCATCCTTTCTGCCCGGCCCTCGAAATTTCCCGAGATCAGGGGACACAGAGCAAGGAAATCCGTTTTCGCGACTTAATGAAATCAGATGATCAACCCCGGGTTTAATGTATTCCGTGTAATCCATACCCGCCTTAAGGAGAGCCAGCAACAGTAACGGCGCGTCACACAGGCACCAGCTGAAACCATCTTCCCCGGTACCGCCAAAATGCTTGGGCACATTGGTCATGGATTGATAAATGCCATGTTCGTCCCGATGCTTCAAAATCTCATCAACGGCCGCTTGGATTTCCGGGACCTCTCTATCGAATCCGAGGTCAAGCAGAAACAGAAGCTTATGAATCGGTAAATCCGGATTCTTTTGATTGGATACCAAGGTGCCATGAAAGTTCTTCACATCCGACAGGCAACCCCGGAGGTAGCTGTCTGCTAACGCGGCATTTCTGATGTCAACCAGAGTATCCTTCGATTCGTGACACAAATGAAGCCGGATCGCATATTTTAGCCAATTCTCGCTCCGATCGAGTAAGTGCTGATATTTCATTGTTCCCATACCTCCCCTGACCGATTCCGCATGAAAAGTAATCATTATTTTGGGGGAATAGAGCTACCTTCGAAATCCTTCTATGGCATATTTCTAACGCCCATATTTCCCATAAGCGTTCGTCCATGTATCCGCAATTTCGAGAAATGCGTCATATCCGTTGGCTCTGATATACTCTGTCGCCTCTTTGTACTTTTTGTACTTGTAGGCGTTTTTATCGTAGAAGTCATTCAGGATGCTACAGGTGTCATAGTCACTGCAGTCACAACATGACCGGAGATTCTTCGTAATGCCTCCTGAATGATGGGTTGATTTCTTTACTTCTATTATTATTTTCAGATTCAGAGGGGCAGGTCAATATCGACAACTTCCCATTCTCTTATCCCGATAATCCTTTCTTAACTTCGTAAAAAACAACTCCATGATCCCGATACGGACCGTCACCATGCAAAAGCCCTTCAATCGCTTCGACTTCGGAAAAACCGTGAGGAAGGAACATTCGCTTCACGTCCTCCTTGTTAAAATAGTGATTCCAGAAACGATACAGTTTCGAAGAACCGTCTTCAAAAACAATCAGGTGCTGCTCAAGCGTCGCCTTTTGATCCGGAAATCTGCGATCGTCATTCAGGCAGATATAGGCCTCCGGACTATAGAATCCACCCGATGCGGTTTCGGTCTCCCATGATGTTCCATAGGTAAGTCGATCGGCCGCATTTTCCGTGATTGCATCAAAGAAGAATATACCGCCGGGCTTTAATGCTTTTCGAATGACTTCAATCAACCGGTTACGGTCATCCGGAATCAAAACACCAAAGTCACAGTAGATCATCATGACAAAATCGAATTCCTCCGAGTAATTGAGGTCCAGGTAATTCGCGTGCTCATAGTGAATCGCGTAAAGCGCGGCCTCCGGCCTTGTCTTCGCGTAATCGATTGAGTTTTCCGAAAAATCAACGCCCGTCACCTTGTGTCCCAACGCCGCGAGACGCGCGGTATATAACCCCGGTCCGCAACCTAAGTCGAGAATTCTCGATCCGGGTTTGATCCGCTTGTGAATACAGGTAACCGTATCTTCAATGGCCTGAGGCGTTCGACTGGCAGCCGCATTCACAGGATCAAGATGCACGGCAAGAAGTTTTTTTGATATATAAGGATCTGTCCACATAATATGACTGCCATACGCATAAGGCTGTACATTATTCATATCCTGAGTCATTTTGAATATATCCAATTTGATTCCTCCGAATTCTGAGTGTTTCCCTCCCTGTTCCATCTTAGCAAATTGACTGTTATTTTTGCATGGTCCCCTCTTTTTCTTGACGAAATATACTTGTTGAGATTTCAATATGCTTTTCGTCCTATGCCTCCTGTCTGTTCCACAGCGAGAAATATTTGTCATGTTGATCAATCAATGGGTCGTCAACACTATTTCGGACAAGTTTGGGGTAGTGTTCAGGTCCGGCGTGATGGTTGAGGTGCTGAATTCGTCAAGCACGTTGTGACCCCGCACGCACCGCCCGTATATTCAGGCGATCTGAAACGAAACCCATCGACCCGCTCATATTCAGAGTCTTGTCAATCGTCAACGTATCCGACCGGATAAAAATACCTATTGACCACACTGGTGAATAGTGCTAACATCAAATTGACCACAGTGGTCAATTTGATTGTGAGCGAGATGTTATGGAAAATATCTTAGCTGGTCTTGATCCGGAAAAGCGGGATCGCATCATCAATGCGGCGATTGAAGAATTTGCCAGCTTTCCTTACGGCAAAGCCTCGACCAATAATATTGTCAAAAAAGCCGGCATCTCCAAAGGCTTACTTTTTCATTATTTTGACAGCAAGCAGGCACTCTATGTGAAACTGATTCGTTTTGTCATCAATACGATGTACCATGCGACAATTGACCGTATTGACTGGTCGGAGACCGATCTTTTCGAACGTCTTAAACAGCTGGCGATTGTTAAATTGGAACTGAGCAGAATCTATCCACAAATGTTTGATTTTATGCTTAAAATGCTAACCAACAAACAAGCCAGCAAAGTTCAGGACATCATCGAATTGTATCAATCCTATGGGATTGATTTTCAGCAAGTCAATGAGAATATCTACACCCGTAACGTTGACTATACAAAATTTCGGGATCCGGCGACGGTCCGCGAGGCGATCAACATCGTACGCTGGTCCCTTGAGAAATTCGGAGAAGAGCAATTGACGCTGCTGGGAACTGATTCGAAGCATAGTTTCGCCGAGGCAGTAACTGGCATGGACCGCTACATGGATATTCTGAAAAAATCATTTTACCAAGCATAAACAGATTCTAAGGAGGACAAAGTCATGGTCACCGTTGAACATCTCTATCATTCTTACAGTAAGGATGATGTTTATGCTGTCAAAAATGTAAGCTTTGACATCCCAAAAGGGGAGGTTTTCGGTTTTCTGGGCCCATCCGGTGCCGGTAAATCGACGACGCAAGGCATTCTGACCGGCTTGCTTCGCTTGCAGCGCGGCCAGGTCACGGTGGCCGGCTATGATGTCAAAGCTATGAAAAGAAAGATGTTCAATCAAATCGGCATGTCTTTTGAGCAGTCCAATGTTTACAGCAAGATGACTGCACGTGAAAATCTCCGGTTTTATGCCCGTCTTTTTGATGTCCCGACCCGTGATCCCGATGAGCTGCTCAAAATCGTCGGTCTGGATGGCAAGGGCAGTATGCGGGCCGGTGAATTTTCCAAGGGCATGAAACACCGCCTGACTTTTGCCCGTTCGATGCTGAATAACCCGGAACTCTGGTTTCTCGACGAACCGACGACCGGCCTTGATCCGGCTATCGCGGCAGAGATTAAAGGCATTGTCAAAGAAGAGAATCAGAAAGGTGTTACCGTTTTTTTGACTACGCACAACATGTATATTGCCGATGAGTTATGCAATCGAGTTGCCTTTATCGTTGACGGTGAAATTAAACTGATTGACAGTCCGAAAAGCCTGAAACTGCAATATGGCCAGAGCCTGGTCGAGGTAGAATACGGCGATGACGGCCATCTGTCCAGCGAAACGTTTTCCACGGTTGATGAGCGTGACAAAGTCAGCTTGCAGGAACTGATTGCGACGAAACATATTCGGACCATGCACACCAAGGAAGCCACACTGGAAGAAATCTTCATCAAAGTGACAGGAAGGGAGCTGGCGTAAATGAAGCTCTGGTCGAGTTTTGTCAAAGAACTGATCATTGCCTCGCGGGGTTTCTATTTCTATGTTGAGGTGCTGATGGCTTTCGTCCTGCTGTTTGTCCTGCTTTTTGTGATTCCGGAAAATTACGTTAGCAAAACGGACGAGTACCTTTATCTGGATTTTCCATCTGCTGCTATTGAACAGAAATATATAGATGCTTTCAAAGACAGCGATGGCCAGTCGGATATCGTTTTGCTGAAAGTCGGTACTGACGAGTTGCCTGCGCGGCTTTATGAAACTGCTGAGCAAAGAATCTATCTGCTTGAGTCTGAAGAGGCTATGGCCCGCCTGGCTGAGGACCGCCATAAAATCGGTGCCGCAGTGATCATGGATGCCGATGATTATGAACTGCACTATACTTATTATCTGCAAGGCAACGAAGCACCGCGATTGAAAGGGTTATTGAAAATTTTGCATGGCCAGGATGATACAGCTTTGATTGCAGCCGCTGAAACCCAGACGGTTCGTACGCTGACTGAAGCGCAGGTATATCTGAATGACCGTGAAAACCTCCTGCCGGTGTTCCTGGCCTTTAACGGGTCACTGATGGGGTTTTTTGTCATCGCTGCTTACATTTTTCTGGATAAGAAAGAGGGCGTGATCAAAGCCTACGCCATCACACCATCGCCGATCTGGCAATACCTGCTGAGCAAGGTGCTGGTGTTGACCGTGACCATGTTGGTCACCTCTCTGCTGCTAATCACTCCGTTGATGGGCGGCCGCATAAATTATCTGGTCATGATTGTCTTTCTGATTACAACGGGCTTGTTTGCATCGGGCCTGGGGCTGATTATCGCCGGTTACTTTGATGATATGGCCAAGTCCTTTTCAGCGATGTTCCTGTTGATGATCGCGCTGATGCTGCCGACACTGGCCTATTTTGCCCCCGGCTGGGACCCGCTGTGGCTGAAGTTTGTCCCGAGTTATTACATTATTTTTGGCTTTAAGGAAATTATCATTCAGGGTGATATGGGTTTTGTCATGCTGTTGTCCCTAGGCTATCTGCTTCTGTCTGCTGTGCTTTTTACATGGTCCATCGCCCGCTTTAAGCGGACGCTTACGGTCTGAGAGGGGTGATCAATCATGCTTAAGAAAATGTTGCTCATCTTCGGACGCGATCTCAAGATCAGCATTCGCGATTTCATGTCATTGTTCATGCTTATCATCCCTTTGGTCACAGCCATTTGCGTCAATATTTTTGCGCCGGGGATTGAGGACACGACAGTCAATATCGCATTGATCAAAGACGAAAACCCGGCGATGGCCGAGTACCTTGCCGATTATGCCAACATCCGTTTTTATAAAGATCTGCCTGCTGTCGAAGACCGGGTTATGCAAAGAGATCAAGTTGTCGCTATCGTCGGAACTGACGAGTCAACCTACATCTTGACCCAGGGCAATGAATCAGCCGAGGTGATCGAGTTTGCCCGCCTGCTCAAGACCTTTTACGAATACGGCCGGCAACCGTCAGACTCGACCGCTGTGATCAAAGATTTCGGGGTCAAGACACCTCCCATCAAGATGCTTTGGGCTAATATGGGCATTCTGATGATGACGGTCCTGGCGGGCATGCTGATTTCGTTGAATATCGTCGATGAAAAAATGGATAATACGATCAGCGCGATCAATGTTGCCCCGATCAGCCGGATGGCTTGGATCTTCGGCAAAAGTCTGATTGGCATGTTGTTGTCGCTGACCGGCTGCATCATCATGGTGTTGATCATGGGTGTGGCCGCAAATGTCAATTTCATTCAACTGGTGGTTTTCGTATTTGTAGCCTCGTTGATCAGCATCATGATCGGCTTTTTACAGGGGCTCAACAGTGACGATGTCATGACAGCTGTCGGATCGACCAAAATTATTTTTCTACCCTTGGCTGCGTCGGTAGCCGGCTATGAGTTTCTGGCAGAAAAATGGCAATGGACGCTGTACTGGTCACCCTACTACTGGATATACAAAGGCAATATTGCCATCTTGAATGGTGACATGACCTGGCTGAACCTATTGCTGACCGGTGGCATTGTGCTGATCATCTCGGCCGCAGTGTTTGCTTTCACAGCACCTCGGATTCGCAAAGGTCTGGAACAATAAAAATCAGTTGAGGAGGATCATACTATGAACGGTTGGGCTTTGGGCGGACTCTTGTGCATTATCTACACCTTGGTGGTCGGCTGGCTGGCATTGAAGAAAAATCCCGGACTCATCAAAATTGTCAAAATGAAAATGGGTAAAAAGACGACAGATCGTACGGCTGTCACCATTTCTCTGGTCATGGCAGGCATTTTCGGTGTGGCTGGAATTGTCCTGCTGATCATCGGCTTTACACGCTGAAATTGCCTTTTCCGGATGCTCTGCTGTAATGATCGTTTATGCTGTCAAGGGCGGTGTGAATATGCATTTTTTGTCCATCAAATCTTGCAGATAAGTTGCAGGCGGTGCGTCCTTGACTCAGATGTTGTTCTGGTCAAACAATGTATTGATCACATGCTGCTTCTGCTTCATAAGTTTCTTGCGTTTTTTGAGGTGGTAACTCTCGCCTTTGTATCAATTCGCACCACATTTTCCTCCGGTCGAATTAGTACGCAAATACTTTTCATTTAATATCATTTATCGTCTCCGACATCCAGCCGGACCACTTGCTCTCACCCGACATCTAACCTGAACAATGGGTCGTCAACCATTTTGTAGACAATTTACTAAGCTACCTGTACTAAACCCTCTATTTGCATAGATCTGAGAAATTCGATCGGAGACATGTAGCCCGGTCTCTTTTGAATTCTCTTCACATTATAGAAGCAATAAACATATTCGAAAACGGCCGCCCGGACAGATCTTTTGTTTCGTAGTGCGTCCAATGGATCAATCGTGGCAAAGAAACTTTCAGACCATGCATTGTCCCCCGGCATCCCTACGCGCGAAAAACTCTGCCTCATCCCATTCCGACACAAAAGATCTTTGACTGCATTTGATGTGTATTAGCTGCCTCTGAATATCTCGATTCTCTTCCTCAAGCGTCGCGTACTTCGTCTTGTCTCCTTCGGCCGTGTACTTCCGTCGCCAGTTATACAGCACATTTTCGTGAATTCCCAGGTCTTCTGCGATTTCCCGAACCGGTCTCGGACTGGCATGTGATCACTTCACCGCGTTTTTCTTAAATTCCTCGTCGTATTGCTTCCGAATTCCTCCCATTTCTTGCCTCCGATTTCTGAGTGTCTCCCACTCTGTTCCATCCTAGCAAATTGTCTATTATTTTAGCATGGTCCCATCTCGCTGAAGAGTGAAGTCACAACTTTTTCCAGCATTTCATTTTCATAAATGCGATCACTTCATCATTCTGCCTTCCTTCGTAATATGCGACTAAAAGTTTCTTAAATTCAGGAACTTCTTTTTCCGGAATAATGATTAAGCCGCCACCTTGAGAAATCAGATAGTGATTGGCAAATATTACGGCCGTCCTTTTATTGCCATCATTGAAGATTTGAGTTT